>SDBT01015343.1_pt1 | contig 12180 bp, 18 predicted proteins | sample 2277101 | NCBI WGS metagenome assembly SDBT01 (sample SAMN10404973, study PRJNA504765) | marine sediment metagenome | isolation source: marine sediment core GS10_PC15, 103 cmbsf | place: Arctic Ocean: Southern Knipovich Ridge | collected 2010
CACTTCATCGATGTTCAATCCGTCCTTGGCTACTTCCTCTATTGCGATGGTGTAGAGATATCTCCCTTTCTCCATACTCGAGAAGTCCTGTCGGTCCCAGTTTGTTGCCAGTTTCAGATAGAACAGTTCAAGGTCATTATCAATCTCCCACACGGTAGCTTCAACCTCGTCCCATTTGAGAATGTCGAAAACTGCTACGAGACGTCTGTCTCCATCAATGGCTTCATATTTACCGTTCGGTAGAGCTAAAACTATAGGTGGATACTGCAGATCATTCTTTTGTATGCTTTTTGCGAGTGCTATTACGCTACTGTCTTTTGCTGAGAGAGTTGCTAACCGAGGATTTCTCGGGGATGGATATATGATGTCCTTCTTTTTGATTGTTTTTACTCCAATTTTCTTTTTCAATTAAATTAACTCCTTTAATTATTTTCAGATGTTTTAGACATTTTCATTACGTGGCCATCACTACGTGGCCAGCTTACATAGTACGCTTACGGTAACAGCATTTATAAGTTTTTCGGTATTACTGTATGTGTACCTAAATTCCAGAATACATATCCTTCTCATCTCCTCTCCACCATTCATATTTTTGATAAACAAACTATTGCAAGCAATAAATCCCATACGAACATGGCAATGTTATGTCCTGGTGAACCCCAGTCCTGAATTCCAGTATAACTCATGAGGGATGCTGCGATGTAGGTGATGCTTAATATGAGCCATTGGATCTGAAGGTTAAATAGTGTATATGTAAGAGTTCCCATGAGGCATAGAACCCAGATAGTGCCCATTGTGAACCAGGCGAATTTTTGGGTTATGAATCCCCAGTTCCTCTGAAACCTTTTAGGAAGAGGCACAGCAAAGAAATATGTTAAAGCTGTCACCCACAGAAAAGCATCTATGAGATTCATTTAGCCACCTTTTCATCTTCAGTTATAGTTTTTTTTCCTATTTTTCTTTGCATCTAACTCAACTCCTCTTGATTATTTTCAAAATTCTTCTTCAATTTTCCAGAATTTTCATTTCAGTACATTCTAAATTTATTTAGGCTAACCTGTCCTAGATCCCAAGCTAACCGTTTTGTCCATATTTCCGCTTTTTTAAATGCTTTTGACATGAAAAGGTAGCCTAAAGAATGATTTGTTCCATGAATCAAATAGTAAACTTTAAGATTTTTTTCTGTTTTAACAAGATATTTTTGGATGGGTTGATCATAATAGGGTTGTAGAGAATCAATGTAATTATTTACAAGGTTTTCTATATCCCACTTTGGGTTGTTCATTGGTGAGTAATATTTTATCCAATCCTTGGATCCATAAAATCTTGTAAAGGCCTCTTTCAATACTATGCTTCCACGTTGTTCTGGATGTTTGATAAGATAACTTCCCCATCTCAAAAAGGGAATCAGAGGAAAATTTAGTAATATTTCACTATTTCTCCACTTTATAATTTGTTTAACTGTTTCGTACTGTAGTTGATCATATCCATCTGTACGGATTCCATCTGGATCAACAAAATGAAAATACCAAACATTTTTATCTAAACTATGTAATTTATCGAGTAAGGTATTACAATCACCTAAATATACTCGAATTTGAGACTTATCTTCAAATTGTTTTCTTAGTAGTTGGAATCTTTTTTCATTTAATTCACATAATCGCATAGATATCTTTGGAAATTTTTCGTGAACGATTACCGGTGAACCTTTTATAAATGCACCAGTTTTATCTAGGCATATACCACTAGCACTATGTGTTTCAATGTAACCCCAGTTCTCGTTTAATTTTGCTTGATTAACGCATCCTAAATAATAAAGTAGAATCCTATGTTTTATATGAGATGTATGTTTACTAATCGTTAAATAATTCAAAGCCCTACCACCTGTTCTTCCGAAAGAATATACTCTTGTTTGCCAAGAACTGGATTTGACTTAAACGCTCTACCTAGTTCAGCTTTCATTCTGAACAGTATACCATTCTTAATCAAATAGGAATGTAACTCACCGATGAGATGCTGATAATCTTCAATTAATGTATCCGAATAATTATGTACCCCAAAGATCCATTCATCTACAAAACCTTTAAGCTCTTCAACAATTTTGAGGGGATTAGTATGGTCTATAATCCAAGGTTCTACTGAAACGAAAGTAGGTATCCCCAGATTATGTGCTTTTTTTAGAACTCGAATTCTTTCAGAAGGAGAACTTGAATTAGGCTCATATATTCTATTTTTCTCATCATCCAAGCAGGTAATCGTAAAACCTAACTTAACATTACGATTTTTTTGACTCATATCACGTATAAAATCTAAATCTTTTTCAACAAAAGCAGATTTGGTAAGAATTAAAGTAATTATATGACTTTTAGAAAGTAAAACTTCTAAAACACTTCTCGCCCAATCCAACTTTTCATTTAAAGGCTGATAAGCGTCTGTTATAGAACAGAAAAACAGTTTCCCAGGCTCAAGTTTATCTAACTCTCCAGAAAGCTCTTTAAGATCAATTTTTCTCTTCCTAGTATCTGACCAATTTTCAATCCATTTAGTCCTCCTATTTAACAATTTTCCGTAACAGTAACAACAATTATGGCTACACCCCGTATAGATATTTAAGCCGTAATCCGTCCATTCAACCTTACTTTTACCAATATACGGACCCTTCGGAACACTCTTAACTTTAATTATCGATTTGTAAGCACGAGATATACTTATTTGACCCTTTCTCACTCGCTCCTTAACCTTCTCTGGTGCTTTATCAATAATCGTTTTAGCTCGATAATAAGTCGTCGATTTTAAACCCGCCTTCTTAGCAACAATATCCCGAGCCTGACCTTTTCCGTTAAGTTCATTTGAACTGGACGGGAATTTATTGCCTCGTTTCAAATGAGATAATTGTCTTTGTTTTGCGAGTTCTCTCTCAATCTCCTCAAGAGGATAAACCAATTCAGCTTTCTGAAAGTCATTTAATTGTCTCCGCAAGAGATTCGCTTCAATTACAAATCTCTTCTCTAGAAGGGGATCTTCAAAGTACTTAACATCATATTTAGGTTCAATCCCTAACTCTTTACATGCCTTAAATCTGTGATAACCATCAAGAATTTTGCCGTTTCTATTGACGATTATAGGTTTATAGAGACCGTTTTTTTGGATAGAACTCTTGAGAGACACATACTCTTCTTTTGTGAGAGGTGATAAGAGATTAGTATATTCATTATTGATTTGCATTATGACACCTAAAATACAATATTTTTCAGTTTATCCCCTAAATTGATCATATCTAAACCACCGCATCGAAAACAAACCACATATTTCCACTCCATCAACGGTGAGGAAGGGATGGAAACAATACTCTGATTTGTGGGGAGATCAGACTGTTCTATGCGATTCCAGTCTGATGGATTATTAGAGGTGTAACCAGTTTCGATGAAAAACCGTCGCAATACCATATTCATCTCCTTTCCACGAAAGTTTTCATGGATCTGCTGATTGAGATCAAGTAATGGAGGATTTTCTCATTCTGTTTCGTGAGGTCCTCCTGATGTTGAACATTCATAATCTGAGTTTTCATGGATCTGCTGATTGAGATCATGTAACTGAGGAGTCTTTCATTCTGTTTCGTGATGCCCTCCTGAAGTCGAACACTCATCATCTGGGTTTGAACCACGTTGTAAGGCGTCACACCACCCTTAAGAAGCAGATAAATGTCCGTGAGGCTTTGAGGTTTAACTTTCACTTCAGATCGCAGGACAGGTCCCTTCTGGTAGATGCGCTCCAAGGGTCCCAAGAAACTCTTTATAGTTATACAACCCTTCCGATCCCACCGAACCCACTGATAATCCTGATTCATCTCTATGGTGGAAAGCTCAAAATCATCCAAAAGGATCTCCATATTCAAGGTTCTCCCTGACTCCCTTCGGAGGATATCCAAGACCAATAAGAGGCCCACAAAATCTAGACCCTCCTCACAAATCACATACCACATCAGATTACCATTCTTAAGACCGTATTGAATCTTCAGAGAGCAGCAACCAAACGTATATCTAAAATCTGGAATCTTTCTAGAAAAGCGATAACCTGATTTCTTCATAATCAAGTTATGGACGGTAGGAAGTTTATCCTCCACACCGTGTATTGGTTTGTTCACATAAAACCCACGGTTAGGCCTCGATATTTTGCCTTCTCTCAATAACTCTAGACGCCTGGGACGGACACTGTTTGATGAAACATTCAGTTTTTGGGCGATTTCACTCGGAGATATGGGGTAGTCCTTCTCTGCTAGATACACGAGTATTCTACTGCGAATGTTCTGAACATTTTCGAACTTTGAGTCAGTTGGAAGAGGCATCTCATCACCTAAAGTCTGTTAACTTAGATGCCGCATTTTTTAAAGGCGTAAATGTATTTCCACAGTTGTGGCAGTAGTTCTCACCGGTTAGTTGATTTTCACCGTTAAGTATCGATGAAACTTTCTCTGAGCCGCAACGTGGACAATAACGTTTAGCCATCTCAATCATCTGTAGATTTTGGGTAGTTCACCTTTCGTTATTCCGAATAGGTAATGTGCGTAAGCGTCTATTTCAGTTTCCAGTTCAGATGGTATTTGCTTCTCGGCGAAGTGGTCATCGCAGAGTATGAGATATTTCAAAGCCACGCGCATAGTAATGGGCTTTATCTTCAGCTTCATCTGTCGCCTTCTCAGATCTCTTATGAGTATCAGTGCCTTCTTCAACTCATTTTTATTCATCTTCAAACTATCCCTCCTCTCTGTTTCTTAGAATGATTTTCAGCTCAGAGTCCATATCGTAATGGGGGATGTTGCTATCTGAGAGAATACTTCGCCATCTTTCTCTTTCTCCGCAGTGTTTGCAAACTCTGAACCAGTATCTGCCCTTTTTGTTCCAAAACTCTTTTTCAAAATCATGCAAGTATATGCCAATTCTTCCGTGGCAGACATCGTAGTTTGATTGAAAAAAAAGGTTCAGATCTTTAGCTTCGTCCAACCTTATTTTCATCGGTTTTAACCTCAAATTTAAATGGGATAAATTGGATTGATAGGGTAAGTTCTGAGGTGTCATAATTTTTCTTCACGCTCTGTGCTGGAATGAGGGTTGATTAGGTATGCATCAACCTATTTTATTTTCTTTTGACATAAATGCCTCGGATCTCTTTCCCAAACAGTTGTTCTGCGAAGTCGCTCATATTTCGTCTGATTTTACTTCGTGGAATTATACGGTTTTGTCTTAAACCGTTCTCATCAACTATCACGGTGAAGAACGCTTCCTCTTTCTGTCTTTGAGATTGAAGAGTGCCGACTACCTCAACTGTTAAGGCATCTTCCCCCCTTTAAAATCGGAGCTATGGGTATCTAATAGCTTATTTATAGCATACACGATCACGTTGGCTCTGCTCTTCCAACCATATTTTTTAGTTTCAATGATCTCATCAATTCTTTTGAGGAGATGTTCTGGTATACTGACTGATTTCCAATCTTTTCTAGGCATCTTTTTTCATCTAGTACTAGTACGAACAAGAGACTTATTAAGGTTACGGTACAGATACGATGATTATTATGCTGAACGATAAAGCTGTGGGGGCCAACTGAATTCAGAGTATGTGTACCGCATAATTTATATATAACTTAGTCTTAATTTAAACACTATGAAACTAAAACGGTGTGTAGCTACAACTTTAAATACACGTACTACATATACTGTAACAAACACATTAAATGGAGATGAATATTATGCCTAGACCTGGATGGATATCAATATCAATACCAGAAAAAACAATCAACAAAATAAAAAAAGTGATCGAACAGAACCCCCACCTCGGCTACAAATCAACAAGCAGTTATATAACCGACGCATTGAGGAAACTCTTCAGTGAACACACCACCTTAATACCCCGATTTCGACACATAAACATAAACATCAAAGGCAACTCCATCATACTTCGTGATAATCTAGTTGGTCGAGATGTCGATATTCATTTCCCAACCGGTGGGGCTGCGCATTGTGATGATTGTGGTTCGGCGGCTTGTGTACACATTGATTACGCATTATCTATGCATGATGTCACTGAATGGCTGAAACGCAGAGGATGGAAACGCAAAAACTGATCTAAAAAGAGGGATAAATATGGCTCTCAGAAAGAAACATATACGTTCGAACATTTACATAATCGATACAGAACTTTGGGCCTGGGCTAAATACCAGGCAGAAATCCAAGGATTCAACACCGTAAGTGAATACATCTTCAACCTGATCAAGAAGGATAAAGAAAGCGGGAAACAACCTTAAACCTTACTTAAAAGCAACTCCAAGTTGCTGCATCAAGTCGAGGCGGTCCCAAAAAGTACTGTTTTCAATAACTTTACTTCCAGCCACTCGAGTTATACTTGTACCGGTTACCTTAATATTTTTATCAGTAGCAGCGATGCCCATCAATTCACCTTTATGGGTTCCAGTCATCATCCAGTGGGTAACTACCTTATCTCGTTCAGTTATTATGTCTTTAACTGTAAACTGAAGATCTGGAAATGCGGTGCGGAATACAAAGATGTATTGTTTCAAAGCTTGTTGCCCATTCAGATCTCCCCCCGCCCTGTGAAAGACAAAGTCCTCAGCGACAATTTTATCCACCGAAGTTAAGTTACCTGTATTCCAGAGCTCAAGATATCGATGAACTAGATCTTTATTGCTATCAGTTGCAGTTTTTGTATCTGATGCTATTTTAGTGCTGGTTGGAGATTGTGTAAGGAGCTTTCGGTAGCGTTCCTCGCTCTCTTTTAATGTCTTTTCCATTTGTTTACGTTCGGTAATATTTTGCATGAGGAGGGTTAAACCCTGCTCTCCATCATCAAGTGTTGTTGGAATAAATTTCACGCTTAAATAATGTTCATCATTATCGATCTGAATACTTAATTCTTTGATAGTCTGTATTTTGTTCTTCTCATTCGTTAATTTTGGTATAATTTCTTGAAGATTCATCAAGTTTATGGGGAGATCCTCAATTTTTTTACCAAGGACAGCTTCTCGTTTAATATTAAAAAAATTTAGAAAAGTATCATTCACTTGTACTATCTCTAATTCTTTATTAAATACGAGGATGTATTCAGGGGATATATTCAATATGGCTGACATTGGAACCCTATATGTGTGGTAATACATTTTTGCTACACCAACAGGCCTCATTTCAACATGTCCTGAGAATAACATTACATCGAGGTATTTCGCAAGAGAATTTCTGTTAATATGGGTTTCTTGTGATAGTTCTTGAATGGTTAAGCCTCGGGGATTTTCTTTAAGAATATTTTTTATGCTACTCAAGATGGTTTTATAATTTGGCATTGTAATCAAGAGTAATAATATTAATATTAGTCTTAATAACGTTTACGCATAGCATTACTAATATCAATAATTCATTTGAAACTGTTAGGCACAACCATCATCTAGCACCCACTCTTAATATCCATAACCACATTTAGATCTTCACCATCAAAAAATAAACATTAAAAAAGAGAAGAATAAAAACAACTAACTCAATATGAAATAGATACCAACTAACTAAGTTTTGCGTTTCCACCCTCTGCGTTTCAGGAACGTTGTGACATCAGGTAATGTTAATGCGTAGTTAATGTGCGAACAATCCGCTTTATTACAATCATCACAATGAGCAACACCGCCATCAAGGAAACGGACCGTAACATCCCTGCCAACCAAATTATCACTGATCATAACGTGATCCTCCTGGATTTTCACCGGTAAAAACCGCGATACAAGCTGGGAATGTTTACTAAAGAGTCGTCTCAACGCTTCAGCCACGTAATCACTTGTTGATTTGTAGCCGAGGTGGGGGTTCTGCTTGATTAACCTTTTGATTTCGTTGATCATCTCTTCCGGTATTGAGATCGCTATCCATCCAGGTCTAGGCATAATATTCATTCACCTTTCTTGTCCGACATATAGTGTATCTTATGGATACTTTATGGCTACCATAATATTTTAAGTTTTACTTATCTTAATATATCTCTGTGATTTTATGGCTAATAAACGGAAACGTGTAACGATACGCCTCACAAAACCTTACGTGGACTGCATCAATGAGCTGATTGATATAGGGATCTACAATACAACTAATGAAGCCATTAGGACTGCGATAAGAATGTTGTTCGAACATCACGGAATTAACCTCCTGAAGAAAATAGAGATTCAAGAAACCTAAACCCAACTCTTGTGATGCAACTGGGAGAAGCTAAACTTTCCATATGTCAACCTCAAATAATATGCTTATAATTATTCAATTTAAATACCATCGAAAGCTAAATTAGAAACTTTATTTGGAATTAATCTTTAGAACATCAAGACCATAATTTTTGAATAGCCTCCGCAACGAGTCTTTTACAGCTTCAGACCGGTTCAGGTAGATTCCTTCCTTTATCATACGATCGATCCCATCTACGTAAATTTGGGGTAAAGCAATATTAATCCTCTTGACCTTCTTTTCTGACAAAATCCAACATCCCCTATTTCATCATTTAACATCATATATCATCTATTAACATCTATTTAAATATTTATCATCATTAAACTTTTATTATTCACCTTACATCTTGATGTAACGTGATGCTAATTGAAGAGAATAACCATCTCAATCACCGATGAGATGCAGAAATGGATCGATGAGAACATTAAAAAGAAAAGATTCCACAACTATCAACACGCATTTGAATACTGCATCTACCAAGAAATGATACAAAATAAAAAAAGTAAAATATGACTGAAATAGACAGAAAGAGCAGAGACGATTCCTCTTATTCAATGATATGTTTCTATCAAATAGAATGGGGCAAGTTGAGAAGACTTTTCTTATTTTGGCTTGAAGAATTTCCTGAAGAGCATCCCATTAACTATCAATAGTGAGGCGCCTGTGAAAAAGGGCATCGTTAAGCTGATATTCTCGAACATGTATCCTGCTATGGTTGGTGCTACTGTTCGGAGTCCCATCCGAACGGAGTTGCTTACCCCTATGGCCGTGGCTGTTTCATTTGGATCCACTATACTGGTTGCGAAGGACTGCCTGATGGGCATTGAAAACATCAATATTACTCGAAATGCAATCATTAGGCCAATGGCTAAAGGAAACGATGTGGCTATAGCGAAGAACACGGTTAAAATAGCTGATATTATGCGAGAAGCTACAAGACTTTGTACTTCTCCAAATCGCTTTACAACCATTGGTACGAAGATGTAACTAAAGACTGAGAGAAACCGAGCTAGGGCAAATATGGGACCAAGGACTTCACCACCTACTCCGAATTGAGTGTAAAAGTACAATGATAGTAGGGAATTGATGAACCCAAAGCCGACACCACTGGTTGAACGAACGAGAGAGAAGCGGGCAATTATCCCCCAAGATTTTGTCGTCAAAGTTTTTCGCTTCTTCGCCTCTTTCACAATCTTTACAGGTTTCACATCCTTCAAAAACAAAGTAAACATAATAGATGCAACTCCACCAACTGCACCAATCCAAAAGAGCAGTGAGTGAGCTCCAATCATATCCATAGCTAGGCTACTCTGGAAGTACGCAGGCAAACCCGCCATCAGGGAACCTACGGTGGCAGCTAACCCATTTGATACTGCAAGTGCAGTAAAGATTGATGACCGTTTCTCCATATTGATCTTATCTGTGATATAACCAGAAACGACAGGTTGACCAGCACCGACTCCCTCACCCATAGCCCCAAGACCCTGACCTAAAGCTAGCATCCAAAAGTCTGAACTGACAGCAAAGATAACAATCCTCAGAGTCGAGAAGATACCACCAAGAATCAAGAAAGGTTTACGACCGAACCTATCCGAGAGCATCCCAAAGGTTATGTGATGAATCGCACTCACAAAGGTAGCCAGGGATAGGAGGAGACCAATCTCAATAGGGCTGAAGCCAAGCATAGCAAAGTAAATAGCTCGAACCACCCCAAGAAAACCCATCGATATACGCCTAACTGACATCGAGCAGAGTAACAGCTTCAAATCCCTATCGAAATACTTGGGAAATCTAAGCCAAGATCGTCATACCATCCCAAACACCTATTTGTCTACATCAATCCTTTTAAACAATTAGCCAGATTGAATATACTACCCAAGAGAACCTTTATACCAGACAACAGCTGGACAGCCTACACAGACACCTTCATTAAAACTGAAACAATCACCACAGGTTAAGCCACACGGTGCAACTGTATCTTTCTTATAACCAATACGTAACGGAAAAGTCTTTGGATACAATGGAGGATCCGAATAACTAACATGAGCAATACTAGTATCTGGGAATGTGGCAAAACCATAAATCGTGGATCTGAGAGTGTCCTGATCTTCTCCGAAAACATATACTGTGAAAGTGGTTTTCTCGAATGGTGTAAATATCATTAGAACTCGGGGACAATTTTCCAATATTTTTTTAACCTTACTTCTAGACTCTGATCCCTTCACCTCTAGGTCAACACAGCCAATTTGTAAACCAAGTTCTTTCAAGTTAATGCCTATCTCAATACGAATAGTCCCTTTTTCAAGTATTCTTCTAAGACGTTTCAGAACTGTAGGGCGAGAAATACCTATATCCCTTGCTATTTCAACAATAGGTCGTCTCGCATCTTCTCTTAATAATGTTATAATTTTAAGATCTACTTGATCCAATTTCTTTAGGGTCATTTGAATACACCTTTCTCTGAAAACTTTCCATTTTGTTAAATTTAAACATTACCATTTTATAAACTAAAAAATTATGAAAGGATTTTATGATGAAAGTTTCGCATCATCCTTTGGAAACTCAGAAAAATATATGAAACTAAGAAAAGCAGTAAATTAAGTTAGATAGATTTATTTTCAAGTAGCAATCAGTTACTTATTAGTTTTTGTCCGCAATATGGACACAACGTGAATTCACGTAATACTGCTTTTCCGCATGATGTACAATTATCTCCTATTGGAACCCTTGGAATTTTAAGTGGAGATCTAGCTTTGAAAGTTACTATCCGATTTTTAGAAGCTGAACCATATGAAGCTTTCACTATTGTACCTCTTTCTTCAACTTCAATTAGCTCAAAATCGATATTCCCCACTACAGGATCTCTTATTGTAATAAGCCTTGGAGCGATAGATTCCTTTACTACGTATCTTGATCCCTTTTTCCCACGTTTAGTCAGTTTTGAAATGAATGATTTTGGCTTTGCATCTTCCTCTTCAGCTTTCACTCGCCAACTATCCACCTCTTCACTAATAGATTCATATGCTTTAGCTATGTTTTGAGTCGTATACCATAAATCACTCTCTCTGGCAGATGCTTGGGAAGATTGACCTCTTCCACTTCTAGACATAAGCGGAATTGCAATTACACAGCAGATAAGCGGGAGAAGGGTGGATATAAGATCTAATTCTCCCCCATTACTTTCACCAAAAAATGGAAAAATCAATTAAAGTCACCGTTTATTGATTCAAATTAATTAGCTAATTAAATATATAAATGTAGTCCAATTAATAGTGTGGCGTATCAATGGGAAGATTAGCAACTCAAACTAAAAAAATAAACAGAGTTACATATCACGATGCATCTGGATCAGTTAAAGAGAAACTGTGGAGAGTTACTGAATGAACTGTAGCTACATCTTAGGATAAATTTTTATAAGCAAGGGAATGCGTTATGTTAAGATTCAGGTCTCATTTATGGATGAAATGAAATTTGTTAGGGATGCCATAAGGGGATTTAGGAAACTTATGATTCTTCAGCTTCTCTGCATTAAGCCGAGTCATGGCTACACCTTGATAAAGGAGTATAAAAGAATCACAGGTGGAACATTGACATGTCCGCAAATATATCCCTTCTTGTCTACGTTGGAGGAGAAAGGTTACATCATTGGCACATGGACGACTAATGGTCAACGTAAAATAAAAAGTTATGAGGTGACCAAAAAAGGTAAGATCCTCCTCACCTCCTTGAAGAAAAGCTTCCAAAAACCGTTCAGAGAAATAATTTTAGATCTAGTACCTAATAAGGAAAAAATCTTCGATTTTACATGGAAATGGTCCAAAAAATCCACTATACCCCCAGGTAATATTCTAAAATTTAAAAAAGAAATCTTTTAAGTTATCATTATGAATCTTAGTAGATATTCGTTGATTAAGG
>SDBT01015344.1_pt1 | contig 12179 bp, 8 predicted proteins | sample 2277101 | NCBI WGS metagenome assembly SDBT01 (sample SAMN10404973, study PRJNA504765) | marine sediment metagenome | isolation source: marine sediment core GS10_PC15, 103 cmbsf | place: Arctic Ocean: Southern Knipovich Ridge | collected 2010
TGTCCGTCGCGAAACCTTAAATCAGGGGTTCGGCCGACTTTGTTGCACAAAGCTATAATGGTTATACTCACCCCATCATTTGTAAGTTTAATTTATTCTCTCCGTGTTTGGCATACCAAGACTGGTCATTATATTTAATGCCTTGCAGGCAAGGTGGTCAAATCCTGAAATAAGAATTAACAGATGTCTCTGGTACGCTGGTTGCGTGATAGGTGTTGCATATTCAATGCGATAATGAAAAGCTTGTTCCGCGTTTTTATTTTCGTCTTTGAAGATGGGTTAAATTGATCGCTTACTTATGAAATCACAAAAGAGTTTCTTCTTAATCATAAACGGATGCCGCGATATTTAATTGAGGACTAATCCAAAGTAGGAGGGGATGGAAATGTGAGGGGTCCTCTTGACAGGCAACGTTCGCCATCAGCTGTGACTACGGGGTATGCAGCATAATTTTGATTAAGCGGGCCCCCCACATTTTTATGGCCTCCTTGTTTTGACAGAACTCCGAAAGCCAAATAGGCTAAGACATGGTCTTATCTAATTCGGCATCACCCGTGCTGAAAGCCTTTTTCTTAGTTGCCAAATAGGTGTATACCGTTGGCACAACAATCAAGGTGAAGAAAGTCCCAATAAACATACCACCAGCAATAGTCCAACCGATTTGATGACGACTGACAGAACCCGCACCACTAGCGAAGGCGAGTGGCATTACACCGAGCACCATGGCGGCGGTGGTCATTAAAATTGGCCGCAAGCGAATTTCGGCGGCATTTAATATGGCTTCATGCACAGACTTGCCAAGATTTTGCTGTTGGTTGGCAAATTCTACCATCAAAATACCGTGCTTACTGATTAAGCCAACCAGCGTAATAATCCCGATTTCGGTATAAATATTCAATGTCCCCCCTATAAATTTGAGGGTAACTAGGGCGCCAAACGTTGATAGAAGCACACTAACCATGATAATGAACGGATCACGGAAGCTCTCAAACTGGGCGGCCAACACCAGATAGATAAAGATCAATGCGAAGGCAAACAAGGCGGCCATCTTACCAGTGGCTTGAATGAATTGCCGAGTGGCACCACCCCAGTCATATTGCATATTGCTCGGCATCACTTTACGCGCCGCTTGCTCAAAGAATTGAACCGCCTGCCCTTCGGTATAACCCGGTGCGAGTGAGGCCGATATCGTTGCCGCACGAAGTTGCTGGAAGTGATTCAAGCTACGTGGCCCGACATTTTGCTCAATACTCACGAGGTTTGATAATGGTACCAATTGCCCGCTGATCGAACGCAAATATAGATAGTCTAAATCTTTCGATTTGTGACGGAACTTTTGCTCAAGTTGCGGGATCACATCATAGCCCCGACCATTAATTTCAAAGCGGCTAGACGTGGGTTGGCCGAATGAGACGTTCAAGGCTTCACCAATCGAACTCATTGGAATCCCGAGGATCCCGGCTTTATTACGGTGAATATCAATATCAAATTGCGGTTTATCAAACTTCAAATCCGTATCCAAGTTAACCAACCCGGGGTTTTGACGCGCAGCTGACATAACTTTGCCCATTACTGTTAGCAGCTCTTGGTAGCTACCGGTTGTTTTCAACACAAACTCTATGGGAAATAGACCCGCAGTACCTGGCAAGCTATAAGGATTAACGGGGAATGCGCTGACCCCAGGGATAGCCCATAAGGCAGGGAACATAGACGTGATGATTTGACCAACACTGCGCTTGCGATCGCTCCAAGGCTTTAATACCAAAAATGAGATCGCGGAATTAACTCCTGAAGGGAATCCGTTGATAATACCGTAGGTGACAGCTTCAGGGATGGTTTTATAAATTTCTGGCAATATTGAGGTATATTTTTCGGTATAAGCTAAGTTAGCCGATGCGGGCCCGCGAACAATGGTTAATATCGCACCCATGTCTTCTTGTGGGGCTAGTTCGCTCTGTAAGCCAAATTCAAACATATAATACACGGTAGCCATAATAGGAATCATCAGAAGTAAGACAATAACTCGATAATTCAACACGTAGCGTAGTACATGGCGATAGCCGCGTGCTGTTTTTGCTGTAGCACCAACAACCCATTTTTCCATGCGGGATTCTTTGGCTTTCTCTTTCAAAATCCGGGAACACATCATTGGTGATAAAACCAAAGCAAGGACACCAGAGATTATCACCGTCAATGCCAAAGTAAATGCAAACTCTTTAAACAGCGCCCCCAATAAGCCGGTCATAAAACCAATGGGTGCAAACACAGCGGCCAAGGTTAGGGTCATGGAAATCACTGCAAACTTAATTTCACGCGCACCGACGATGGCCGCGGCAAGCGGTTTCATACCACTTTCAACATGTCGTTGGATATTCTCCAATACGACAATGGCGTCATCGACCACCATACCGATAGCAAGCACCATGGCAAGGAAGGTTAAGGTGTTTAAACTAAATCCGAATGCCAACATCAAGGTACAGACACCGACCAACGATAATGGAATTGTGATCGCAGGTATCCACAGCGATCGGAACGATCCCAAGAATAAGAAAATCACCAAAATAACAATTAAGCCGGCTTCGAGAATCGTGCTTTTGACTTCTGTTACGGATGCAGCAATAAAGCTAGTGCTGTCCCACATCACATTCACGCTAAGGCTAGGGCGTTGATCGCTGATATGGTTTAGAACTTTATTAACTTCTTTTGAGATCTCAAGTGGGTTGGCATCAGAGCGAGGAATAATACCAATCACATTGGCTTGATGGCCTTGGGTAAAAAATGAAGCGCGTTGCTCAGTTTCACCAAGCACAGCCTTACCAATATCTTTAATGCGAATCAGTTGCCCATTGATGTCTTTAACAACTAAGTTATTAAACTGCTGGGCGGTGTGTAAATCTGTGCTGGCATTGATCGTAAATTCTTCATATTTGCTATCAAACCGCCCACTAGCAGATTGTAGGTTATTTCTAGCCAATGCGTTTTGAACATCTGTGGGGGTTATGTCATGTGCCGCCATTTTGTGCGGGTTTAACCAGATTCGCATCGCATAGTTACGTAAGCCAAAAATTGACGCTTCACCCACACCATTTAAGGTTTCCAGCTGCGGCTGAATCACGCGCTGCATATAATCAACTAAAGCGGCACCTCTGAGCTTGCTATCAGCAAATGCAATATACATGATCGGTGTTGCATTTGGATCTTGTTTGGCAATAACGGGGTCATTGATATCCTTCGGTAGACGCCAACGCACTGAAGACACTTTGTCACTGACATCAGCAACCGCAGTATTAATATTATAGCCAAGCTTAAAGTATACAGTTATGCTGCTGGTGCCCTCGGTATTATTCGAGGTCATATAGTCAATACCATTTACCCCAGCAATCGCACTTTCCAATGGCGTGGACACAAAGCCTTCCATCAGCTTTGCACTAGCACCCGGATACGATGTTGTGACTGTCACCACACTTGAGTCTATTTTAGGAAATTGGCGTATCGTCAAATTCATATACGACACAATACCCAATAACAGAATTAGTAATGCGATAACCGACGCGAAAACGGGTCGGCGTATAAAGGTATCAGTAAATCCACCCATAATTATTCAACCTAATATTTTATTTCTTGGCTTTTGCTTTTGCAGCACGAGCAGCTTCTTCTTTGGCAACCTCAGAAGCCAATATCACCGGACCGCCATTCCGTGCTTTCTCACCACCCGCAGCAATAACGACGTCACCTGGGCTTAATCCCTTGCTGACTAACACGGTATCTGGCGTACGGTTTATAATGGTAATTGGTGTGTGTACCGCTTTACCATCAACCACCCGATAGACAAACACGCCTTTATCTGAATAAATTAACGCCGTTTGCGGGATGCTAATGACCTGTTTGGCTTCACCCACAAACAATGAAACATCAACAGATGTCCCCGGAATTAGCGAGTTGTTTGGATTGGCTACACGTGCGCGCATGGCTAACATCAGCGTGTTTGGAGACACCTTTGATTCCAGTGCATAGACCAAACCGGAATAGGTTTTTCCAGAAAATGCGCTTGAAGTAATCTTCACCGATTGGCCTTTGTTAACATCGCTGAGATAGGATTCAGGAACACTAAAGTCCACATAGATTGGATCCGTGTCTTGCAGATTAACAATATCTTGAGCGGGTTGCACATAACTACCCACACTGATTTGACGTAAACCAATATAACCACTAAACGGTGCTTTAATTAATGTTTGGTCAAGCTGAGCTTGTGCTTGTGCGACTTGTGCTTGGCCCATTTTATATCTCGAAAACGCCGCATCAAAAGCAGATTTTGACACGACTTTGCGTGCCAACAATTTTTCCGAACGATCGTAATTTGATTTATCCAAAACCAGAGCCGCTTGATATTGGTCTAGCTGTGCTTTAAGGATGTCGGGGTTAATTTGTATAAGCGGTGTGCCCTTTTCAACATACTGACCGGACTTAAACAAAATTTGTGTGACTCGACCAGCAATTTCAGGGCGAACAACAATACCTTGCTCTGCTTGTAATGAACCCACGACATCAATAGAAGGCTGCCACTCTATGGCTTTTGCTTTTACAGCCTGTACAATCGGTGGCGGCATACCACCCGCAGCTTTTTCTTTTTTAGCCAAAGCAGGGCTGCTTGATATGGCAATGATGACTGTTATAAGGGCAATAAAAAGGCGTTTGTTTATCATGTTTACTGTACCAGGCGGGTTGTTTTATAAGAACCGCGTATGATACCTTAGCTATAACAAAGGCACAATCACTACCCGTACTTAGAAGGAATAAGCATGCTAAGCACCAAAGAATCACTGCAGTTGATTAACCCCTATAACGGCACACAACTCACGCAGGTAAATTACACAAACGCCAAACAATTAAATGATAAAATTAATAATGCGCAACAGGCATTCGAAGTATGGCGTGATGTACCCGTGGCAGAGCGTTGTGCTCAAGTAAAGCAAGGGCTTACTTATTTTCAAGATAATGCTGACGTCATTGCGCGCGATATCAGCTTGCAAATGGGCAAACCAATCACTCAATCACTGGGTGAAATCAACGGTTTTTTTGAACGCGCCGAGTATCTATTATCAATTGCAGAAACCGCATTAGCACCCGATATTCTCCCAGAAAAAAAAGGGTTTGTGCGTCGCATACAACATGAGCCACTGGGGATTGTCTTTAACATTGCAGCCTGGAATTATCCGCTGCTAATCCCTGCTAATGTGATTATTCCGGCGTTATTAGCAGGGAATGTTGTTTTGCTAAAACATAGCGCAAAAACCCCTCTTTGTGGAGAGGCGTTCGAAAAGGCATTCGGCCAACTCGCAACACAAAACTTAGTGTCGAATCTGATTATTGATCATAATACAACCGGCGAACTCATTGCAGACCCTCGGATTAACTATGTTGCATTCACCGGCTCAGTATCCGGCGGTAAAAAAATCGCTAACGACGTTGGTCGACGTTTTATTGACGTGGGTTTAGAGTTGGGTGGCAAAGACCCAGCTTATGTCGCAGAAGATGCGGATCTTGATTATGCGGTTACAAGCATTGTCGATGGCGCTTGTTATAACGCGGGCCAATCGTGTTGTGGAGTTGAGCGAGTTTATGTGCACCAACGTCATTATCAAGCTTTTATTGAGAAGGCTGAAAAATTAATGGATGACTATCACTTGGGTGATCCATTATTAGAGACAACAACCCTGGGGCCGATGGCTAGCCGTAATGCCTTAGGGTTTTTACAGGGCCAAGTTGAAGATGCGCTGCAAGCTGGCGCAAAATTAGTGATGGGTGGACGCCCTGAGAAAAACTTTTTCCTCCCGACATTATTAATAGATGTGCCTCAACAATCTAGTGTCATGCAAGAAGAAAGTTTTGGGCCTATATTACCCGTGCATAAAATCAGTAGTGACGAAGATGCATTGGCTAAAATGCAAGATTCTGCCTATGGACTAACCGCTTCGATTTGGACTCATGACGATGACCGAGCTGAGCATTTTGCAAATAAATTACAAGCCGGTACAATTTTTCAAAATCGCTGCGATTATTTAGACCCAGCCCTTCCGTGGACAGGTTATGGTGATAGTGGAAAAGGCTCCACACTATCTAGTTATGGATTTTGGCATTTAACCAAACGTAAAAGCATCCATTTTAAAAAGGATATTTAATATGTTACGAACAACAGAACAAATCTCACATCAAGGCGCACTATCCATTGAACAACTCACCGAGCTTGCCGCACAACAGCAACTTGATACTGTTCTAGTCGCATTTACTGATCATTACGGTCGTTTGTTGGGCAAGCGTTTAGATATCGATTTTTTCCTTAATCATCATATTAATAAAGGTGTTGGCGCATGCGACTATTTGTTTACAGTTGATATGGAAATGAATCCTGTGCCGGGCTATCAGTTTGCAAATTGGGAAAAAGGGTTTGGTGATATGCATATGCTAGCTGACTTGAGCACGCTACGTGTTGCTAGCTGGCTAGAAAAAACGGCGGTGGTATTAGCCAATGTTGTTGATAGTGAGCAACAACCCATTACCGTTGCGCCAAGAAACATCCTACGCGCACAGCTTCTTAAGTTAGATGCGCAAGGTTATCAAATAAAAACAGCAACTGAATTAGAATATCACTTATTCCAGAATAGTTATGAAGAAGCAGCAAAACAGGATTATTATGATTTGCGCCCTGTTGGCTGGTACTCTGAAGATTATCATGTTTTGCAGGGAACTCGCGAAGAGGTGTTTAACGGTGCGGCTAGGCGTTATTTAAAATATTCTGGTATACAAGTCGAAAACAGTAAAGGTGAGTGGGGTGTTGGTCAGCATGAGTTGAACATTCGCTATGCTGACACACTAACGATGGCCGATCACCATGTTATTTTAAAACAATGCTTAAAAGAAACCGCCGATCAGGTTGGCATGAGTGTGACGTTTATGGCCAAACCAACAACAGAAGGTGCCGGCTCTAGCTGTCATGTGCATGTGAGTTTATGGCAAGGTGAAAAAAATGTATTTTTTAAAGAATCCGATTTATTCCGCTGGTTTTTAGGTGGTTGGATTAAACATGCACCGGAAATGATGGTGTTTTATGCGCCAACAGTTAACTCTTACAAACGTTATCAAGCACAAAGTTGGGCACCCACCGGGTTAGCATGGAGTGATGATAATCGCACCGCGGGATTTCGAATTATTGGCGAAGATGAATCAAGCTATCGCATTGAGTGTCGAATCCCAGGCGCAGATTGTAATCCTTATTTGGCACTTGCAGCAGTATTAGCTTCAGGGCTAGATGGCATTCAACATAAGATTGAACCGACCGCCAAATATGAGGGTGACGTTTATGCGGCAGATAAACTACCAACATTGCCAACTAATTTGCTTGATGCAACAACATTATTTCGCGAAAGCAAATTTGCTCGCTTGTCATTTGGTGATGATGTTGTGGATCATTACACACATTTTTATACCAATGAACAGCAAGCTTTTGAAGGCTCGGTAACTGATTGGGAACGTCAACGCTATTTTGAGAGAATTTAAATGAGCAAACCACGCATTGGCATAAGCACCTATGGTCGAGATGATGGCAATAAATTTCATCTCCCTGCAGAATATGTTGATAGTGTAAGGCGCGCGGGTGGTTTGCCGTATTTATTACCCCCGGGTGAAACAACGCTAGAAGAATGGCTGAGCAATCTAGACGGGGTGATACTAGCTGGCGGGGGTGATGTAGACCCCAAACATTATCAGGGCGATATGCATGAAAAGATTATCAGATTAGATGCCGAGCGTGATGATACAGAGCTTGAGTTAGCTAGATTGCTGTTAAATAAAAACATACCCACTTTTGCTATTTGCCGTGGCCTGCAGATTATTAATGTGCTGTTGGGTGGTACGTTGCATGAACATATTCCTGATGCCTACGGTGAAAAAGTATTACATCGTTTACCACCACACAACCAGACAGAACATATACTTGAGATCAAAAAAGGTTCTATGCTCGCTGAATTATTAGGCGCACATCACTTTTCCGCTGTATCATGGCATCATCAAGCAATAAAAGATTTGGCTTCAGGATTTGTGAGCGTGGCAACTGCACCCGACGGTGTGATTGAAGCCGTTGAAAGTAATCATTATCCGAATTTAATTTCTGTGCAATGGCATCCAGAATTAACGGCTAACTCAGACCCGATTCAACAAAAACTATTTGATCAATTTATTTTACTTACCAAGAAACCACATTGACAATAATTTGGAGAAAAAACTTATGCGTTTAAAAAATAAAGTTGCTTTAATTACCGGAGCTGCGAGCGGAATTGGCTATGAAGCCGCCACTTTATTCGCTAAAGAAGGTGCGAAAGTTGTTCTGGTTGATATTAACGAGCAAGCAGGTAATAACGTCGTTGACGAAATCACCCAATCTGGCGGTGAAGCGTATTTCGTTAAAGCTGATATTTCGAAAGCAAAAGATTGTGAGAATATGGTCGCTCAAGCTGAACAACAATTCGGGCAATTAAATATACTTTTTAATAATGCCGGGATTATGCATTCACAAGATGATGATGCGGTTACGACGGAAGAAGATGTTTGGGATTTGACGATGGCTATCAACGCCAAAGGTGTGTTTTTGGGCTGTAAATATGGGATTCCCGCATTGCGAAGAGCCGGTGGTGGAGTAATTATTAACACGGCTTCATTTGTCGCATTATTAGGTGCAGCAACACCGCAATTAGCCTACACAGCTAGCAAAGGTGCGGTCTTAGCATTGTCTCGTGAATTAGCAGTCTTACACGCTAAAGAAAATATTCGTGTTAATGCGCTATGTCCAGGACCATTACAAACAGAATTATTAATGAAATTTCTAGATACCGAAGAGAAAAAACAACGCCGTTTAGTTCATATCCCCATGGGTCGTTTTGGCCAAGCTAAAGAAATGGCAAACGCTGCATTGTTTTTAGCCTCCGATGAAGCATCATATATTACCGGTAGCCCATTTGTGGTTGATGGTGGAATTAGTTCGGCGTATGTAACAGCGGAGTAAATTGATATTCTCTAAGTATACAGTTAGATAGGCCCAGCGGGCCGACATGTTTTCCAAGCAGACCTTTAGTAAATATAATGGCCGACGATGAAGAACACGACACGGAAAGCGATGACATTGAGGGCGAAGACATTCAGCACTGCCGCTCTCGTTTTCGTTAAGCCCGTTCTAATATCATCGCTGCAGCCATGGCGCCTGCTGCACAAATGCTGATTAACCCATATTGCAAATCGCGGCGTTGCATCTCATTGGCTAATGTTGTGACAATTCGCCCGCCAGTTGCAGCAAATGGATGGCCCACAGCAATAGAGCTGCCCAGTTGATTTAATTTATCCAGTGGAATTTCCCCAATAGCCGGCTCTTTCCAATCTTGCGCCCAAGCTTTTCTATTACAAACCACTTGCGCACCGAAGGCTTCATGCATTTCAATTAATCCCATATCATCCAAGCTTAATCCTGTTTTTTGCAATAGTCTTGGCACTGCAACACAGGGCGCCATTAACAATCCATCTTTAGGGTCAATTGCAGCATATTCAAATGCTTTAATATAAGCGATGGGTTTCCAACCTTCTTTCTTTGCACGCGCTTCTGATGCTAATAGCACTGTAGCTGCACCATCAGTTAACGGGCTGGAATTACCCGCGGTTATTGTGCCTTTTTCTGAGCGGTCAAAAACGGGTTTTAAATTTTCCAACTTTTCCATGGTTGTGTGCGGACGAATAATGTTGTCGCTATCAATACCATTTAGAGGATAAATCTCCGCTTTTAATCTACCATCTTCGGTCGCTTTATAGGCCTGTTGATGGCTCCGGTAGGCAATTTCATCCTGCGCATGTTGATCAACCTGCCATTCTTTTGCCATAATTTCACAGTGTTCACCCATGGTTAAACCTGTTGATGGCTCTGAAATTGAAGGGGTTTCCGGTTTTAACTGACTTAATCGAATTTTGCCTAGCCACTTGGCTTTATCCATTAATGTTTTCGCACTATTAATTTCAACAAAGGTTCGCGCCAGATCTTTATTAAATAAAATAGGGATATTTGAGAGTGACTCTGTGCCACCAGCTAGGCCCACTTCAGCGCAACCTGTCACTATAGAACGATAAATATCCGTAATTGATTGGATGCCAGTAATGCAATTATTCGACACCGTATGCGCAGGAATAGTATTTGGCAAGTCACTTTGCAGAACAATTTCGCGCCCAAGTTGCGGCACTTTAGGGTTGTTGATCACTACACCATAGACCATTTCGTCAATTTTATTTGGATCTAACGAGAGCTTTTCTAACACGCCATGTACCGAATGAATGGCTAAATCTACTGCAGAGTAATTTTTTAACACAGAGTTAATTTTTGAGAATGGTGTGCGCATGCCTGCAATGACGGCAACTCGGGTCATAGTGCTCTCCTTGGCTTAACATTTTGATTAATGGTATCATATTCCAAATGAAATTAACTCATAGTCAACGCATTGTTATCAAAGTGGGTTCATCCTTATTAATGGATGGCGCGAATCACTGCGTCAATTCAAAATGGCAGGCAAGTTTGGTTGACGATATCGTCAACTTAAGTCAACAAGGCATGCAAGTGGTGTTAGTGTCATCTGGCGCGATAGCATTTGGCAAGTTAGCATTGAACTTAGGCCGGACAAAATTACCCGTTGATCGCCAGCAAGCGAGTGCAGCAGTAGGTCAAATTGAGTTAATGCATTCCTACCAAACATTGTTAAAAAAACACGGCGTCACCGCGGCACAAATTCTGTTAACGTTGGAAGACAGTGAGAATCGCAAACGTTATATTAATTTACGCAATACCTTAAACAATTTGTTAAGCATGCAAGTAATTCCTATCATTAATGAAAACGATTCGGTAACAACGAGTGAAATTCGTTACGGCGACAATGATCGCTTGGCCGCTAGAGTTGCGCAAATGATTGGTGCAGACACATTGGTTTTATTGTCTGATATTGACGGATTTTACAGCAAAGACCCACATAAGTTTAATGATGCTAAATTTATTCCACTCGTTGAAGAGTTAACACCAGATATTATAGCGATGGGAAAAGAATCAAGCACGTCATATGGTTCTGGAGGCATGATTACTAAATTATCTGCGGCAAAAATCGCGATGAGCTGTGGTTGTCGAATGTTAATTACAGCGGGTAAACATTTGCATCCTTTACAACATCATATTGATAACAACAAAGGCACGTGGTTTAAGCCGCAACTAAGCCCACAGTCAGCGAAAAAGATTTGGTTAAAAGAGCATTTAAGTCCATCTGGGTTTATCAGTATTGATGACGGTGCAGCTCAAGCTTTATTAAACGGTGCGAGCCTATTATCAGTTGGGATTATTGCGATCAATGGTCAATTCGAAAAAGGATCGGCAGTTACTATTCTGCGTGATGGTGATAAAGAGATTGCGCGTGGGTTGAGTAATTATGGTCACCATGAACTAAAACAAATTATGGGCAAGCCCTCGCAAGATATTGTGACTGTTTTGGGATATGAAGGCTCGCAAGAGGTTGTGCATCGGGATAATATGGTGCTGTTTGATGCTTGACGATATCATGTAAAATTGCGTTATTAGTGCTTGCCGTCATTCCTGCGTAGGCAGGAATCCAGATTATTTGCACTTTACGGATTATTATTTTAAACGGAATATGGCTCTAGATTCCTGCCTTCGCAGGAATGACGGTTTTAAGGACACTAGATATGTCAATAAAAAACATTTGCATCAACGCAAAAAAAGCAGCTGATGAGCTAGCCAATGCGTCAACAACAATAAAAAATAATGCCTTGTTAGCAATGGCAGAACAACTCCAAAAACAGTCTAATGAAATAGTATCCATTAATCTAGACGAAATAAAAACAGCGAAAGACAAAAACCAAACCGCCGCATTTATTGACCGCATGAGCTTAAATCAAGCAGGCATGGAGAGCATGATCAATGGCATTAAAGCTATCGCTGAATTACCCGACCCGGTCGGTCGAAAATTAAAAGACTGGACAGTGCAAAGTGGTTTGCATATTTCCAAAGTTGCCGTGCCGCTAGGAGTTATCGGCGTGATCTATGAGTCAAGACCTAACGTCACCGCAGATGCAGCAGCTTTATGTTTAAAATC
>SDBT01015345.1_pt1 | contig 12179 bp, 9 predicted proteins | sample 2277101 | NCBI WGS metagenome assembly SDBT01 (sample SAMN10404973, study PRJNA504765) | marine sediment metagenome | isolation source: marine sediment core GS10_PC15, 103 cmbsf | place: Arctic Ocean: Southern Knipovich Ridge | collected 2010
AGGAGCGAGGGAGTGGAGGTGGCTTTCAAGATAGCGGAGACCGGGGACCCGCTGCCCTGCTTCACGACGCGCATCGATACCATCTACGGGGTCACCTACGTCGTGGTGGCTCCGGAGCACCCCATCCTCAAGAAGCTTGTCGCCGGCACCGGTAACGAGCAGGAGGTCATCGCCTTCGCCGACAGCGTCAGGCAGGAAAGCATGGTGGAGCGGACCAGCGCCGATACTGAGAAGAGGGGCATCTTTACGGGCCGCCATGTCGTCAACCCGGTGAACGGGGAAGTGGTCCCTCTGTGGGTCGCGAACTACGCGCTGATGCAGTACGGTACGGGCGCGGTCATGGCGGTACCTGCCCACGACGACCGGGACTTCGAGTTCGCGCGCAAGCACGGCCTCCCGGTGCGCGTGGTGATCCGCGAGCCCGGGACCTGCTGGGACGGCGACAGCCTGCCGGCTGCCTACGTGGACGAGGGAGTGCAGGTCGACTCGGGTGCCTTCAACGGGGTCTCCAGCCTGGAGGCGCAGGAGCAGATCGCGGACCACATGGAAGAGAAAGGGATCGGCCGGCGGACCGTCGCTTACCGGCTCAGGGACTGGCTGGTGTCGCGCCAGCGTTACTGGGGCGCCCCTATCCCGCTGGTAGAGTGCGAGCGCTGCGGCATCGTACCCGTGCCGGAGAAGGACCTGCCGGTCGTACTCCCGCACAATGTCGAGTTCAGGCCGAAGGGTCACTCTCCGCTGGAAGACGTCAGGGAGTTTGTCGAGACGGACTGCCCGGGCTGCGGCGGGAAGGCGAGGCGCGAGACGGATACCATGGACACCTTTGTCGATTCGAGCTGGTACTATCTCCGTTACATCTCGCCGGCTGATGACGGGGTGCCTTTCGACTCGGGGCTGGTCAACAAATGGCTTCCCGTGGACCAGTACATCGGTGGTATCGAGCATGCCATACTGCACCTGCTGTATTCCCGGTTCATAACGAAGGTCCTTCACGACGTGGGCGTGGTCGCCTTCGACGAGCCGTTCGGAAGACTCTTCACCCAGGGCATGATAGTGAAGGACGGCGCCAAGATGTCCAAGTCGAAGGGCAACGTGGTGTCCCCGGACCCGCTGATAGACCGCTACGGCGCGGACACCGTGCGCCTCTACACGCTTTTCGTCGGGCCCCCGGAGAAGGATGCGGAGTGGAACGACCGTGCGGTGGAGGGCTCTCACCGCTTCCTGAACAGGCTCTGGGCGAGGGTGGAGGAGGAACTTCCGACTTTTGAGAAAGCCCCCGGGAAGCAAGCTCCCCGGAAGCCAGCTTCCTCGGAGTTCGACGGGCTCGGGCCGCAGGAGAAGGAACTCGTCCGCAAGATGCACGAGACGGTTAAGCGGGTGACTGAGGACATAGAGCAGTCGTTTCACTTCAACACCGCGATAAGCGCCGTGATGGAGCTGATGAACGAGGTGACGGGCTACTGCAGGGGCGGGACGCGGGACGCGAGCGTGCTGCGCGAGGTGCTGGAGAACACCGTCGTCTTGCTGGCGCCGATGGTGCCGCACATATCGGAAGAGTTGTGGCACCGGATGGGCAATGAAGGGAGCGTGTTCGAAGCGGGGTGGCCGGAGTGGGATGAGAGGATGCTGGCGCGGCCGGAGACCGTCATCGTGGTCCAGATCAACGGGAAGGTGCGCCAGCGCATAACAGTTGCCTCCGATGCGGGAGAGGATGCCGTGAGGGAGGCGGCCCTGGCTGATGAGCGTGTTAAGAGTCATATGTTGGGGAAGAAGGTGAAGAAGGTGATCGTCGTGCCGGGCAAGCTTGTAAACGTGGTTGCCGGTTGACTGGCTGCGCTGCGCTGCGGGAATGCTTGCAGCCGGGGCAGGGATGGAGGCAAGAGTGATGGGCAAGGCGGAGAAGCAGTACGAGGGCCCCGAGCGCAGGCAGTACGTACGGCTGAGACCTTCGGCATCGATGGAGGTCTACTACAGCGTGGTTCCTGCTGCGGGAAAGGTCAAGGCGGGCTGGCGGGGGAGGGACAGCGGCGCCGGTCAGGGCCACTCTCGCAGCGTCAGCGGCGGCGGCCTGTTCGTGCACCTGACGGAAGTGGAGTCGGGCCAACTGCATGACCTCCTGCACGGCAAGAAGTACCTGGCTCTGCGGATACAGCTCCCGGGGGAGAATCGCCCGATAGAGGCGCTTGCCCGGGTGATGTGGGCCGAGGGGGAAGATGAAGCCGGCGGGAATGCCTACGGGTGCGGGCTCTCTTTCGTCGAGATAGAGGAAGAAGACCGCAATGCCATAACCAACTATGTGATAGACAGCCACCTGGCTGATGCGGAGCGGGAGGTACGAAGCTAGCGCAGCGCGTTGTATGCTGCTATTGCATGGTCTGTTGTAGGGCGTTGCGACGGAGTTTTGCTACGCAAACTCCACGCACAACCAGCAGTATGCTTTTGTGGCTCGGGTTGTTGTAGTACGTTGCAAGGGGACCGGGATGGCGGGACTGCGAAGGGCGCTGATCCTGACGGCTCTGGCCTGCACCACGGCAGTTGCCGGCCAGACCCTGCGCGCGGAGGCGCAGGGTCTGCAGGCCCCGGGCGTGGAAGCCCAGGACCCGCAGGCTGGTGCGCGGGAACCTCCTGCGCTCAGGCCGGTCACGCTGCAGTTCGAGAAGACCTACTTTGAGACCATCCTTCGCCGCTTTTCGGCGCTTTCCGGTATCACCGTAGTCGCCAGCAAGGAAGCCCTTGCCTCCGTGCCTCTGCTTTCCATCGAGTTGCGTGACGTGTCCGTGCAGGACGGGCTCGCGCGCCTGGTGCAGGCCTCGGGGCTTACTATGCACAGGGCCCACGGCGCCGGTGCCGCACTGGCGCCGGGAAATATCGTCTACCTGGTCAGCAGAGAGCAGGCAGCAAGTGTCCGGCAGGACGATATGTTGATAGCGGACCTGGTGCTGACCGGCGGCCGGGAGGCCGGCGGCGTGCTTGTGGCAGCCGGTCCCGAGGCGGTAGTGCTCGAGACTCCCATAGGCAGGTTCACCTACCGATGGGCCCTTGTGCAATCCGCCCGGTATCGTCACATGGCCCCCGCGGACTACCACGAATCGATGGGCGACTACTGGGCAGGCCTGCTGTGGGACAACTACGACAGGGATGATGAGTTCACCTTCATACTCAGGCGGGCCATCGAGCAGTACAAGAAGGCCCTGCACCTGGACCCCGGTCTGAGACCAGTCGAAGAGAAGCTTGCCCGCCTGGAGACAGAGGAGCGGGAGTGGCAGAAGAAGATGCTGGAACGGCTGCACGTGAGAAAGGTCGAGGAGGAGCTTCGCAAACTGCAGCTGGAGACCGATCTCTTGAAGAAGCAGGCCAGGGGATTGGAGAAGGAGGCAGAGGCGTCCGAGCGGCTCCAGGAGAAGCTTGAAGAGCTGTCGAACAGGCTGGAGGCGCTCGAGAAGCAGATCCGTCTTACGGCTGTCGAGGTCGGCCGGCTCAGGCAGCACATGGATGAACGTATGGACGCAATAGAAGACGAACTGGAACGGTCGCTGAGACGTTACGGCTTGTACTACCGGCATCCTTGATGACGACCGGCATCCGTGAAAGCAGCCGGCGCGTTCTGGCGATGCCTGGGGAGGTGTGACCATGCCTGTGAAACGATGGAAGAAGAGGTTCCTGACGGTCGTCGCGGTCCTGGCGGCCCTGCTTGTGGCGGCAGTGGTCGTGGTCAGCCAGGTGGAGTTCGCTTCCCCGAGGCTGACCGGGATGGTGATCGACAGGATCTCCGGGGCAACCGGGATGGAAACGAGGATGGAGGATATCTCGGTCCGGCTGCTGCAGGGCGTCAGGGTCCAGGGCCTCGGCATAGGGACCGAGGGAGAGGAGATCCTGTCCGTACGCCGGATCACACTGAAGTTCAACGTGCTGGATGCGCTGTTCAAGCGCTTCAACATCCGGAACCTCGTCGTAGAAGAGCCTGAGGCCGACCTCAGCCTGGAAGAGCTGGCAGGCCTGGCGCTCTTGATACCCGCGATGGGAAGAGGTCCCGGGAGCGATGCGGAGAGCGGCGTCGAGTTCCAGCTTGCCCAGGCCGAGCTGCGCAATGGCAGCGTGAAGGTGAGCACGGACGGGAAGGGCGGGCTGCCTGCCGAGCTGAAGATAGACGAGATAGACCTGGAGATCTCCTCGGGAGGCGCGGGCAAACCCGTCGAGTTCAGGGCAAAGGGGCGCGCGCTGGGCATGCTGGAGTTCTCCTCCTCGGGCTCCTATGACGGCAGTGCGAAAGAACCGGTCGTGGCCACGGGCAAGGTGACGATTCCCGCGGGGAGGATCTCTGCTGTGCTGGCCGTGCTTGCGAAGGAGCCGCCGGAGTTCACTGTGTCGAGCGAGCTGGAGCTTGAGATAGACGTCAGGGGGTCGCTGGACGAGCTTTTCCTCCGGGCGAAGACCGACCTTACGGGGTCGGAAGTCGCAATCGGGGACGGGTTCCGGAAAGCTGCGGGCGTGCCCCTGGCGCTCGATGCGGCCGCAACGGTGCGAAAGGACGATGTCCAGTTCGATGCATTTATGCTCACGCTGGGCGAGGCCGAGATATCCGGGAAGGGGAGCTGGGAAGGGTCGAAGAAGGCCCTGGTGCTCACTGCCGCGACTGAAAAGCTCGCTATCTCCAAGCTTGCCCCTTTTGTCCCGGTTCTCGAGGGGAAGGATGTCTCGGGACTAGCATCTTTTTCCCTGAAAGCCGAGAAGTCCGGGAGCGATCCCATCCGGCTTGACGGTAGGGTGGAAGTGAAGGACTGGCAGTATGCCACCATGTCCGGCGAGCGTATCTCTACGGATGTGAAGACAAAGGGAACGCGGGTGTATGGTGATGCCCTGGAAATAGTAATGGGGGAGGACCGGCTGCCGGGCTCCTGGTATGTGGAGCCGGGGGGTGTATGGAAGGTCCGTGTGAAGGGGCCGGTAAGCATCGACCGCCTGCTGGAGCGCGGGAGCAACGCCCTGCGAGGAACGGGCAGCGGGGAAGTGGACGCCGAGATAGGAGGCGAGCAAGGGGGCCTCGCGGGGCTCAGGGGCAGGGGCAAGGTGCGGCTGAAGGACGGAGAGATACGCTCGTTTCCCTATCTGGTCGCCCTGGCCGCCATGATCAATGTCCCGGAGCTTATGCCTTTCAAGTACGACACGGTCGCCGTGGACTTCGATATGGAAGGCGGGGTCATCATGCTGCCCGTGGTCCAGGCGGAAGGTAAGACGGCTTCCCTCAGGGCGAGCAATGTGAAGCTGGATCTTGTCCAGCGCAAGAAAGACCTGAAAGCCGAGATCATCCTTTCTCCGGAGCTTGTACGGAGAGCGCAGTCCCGGTTCCATGCGTTCGACCGGGTCTTCGAGGTAGATGCGGAGGGTTCTGCTCACGGGTACATAGTGTGGCCGGAGCCGCTCGAAGAGAGCAAGCCCGACCTTCTCCGCTCCGTGTGGGCGACCGTGGAAACAGCCGTGGAAAAGGAGAAGAAGAAGATCGGCGATAAGATACTGGAAGAGATATTCAAGAAGCTGGAGGATAGATGAGGAACCGTCCTGGCGCACGCCGGGCCGCCGGGAAGGTATCCTACCGGCTTGACAGGCTCGTCACGCTCAGTGCAGTACGCCGGGAGAAACTGAAACGTGACAGGGGCTTCCGATACATCGTGCAGGCGCGGCTCCGCCAGCACACCTCCGAGCCCGTGATAAGCGGTATCAGAGTCGAGTATTCCTTCTTCGACATGCTTGGCACGAGGATCGTCCCGGCCATCGGGCACAGGAGTACTTATCTTTCTGCCGCGGCGGACTGGTCCGGCGGCAAGTACGACGGCAAGAGCACCCACCGTATCGTGGATGGTCTTGCCGCCGGTAAGGCCTTCTACCTGTACGCTCACAATTACGTCAGGTACGGGCTGCTGGAGATGGACCGGGTCAGGACGGGGAAGCCAAGGCGTCATCACGGCTTCCTGCTGAAGGTCTGGTACAGGGCCGCAGTCCAGGACTATCACGCCCGGCCCGCGAAGCTCATCAACTTCTCCCCGGACGGGTTCCCCTTGCAGGATTGCGAGCGCTGCGGTGCCTTTATGAACATCGCAGACCGTCAGCCGGGCGAGACCATCATCTGTTGGAAATGCGGTAAGCGAAACCTGGTGGCAGGGCTGCCGGGAACCTAGCCTGCCTGCTGTGTGATGGAATCACCTCACTCCGAGAGCATCTTATCTCACTCGCGCGTGGCCCCGGATGCAAGGCGCATTCCTAAGATGCCTCGCGGGAAGGGTTTCCGCGGTCCGCGGCTTCCGGCGCCGGCTGGCACGGCGGTTGCTGCCTTTCCCGGCGAAAGGGGGAAGGTGCCATGTTCCAGTTGACGCGTGCCGAGCAACTAGTCGTGATAGTGCTCCTGGCCGGCGTGCTTGTCGCCGCGGGGCTGTTCTACCACCGTGCCTCCTTGCGGCCCCAGGTCGTGCCGGAAGTAGTCGAGGAGCCGGCGGTGAGCGAAGAGAAACCGGCTGACATCCACGTGGATGTGGGTGGTGCCGTGTGGTGGCCGCGCGTGTACAGGCTGCCGCGCGGCGCACGGGTCTCCGACCTCCTCGCCAGGGCGTTTCCACGGGACGATGCGGACCTCGATTCCATCAACAGGGCCCGGGTGCTGAGAGACGGGGAGAAGGTCACCGTGCCTTCCAGGGGAGGCGCCGGGCCGCAGGAGGCGGGCGAGTCCCGCTCCGCTGCCGGGGCGGACAGCAGGGTCAACATCAACACCGCCGGTATCAGGGAACTGGACTCCTTGCCGGGGATCGGCCCCGCACGGGCCCGTGCGATAATCGCCCACCGCGAGCGCCACGGCCAGTTCATGGCCGTCGAGGAACTGACCGAGGTACCCGGGATCAGCAGGAGCCTGCTTGAGAGCCTGCAGCCGGCTGTGACAGTTGAGGGGTAGGTTCAGGGGGCGGTCGCTACGCGGAAACTTGCGCTGCCCTTGACATGGGTTCACCAGCCGTAGACAATTCCTTCAGTGAAGGAGACACCTGGGGTGCTTGTAGATACTGCGTGGCTTCCGGAAGAAGCGGATACCGGTGTGATGGCAGGCATGGCGGTCGTCGTGATAGACGTCCTGCGAGCTTCGACCACCATGGTCCATGCCCTCGGCAACGGCGCAGTCGAGATCATACCCGTTGCCGGGGAAGAGGACGCGCGCGAGACGGCTCGCGATGCGAGACGTCCGGCTCGTGATGCGAGACGTCCGGCTCGTGATGCGAGACGTCCGGCTCGTGATGCGAGACATCCGGCTCGCGAGGCGTGTCCTTCCACAGGCGTGCTTCTCTGCGGGGAGCGCGGGGGCAAGAAGCTCCTGGGCTTCGATCTCGGGAACTCCCCGCTGGAGTACACGGCTGAGCGGGTGAGCGGGAAACGTATCGTGCTGACGACCACGAATGCCACGCGTGCGCTTGCGATGGTGAGCGGAGGGGACCTCGTCCTGGTGGCGGCGTTGTCCAATGCGGGCGCCGTGGCTGCCAGTCTCATGCGCTGCGGGCGGGACATCGTGCTCCTCTGCTGCGGCACCGAGGGCGAGTTCGCGCTGGAGGACGCAGTGTGTGCGGGCGCCATCGCCGAGCGGATTGCCGGGGACGGAGTCTCGGGGGAGACCGATGCGACGCGAGTGGCACGCTCGCTTTTCAGGGGTGCAAGCGGCGACCTCGAGGCCGCTCTGCGCAACAGCCGGTGGGGACGCCACCTGGCCGGGATGGGTCTTGATGACGACATAGTGTTCTCCTCTCGCCTGGACTCTTCCAGTGTCGTCCCCCGCCTTGTCCCGGGCGGATTCATCCGGCCTTAAAGGATTCTCAGAAGAGATTCCTCCCTGCAGAGCTTTCAGAGCAAACTTGAAGCTCAGCCCATAGACTTGGCAGCGGCGCTGAGCCCTTTTCGCCTTGACAGGCGAGGCGCCCAGGGAGTAGCATCTAGCCGGTTCACGGGTAATCTTCCGGCGGTTGCGGCACATTGGCGGGTCGCTGCTGCCTTTCTTCTAAATGCTTCTCCCGGGGAAGATATGATCGACGGTATCCGGGAAGACCTGGCAGACATATTTGCGGCAGAAGAATGGCGTGCTGACCGGGTCAGCATAACCTTCTACGGCCGGCTTCTCACCGATTCTAGGACCGTTGCCAGGGTGGCACGCGAGCGCCTGGAAGCGCGGGGCCTTCTGCCTTTCCTTCGCCGCGGCAAGGGCGTCATGGTACTCCAGGTGATGCGCAAGGGCGAGGAGCCTCGCCAGCACTCACCCCTTATTCACCTGGCCCTCTTCCTGGCTACTGTGGTGACGACTTGCATTGCCGGTGCCGTGCTTGTCGGCGTGCATCCTTTTAAGGGCGGGGGCATACTTGCAGGGATCCCCTTTTCGTTCACGCTGTTGACCATACTCGGGATGCACGAGCTGGCGCACTATGTCGTCAGCAGGCGGCACGGGTGCCGGGTCAGCCTTCCCTATTTCATCCCGGCGCCCACGTTGATAGGCACGATGGGAGCTATCATAAAGATACGGTCTCACTTCCGTGACCGCCGCTCCCTGCTGGACGTGGGTATTGCCGGCCCGCTGGCCAGCTTCATACTGGGCACGGCGGCCATGTGTATAGGCCTGCATCTCTCAAAGCCGGTTCGGGCAACCGGGGAGCTCACCTTCCTGGGTGATTCCATACTGACATGGCTGCTTTCGCGGTTGATAGTGGGTGATCTCTCGCCGGGGATGATCCTTGCACCGCATCCTGCCGTGCTGGCGGGGTGGTTCGGCCTGCTGATAACGGGCATCAACCTGCTGCCGGTGGGACAGCTAGATGGGGGACACATCTCTTATGCCCTGCTGGGGCAGCGGCACGTGCTGGCCGGAAAGATCACTGCGGCGGCGATCGCCGGCCTCGGAGTGATAACGGGGTTCTACGGCTGGATAGTGTTTCTTGTCCTTGTGGCTTTCCTGGTCAGGTTCAGGCACCCGGCCCCGCTCGACGACGTGACCGGGTTGGAGCCGTGGCGGAAGGCCCTGGGGTGGGTGGCGCTCGTACTGCTGGTGCTTACCTTTATTCCCATGCCTATCGGGAGGCTTGTCATCACGCCCTGACGGTGCGGGAGAAGGGAAATGGGATACAACAGCGGGAACTGTGGAAGAAGCTGGTCTTTGTGGGAAAACAGGATCCGGGGAGGGATATAATGGTCGCAAAGGGCAAACAACAGTCTGGGAACTCGGGCCGGAAGAAACCAGTGTTTGTCACGCCCGAGGAAGAGAAGCGCTACGAGGCGATAGAGAAGTTCGGGAAAGCCGTGCAGCAGTACCATGACGGGGATGTGCGGGGGGCTGCGAGGTCCTTCGAGGTCCTGTCAAACGATTATGCCGATATCATAGAGGTGGCTGCCAAGGCGCGTGAGTACGTGACCCGCTGCCGGGGCGATAGAAACAAGGCAAAAGGCCTGCCGGCGGAGTCCGCGCGCGAGGAGCTTTCCGAGACTGCCGAGTGCCCCGGTTGCGGCGGCGCCCTGCCGGTTGATTCACGGACGGTCTCTGTCTGGTGCACTGCCTGCGAGGAGTACGTGCACCTCGCGTGAGGCTGGGTGCCTCCCGCGAGGTTCTGCCCCCTGAACGGCCTTTCCTGGTCTGCGCTCTGCAGCCCATGTCGAAAGGCCGTTCGCTGTTTCGGCCCTCCTGCTGCCTTCCTGCCGCCTTGAGCCCCTTGCGCTTCGCGGGGGCAGTCTCCGGCCCGCCGGGCGCTTGTCCAGAACCCATATTGTGGCCGATTCTTGGAATCGGACTCTGTGTAGTACCCTTGGCCTCGTAACTGATTGACCCGCCACCACTAGCAGACTTGAAACCACCCCATATTGGAGACATACAGCACTGTGTTGCATCTTGCCTGCAACTGTATTCATAACCTGCCTATCCTTAACGAGTTAGTCTAGTCCAGGTATTACATCCAACCCCTGTCCAAGAATTCCCTCTAATAACGTCCGTCGGAGGCAGAAAATGTGCACAAAAAAGGGGAAGAATGCGGTGGGAAAATGCATCTTGACAGGGCAAGTAGCCGATGGCAGTATGTTGACTGGAAGAGGCAAGATTGACGCTACGTGAAGCTCGTGAACTTCCAGCCACAGCGTCGAATCAGCGACGCTGAGAGCTTGCAGGAAGCTCTCAGCTGGCAGAAGGAGAGGAGTCGATATGAAGAGGAAGTACCTGCTTCTGCTACTCGCCATCCCGGTCGTGTGGGCAGGCTATCTAGCCACCCGTGCCCTTGCCCAGTCTCTTGGGGCCGGGGTAGAGATATCCTTACCCGACTCTCGGGACTACTATAACGTGGAGGATGTCGTCCCCGTAACGTTCACAGTGACCGGGGAAGGGAACTGTGAGGCCGATATCGATGGGGAACCAGTTGAGAGCGGAGATGAGCTGGAGTTTGCCGGCTGGACCGTAGGCCAGCATACCCTTACCGCGAGAGCCACTGACAGCTCAGGCCAGGAGGTGACCAATACAGTCACCTTCACTGTCAACCCGCTTGTGACGCTTGATCCGCAGGTCCTGAACCTTGCTTCTCAGGGTAGATGGATCACCTGCTACATAGAAGGGCTCGGGGTAGAGGAGATAGACCCCGAGACCATAATGCTTACCGAGATCAATGGGAGAGAGCTCGAAGAGCCCATCCTTATCAGCGCAGAGCACGACCCGGAGATGAGCGATGAGCAGGGCCTTCCCCAGCTCATGGTCAAGTTTGATCGAGATAGCTTCATCGAGCACCTCCTTCCCGATGAGGCAGAGCTCCAGGCTTTGCTTGCGGCCGAGACCGTATCAGGAGAGCTCCTGGAAGCAACAGATACCATCACCGTGGTCGTAGGGGATGAGACCTTCGTCTTTGGTGGAGACCAGGAAGGGGAGGGCTCATCGGCCGCTCCTGGTACTCTCTCACTCGGCTCACCCGCAGTCGCCAGCCGCAACGACGTGGCGTGGTCTGATCTTGTTGACGCGAGCTCCCTTACCGTCGACTCCGTAACTGTTGCCTCAACCCACATTGCCGCTGGCGCCCTGGACTCGCTGCCACACCAGACACAAGTTACAGTGCAGCTCTCCAATTCCGTAGTATCCCCGGTTGCGGTTTGGATAACTGGCGGGAGCGGTAACGGAACGGGAACTGTAAGCTATAAAGGTCAGGTTCTCAACCTTGAGGGACCTGCCACAATCCAAGCAGGCGGACAGACATTCACGGCTGGAGGCTCAAATCCCAGCACGGCAGCAATCGTCGTCACCACAGGAATGGACGGCAAGGCCGTCCTGACTCTCACCTCTAGCAACAAGATTGACCAAACTTGCACGGTGCACGCCAGGGTCGGTCGTGACACATCATTGACAGGCAGCCAGGGGCAATCGCCCCAGATAACATTTGACGAGGGCGACTTGTCCGTCATCATCCCGTCTATTGTCATCCGTGGCACCACGATTACAGCATTAGCTGTGAGGTCACATGCTGGCAGCCCACTCCAAGGCCACGATACTGTCGTATATGTTAGTTCTGTCGTCGTCGATGGCACCACAATCGAGTTCAACCCATACCACCCATTCGCTCTAAACGTATACGCGGAGGTTGTGTTTGCAGAGATTCGGCAGCTTACGGACTCAGCTGGCGAAGTCCACGCTCAGGTCCAGATCAAGACAGATCCAGATCTTCAGCAAGTCACAGTACAATCCAGAGATCTTCAAGTCTTTGAACAGTAGGAGGAAGCGCATGTCGGAGCGTGTGCGCTGACAAGTTGCGCTGGATGGGTGCAGGCTCATACAGTGAAACGCCCTGCTGCCCATCACAACAGGCCCCCGGCTCCGGGCCGGCCCGTCGCGCTAAGCCCACTGCGGCGGCTGCGCGTGGCTGGTAAGGCTCGCGCCGCAAAAGGAGAAGAAACGCGGCACTTCGCCTGACAATCTGGACTAGGCTCAGTCGGTGAGGTCACGTCGACTATGAAGACGAGAGCCACCAAACTTAGGGCAGTAACCATTCTCGTGCTGTCACTTGCGTTTGTGGCCGCAGGAATCGCTCTGTGGTTGTGTGGCTCGCACGGCATGCGCGGCGAGGTGCCTGGCGTCCTTCTCCGCGCCTTTGACGCTCGGACACTCGTAGGCAACATGCAAATCCGGGGCGATTGGGCTGCCTAGGTGG
>SDBT01015346.1_pt1 | contig 12178 bp, 5 predicted proteins | sample 2277101 | NCBI WGS metagenome assembly SDBT01 (sample SAMN10404973, study PRJNA504765) | marine sediment metagenome | isolation source: marine sediment core GS10_PC15, 103 cmbsf | place: Arctic Ocean: Southern Knipovich Ridge | collected 2010
GCTCGACGGAGTCGGTGGAGCGCCTTGCGGGACGAAGCACTCGAAGGATCGACCTCGGCGGTCTGACTGCGACCCCCGGGCTCATCGACTCTCATAATCATTTTGCCATCGGCGCGGCGGAAGATGTCTACCGTCTGGATCTCTCCTACCCAGCGGTGGAAAACATCGAAGACATAGTCGAGAAAGTACGAGAGTCTGTCGCTGAGCGATCGGCGGGAGAATGGCTTGCTGGCTCCGGCTGGGACGAAGGCAAGCTGACAGACAAAAGGTACATCTACGCTAAGGACCTGGACCCGGTATCTCCGAGCAACCCGGTTTGGCTTACCCAAACGACAGCCCACTACGGCACCGCGAACAGCCAGGCCCTGGAACTTGCCGGCATCACTAAAGAAACGCCCGACCCGGAGGGAGGAATCATCGACCGCTTCCCCGACGGCACCCCTACGGGCGTCCTCAAAGATAGGGCCATGTCTTTGATGTGGCCCCTCATCCCTGGCTACTCCGTCGAGCAACGGCAAGAGGCGATCGAGAGCTACCTCCAAGACATCAACAAGGAAGGGATAACGGCGCTTAAAGACCCTGAAATTGGCCTTGGCACTTGGGAGGCGTACCAGAAGGTCTTAGCCGGGGGCAAGCTCAGCGCCCGCATCTTCGTCCTCTGGCGGGCAGGGCGGACCGTGGTGGCGGCGCAAAGGCTCATCGAGCGTGTTGGCCCTTTCACCAAACCTTGGATCTCAACCGGGGACGACCTGCTGATCTCTGGCGGCATCAAGATATACGCAGACGGAAGCGGGGGCGCCCGGACAGCCTGGCTTTACGACGAGTGGAACAAGAACCTCAACGAGATCGATCGGGGCAACTACGGCGTTCCACGGGTCGAGCCGAAGGTTCTGCGTGACGAGATCAAAGCCTTCCACAATGCAGGATTACACGTGGGCACCCATGCTATCGGCGACCGGGCCATCGACTGGGTCTTGGACTCGTACGTGGAGGCACTCGAGGAGAATCCGATTCACGGCCTGAGGCATAGCATCATTCACTGCAACATACCGACGGACCGCGCCTTGGACCAGATGGTGAAGCTTCAAAGAACCTACGATGCCGGTTACCCGGAGGTGCAACCGCCTTTCATGTGGTGGATCGGTGACACCTATTCGGCCAACTTCGGCCCCGCAAGGAACCTGCGGGTCAATCCCCTCAAGACCTACCTCGAGCGAGGCATTCAATGGGGAGGAGGGTCCGACTACGACGTCACACCTTTTCCCGCCCGCTACGGCTTGTGGGCTTCCGTGGCCAGAGAGACGTTACTCGGCGCGCACGGCCGCCACCCGTTCGGAGTAGATCAAGCCATCGATATCCACACTGCCTTGCGCTCCTACACGATCTGGAACGCCCGGCAGTTATTCTTGGAGGACAAGATCGGCTCCATCGAAATCGGCAAGTATGCTGACATCGCGGTTTGGGATAGGAACTTGTACAGCGTTCCCGTCGAGGACATCAAAGAAATGCAGTGCGAGCTCACACTGATGAATGGTGAAATCGTCTATCAAGCTCCGGGAACATCGATCACGGTTGAGTCGCGGTGAAATACACAGGGCGACACCAGAAGCTGAAAGAGCTGTGGACTCTAGTCGCTCCACTTGTCGTGGAGCTCGGCTCCGGCCGTAAGCCGAAATCAATTAAATCATCATTTTGACGGCACGATGGGCTGCTGCTGTGTTACGCAATGGATACCCCCGCCATTCAACGCCAATACGCTCGTATCGAGCAAAACGACCTCCTTATCGGGATAGAGTTTCTGCAGTTCCCGATAAGCCTTTTGAACCTTCCCCGGCGGGTCGAAAAACTTATACGCAGTAAAGCCACAGAGTACTTTGTTGCCATAGACAATGTGGTTCATGGACACATCGGCTATAGTGACAGTCCATCCTGCCGCTTCGAGCTTTTTAATTGCCTCCGCACTCTTTGGGCGCTCCCGCCCCCCACTGAACGGTGGTGTGACAGCCACTTTTCCGGGGGCGTAGAATTTCATGAAGCCGTCCGTATGGTTGAGACTGCCTTCACGGAAATGTTCAATCCAAATAAGAGTATGTGCGCCGGTAACCTCTTTTAAAATCCGCGTTGCTTGGGGTTGATCCAAATTGGGATTTCTGTCGGACATATTCGCCCAAGAAGCAACAACCGTACCCTCACCGCTAAACTCGAACGCACCACCCTCAAAGATTAAAGGTTTTGTTTCACCATCAGTGGGATCCACATAGGTTACGTGTGTGATGCTGATGCCAAGCCGATCGGCAACCTGTTGAGGAGTGATGTCATCCCGCTCCCAAGGTCCCCATTCAGGCACCTCCCAGGCATTGAAACCGAAATCGAGCATGTGCAGTTTTCCATCTTTTACACAGAAGGGGCCAAGGTTGTCGCGCGACCAAGGATGGTCGTAAATCAGCTTATTAAAAACGAGATTATCCAGCGGCACTTTTCCCTCGGCCAGCGCTTCTCTCGCCTTCTTTTCCCCCTCGGCATCTAGGACGATGATGTCGACTCTACCTTCAGTGCCAAATTCCCGAGCTAGTTCCACATAAACGGGAACCCACTGCTCGGGAGCGAGGTAATACCCTTTCTCAGCATCAAACCGGGGGTCGGAAGGATCAAACCCATAGAGAGTGGGGTCCCTGTGGTCGGGCCATTGTATCCAAATAGACTCCATAGGAGCCCACTCCCCGATCATCTGGTACCCAGTCTTATCCGCCGTGGCACTGAGTTCTATTCGATGCGCCGGCTTTTCTGCTGGCCCATCTGCTACCAGCAGCCCTATGGACACCAGCGGAGCCACGACCATGACCACGGCGACGATCCCCTTTCTAACCGGTACAATTCCCCATTGTTCTTTCATTTTTTTCTCCTCTTTAGAATTCAACCGGTTCCCTGAGCGGACTATTCTATACCACACATTGTTTGACTAGTGAAGCGACTTCGCGTATATAGCCGCCATCGGTTAAAGCATGGAGGTGCGGAAATGTGGCGGAAAAAATCTCTTGCCCTTTTTGCCTTGCTTCTTGGCTGGCTCGCGATCCAGTGCTCCTCCCCACCTCCCGAGCAAGATCCCACCGCCAACCAGCTGGTTCAGGGTCGGGGTGAGGGAAAGGACAATTGGTTTGACGCCCTGCCCAGACCCGGCTGGGCTGCGTTTAAAAGCATCGAGCAAAGCCAGGATTGGTTCGAGGTTTACGAGGTTCCTCCCGGTATCTTTGCCATATATGAGCCGGGGCAATTCGAAGAGGTCATTTCCTATCTAATCCTCGGTTCAGAAAAGGCCCTGCTTTTTGACACGGGCTTAGGCATTGGGGACATGAGGAAGCTTGTCTCAGAGCTGACGGACCTCGAGACCATTGTTCTGAACTCCCACACCCACTATGACCACATCGGGGGGAACCATCAGTTCCAAGATATCTACGCCACCGACACCGAATACTCTCGCACCAACGCGCGGGGAGCGCCTCATGAGGATGTCGGCGAGTTCGTAGGGGAGGGATGGATCTGGAAAGAGACTCCCGAGAACTTCTCGCCCGAGCGTTATCGCATCGAGCCCTTCTCCATCACGAAGACAGTAAGTGACGGGGAGTTGATCGATTTGGGCGACCGGACTCTGGAGATCATCTTCTCTCCCGGGCACTCCCCCGATTCCCTTTGTCTGCTGGATCGGCAAAACCGCCTTCTCTTTACCGGGGATACCTTTTACCCCGATGCTCTGTATGTGCACCTCGAAGACTCTGACTTCGGGGTCTACACCGAGTCGGCGAATCGATTGGCCGGATTAGCGGAAGCCTTGGACAACATTTTGCCATCCCACAATGAACCCTTCCTATCCAGCACTTACATGGTAAGTATGCGGGATGCGTTCCAATCGGTGAGGGAGGCAACGACGCCCTTCGTCCTAACCGACGGAGACCGGGAGTACAAATTCGACGGCTTTTCGATTCTCATTACCGACCCACCGCCGTTCGAAGAAAAGGAAGGCAGTACCGGAGCTCAAGAAGTCTTTACGTTTCCTGCGGAGTTTGAGCCCCAAGAGTCCATCTGGATGGCTTGGCCTACTTACGAATATAAGCGCGGCCAGCCTCTGGAGCCGATACTGGCGGAGATCATTGGCGCCACTGAAGGTCACGTCCAGATCGATCTGATCGCCCAAGATGAAGAGGAGATTACGCAGATCCGGAAACTGCTGCAGGAGAACGAAGTGCCCTACGAGCACGTTCGATTTCACTCCGTCCCCCACGGCGACATCTGGATGCGGGATATGGGACCGATATTCCTCCGAGGCAGCCGAAGGAATCTCAGGATCGCCGATTTCAAGTTCAACGTCTGGGGTTACGAGGATCCGAACTCAGACGGTTCGCGACTGGAAGAGCGGGTGGACCGATTGATCGCGCAGGAGCTGGGACTAGAAACCGTGGAGTCGCAGCTCATCAGCGAAGGTGGCAACCACGAGTTCAACGGCAAAGGGACGATGATGGCCGTGGAGGCGGTGGAGCGCCAGCGTAATCCGGACTGGACGCTCGAGGAGATAGGGAAGGAGCTCAAGCGCGTTCTCGGGCAAAAGAAGCTCATCTGGCTGAAGGAGGGAATGGCTGAAGACGAGCTCACATTCCGTGGGAAACTTCCCGGCGATGTCTATACCGTCATTACCACCGGTGGTCACATAGATGAGCTTGCCCGTTTCGCCGACGCACACACCGTGCTTCTCGCCGAAATCACCGACGACGAGCGAGCCTCCGATCCGATCGCTGCCATCTCTGACGAGAGACTTGACGAGAACTTGAAGATCCTCGAGAACGCAACTTGTCAGGACGGACATCCCCTGAAGATTGTCCGGATGGCCGTTCCCGACTCCATCTTCGACACCATGAAGGCGGGCGACGGCGTATTCGACTATATCCAGCGTCTGCAGTACGAGGACGGAAGCGTCATTGAGCCCGGTGACGAGATCAAAGTCGTGGCGGCGACGAGCTATCTGAACTTCCACATCACGAACGGCTTGGTGCTCATGCAAACTTACTGGGAGCCAGGACGGTCTGCGTCACTCAAGCGCAAGGACGAAGAAGCAAAACGGATCCTGGGGGAGGTTTTTCCCGATCGCGAGATCGTGGCCATCAATGCGCTGCGCGTCAACCTGGGTGGCGGCGGGCTCCACTGCATCCTCCAGCAGCAACCCGCACTTCATTAGTGCAAAATGACGCCCTCTGTCTCGAAACCGATGGCTCGCTAGTTTTCTGTCGTGCCACGGACTCGGCTTAACAGGTCGTCATATTTCTTGTTCGCTTTTTGGATTCGCTCCAGAAGCAACGGAAGCTGTCGCTCGTAAAGGGTCACCAAGTCAGCGCTGACCTCCCAGAACTCCAGTTCCCGGTTCACGTGAATCGGCGTCTCGGCCAACGTTTTCAGCCGGTTGCGCATCGTCTCCACGATAGCGGGTGCTTTTTCGGCGCTCCACGAATCCTTCGTGCCGACATGAACGTAGATCGGCGCCGAGTGAGCCACCGCCTGAACCTTTCCGTACGCCCGCGCGGCGATCCACAAGCCGCGATCCGCAGTGAGCTCATGATTCAACGCCAAAGACTCACCCTCCTCCTTCGCTGTCGCCTTTTTCACGACGTCACCGTAGACCACCAACTCCAGTCGATCCAAGTGATCGATGTCTGGATTGATACGGGCGGATGCTTGGACGTTCAGTGAATCGCCTCGTTGCACACTCAGGGTGGAGCCCATGGCTTTTCCGTTGACCGCGAAGCTCAAGATGGGGCCATTGGTCACGAAGGTATGGCCGGCGTTGAGTGAGTCGTACCAGGCCTGGGCTGTGAAGTCTACTTCAACGTGGACATAGCTCCGCACGGCGCCGGGCTGGTCAAAGTACGGAAAGTCGGAGCCCGCCGCAGGAGTAATCTGATAGCCCAGGTTCAGGAACTCGTACCAAAGCTCGGTGCGAAGGTGCCCGTCCTGAAGAACCTCCACGAAATCCACCAAGCCGAAGGGAACATCCAGGGCGAGTCCGCGTGAGGCCAAGAACTCTTCGGAGCCGACATGGGCGTAGCCGCTCAATCCACCTTGGCGGGCATATTCGTCAAAGAACTTGTGATAGAGGAAATACTGGTCACGATCGTAGAACGGCTTTTGGATGTTGAGTGAGATCGTGTGGCCGCGCTGGGCGGTCCGCGGTGCTTCAATACCGGGAACAATAATGTGCTGACCCTGCTGGTACTGCCCTTCTGCTCCCCACGCGTATTGGCGGAAATGCTCCGCGCTGGGATTGGTCATTTCCAAAACGTTCGAGACGTGGACGTCTTCGGCGCGCAGATAAGCACTAATGGGCTCATTCTCGGCTCGATCGCGGGCGATGTGGATGTGGACATCACCCGAGTACCAATGAAGCTTAGGCAGATCGTCCCAACGAGGGATGGAGACGGTAAGCTTGGTCTCATCCACGGCGTTGACAGCAAACTTCCGCTTGACGATCCGATACTCCAGACCTTTCGCGACGACGAGGTCATAGTTACCCACCGGCAGCTTGGCGCGGTAGCGGCCGTCGGTGTAGAAGACGTAGCGGTTGTCGACAGGCCACAGCTGGGCCGGCCCGTAGCTGGAACGCAAATAGACCTGCTTGACATGGTCGGTGTAGTTCTTGACGGTCAGCGCTTCGTCGCTGGGTAGGGGCATGCGGCCGGTGGCGTCGTAGATGCCCATGCGCACCGGCGTCGGCTTACCGGTCGACTCGTCCAGAATCGTAAGATCAACCTGACCGGACTCCTCGGGTGCCTTTGTTTGGTGAGTGCGCTTCAGCGTTACGGAGCACACGGTCATGGTATTCCTTTCGTCCTCATAAAGGGGGAATATGGCACCGGATGCAACCAAAGCTATGTCGGAACCTCCCATTCCACGGTTGACGAAGCGCGCTCGCTCGAGCCGTATGAGCTCGCGATGCCATCTGCCCTCGCCTTCGGTAGGCACGTCGACTCTGCCGATAGCTTCAGCCCTACCATTGCAGTCATATGCGTACGAGAAGCCATGGGTTGTCTGGCGGTCGACTAGAATCTCCATCTCCACAACCTCGTCGATGTTAAAGGCGAATCGATCATCGACATCGAAGGCGAAGAAGCTACCGTCGACACAGCGGCGGCCATCTATTTCCACTACTTTGGGAAGTCCCCGTCGAGGAAAGGCATATAGGCCGAGAGAATCCGGGTAGGCTGCCGACATCGTGCGAGAGATGTTCTCCATCGGCCAGTCGATTTCTATCAGACCTATTGGGCTCGGATGAGAGTAAGCATCGGGCACAAAGAGTCCCAAGGCTAGGGAAAAAAATCCGCTAGCTACGATCGCTAATCCAATCATGCGTTTCATGAGTGTTCCTCCCTACACGACTGCGCGAGAGAGCGTGCGTCTGAAATTGTGAAAAAAGCCTGAGCGCCCTTCCCGACGGCGTTGCCATTACTCTAACGTACCAAAGCAGTGTTGCTGCCGCTTTCGGCAGCGCGGGAATTCTTACCACTCCGAGCCCGGGGGATCTGCTGCGTGATGCAGTGCACGCCTCCGCCTCCCGCTGCTATAGCCAAGCCACTCACCCCCACAACGCGTCGCCCGGGGAATGCCTCGCGAATGATGCCGAGTGGCCTATCATCGACCTCGGGGCTGCCAGTGATGGGCACCACCACGCCGCCATTGGCGACGTAGAAATTAATATGTGAGATACCCTTGGCCCTGGGAAGCTCGATGACCTCTAGTTTGCGTCCCCGGGCGTCGGTCATGGCTTCGAGACGGGATCGGGCGTCGCGCCATACGTCGAAGTCAGGACCAGAGGAATCGGCGGTGACGTGTAGCATGACAACGCCGGAGGCGACAAACACGCACAAGCCATCGACGTGCCCGTCCGTTATCGACTCTTTTCTGGCCGTTCCTCTGCCCAGCCAGATCACCCGCTCGAGGCCAAGCCAGCGGCACAGCACATCCTCCACCTCGGCTCGGGTCAAGTTCGGATTTCTGTTTTTGTTGAGAAGGCACTGCTCGGTGGTGAGAAGCGACCCTTGACCATCCGTGCTAATGGCGCCACCCTCGAGAACCATAGGTGCCTGATAGGCGGCTATTCCCAAGTGCTCGCAGAGACCTGCGCCAAGCTTGGCGTCATCGCCATAAGGCAGGAATTTCTCACCCCAACTGTTGAACCGGAAAAGACTTGCCCGGAGTCTTCCTTTAGCGTCGGAAAGAAAAATGGGCCCGCTGTCTCGCGACCAGGAGTCATTGACAGGAAGCTCGATGACCTCGATCCCCTCCCCACACATGCTTCGGGCTAGCGCACCCTCTCCTTGGTTGGCGACTATGAGTACGGGCTCGAACTCGGCCACGGCCCGTGCCGTCTGAGACCAGTCCTCGCGGGCTCGGTCCAGCCAGTCGCAGCGTCTCACCCCGTCGGTGCCGGCCCAACAGTTTGTCCAATTCTGGGCGGTCGGGAAAACCATGATGCAACGCTCGTGCTCTTCCCATTCCGCCGGCATATGGAAGCCGTCCTCTGCGGGTACGCTGAGCCGTTGTGCTGTGCTTCCAGATTGACGCGCCCCCGGTCTACGGGTTGTGAGTAGCCACGGGAGACTAAGGCCACAGAGTAGCTCGCGACGAGTAAGCTTACGATCCGGTTCGATATCTCCGAGACTCGCATCACTCATAGTGGAACCCTCTCGCCGAGAGTGTATCTCCATGTCACAGCATCGTCAAGCAACGAGGCGGATCGATCCTGGATCGATCCTCATGATGCTTGACACTCCCAAGCTGCGTGTGATAGTTGGGAACTGCTTTTGGAGGAAATCGAACCAGAGCAAATTGTTTGGCCATTAAATTAACTGAATGTTCAATTAATTATAAATGGGTTTTCCAAGTCCATGCATCTTGTGGAACCAAACAGGGTCATATGCTCTCGGCTCCAAGAAAAGGAGGTAAGCATGTTGAAAAGGTGTTTCATTCTTTGCTGGGTGGTCATTCTTGCATGCATAGCGGGCATCGCCGAGGCCCAGGTCACTGTGGGAGGCATTCGCGGCATCGTCAAGGACGAGACGGCCGCAGTGCTGGTCGGCGTCACCGTGGAAGCCGAAAGCCCGGCACGGATAGGCAAGCCTGCGGTGACCGTCACCAACAACATTGGGCTTTACCGTTTCGAGAACATGCCGCCGGGCGTTTACACGGTGACCTTCAGCCTTCAGGGTTTCACCACCATCCGTCGGGAGAACGTGCGGGTGGAGGTTGGGCGTACCACCCAGCTCGAGATGACGTTGCCCCTGGCCGGTGCGCAAGAGACGGTGACGGTTACCGCTGCATCTCCCGTCATCGATACGGTGCATGCGGACTACGCCACGAATTTCTCGCAGGAGCTGGTGAAGAACATCCCCACCACACGCAATTCCTACTTCGACGTCGTCACCGCCGTCCCGGGCGTGCATGGGGACATTTCATCTAACGTCATGAGGTTCAGCATCTATGGCGCCACCAGCGACCAGAACTCCTTCCAGATGGACGGGGTGGATACGACCGGTCTGGGTGGCGGGACTCCGTGGCAATTCATCAACTACGACGCCGTCCAGGAAATCGAGGTGCTCGGGGTGGGTGCTTCGCCGGAGTTCTACGGCTTCCAGGGTGCGGCAATCAACGTCATCAGCAAGTCAGGCAGCAACGAGTGGAAAGGGATGGCGTCCTTTTTCTTTTCCAATGACCAGATGGTTGGCAACAACACTCCGGACGAGGAGTTCCCCCCGAGAACGGACTACAACGCCGATGTCACTTTCGAGATCGGCGGTCCCATCATCAAGGACCGTCTATGGGTGATAGGGATTGTTCAACGCCACCGCTGGCGCGGTGTCCCGGTGGGCGTGGAGCTCACTCCGGAGATCCGCGCGGGTGACGAAACCCGACCCTTCTTCAAGGTTACCGCGCAGTTTTCTGAAAAAGACACCTTGAATGTCTCGTTTGACGACAACTATTTCTCGTCTCCTAACCCGCCCAGCCGCACGCGGCCGCCCGAGACCAGTACCTATGAGCATGGACATAACCCGGTCATCTCCGCCCGATGGACACACATGTTCGGATCCAATACTCTGATGGAGGTCCAGGCAGGTGGGATCTACATCCGTGATCGAGACGACAACTGGTTCGACGATTTCGATACACCGGGGCGGTTTGACTTTGCGACCGGCATGAATATCGACAATGCCATGGGCTCTTGGCGAACCCACCAGAACAAGACCCAAGCTGCGGCATCGCTGACTCACTACGCCGATGACTTCATCAAGGGCTCCCACGATTTCAAGTTTGGTGTGCAGTTTAGGCGCTACACACAGAAGGACTTCTGGACGTATCTTGGAGCCAACTACTCCTTCTACTATGACTATTACGGATATCCTTACTATGCCCTGTTCAAGGATCCCTCGGGGTATGGAGCCAGCCTGGACAACGATTCTTTCTTCGTGAACGATAACTGGACGCTGACGAGCCGGGTCACATTGAACCTGGGTTTGCGCTTTGACCATAGCACCGGCGGCGTCCCCGAGATAGCGCAACTGGATCGAAGCATCGAGGATCCGACCGGGACCACTTTTCCGGCCCAGCCTGGTCTCATCAAGTTCAACAATTGGTCGCCACGCCTAGGCATCACGTTCCAGCTCGATGAATCGGCCAAGACGGTCGCCAAAGCCAGCTATGGACGATTATTCGGTAGGATCCTCGGTAACTGGATCAAGCGTCTCTCGGACGGAAATCTCACCACCTTCGCACGCCTGTACGATGAGGACACAGGGGAGTACGACATACCCTTCTGGTTCGTGGATCCGAATGTCAACTTGGGCCTCGACCCGAACCTGCAGAACCAATATACCGATCAGTTCTATGTGGGACTCGAACGGGAGATCCTCCCCGATTTCGGCTTGGATGTGGGTTTCATCTACAGAAAGGAGAACAACTTCGTCCGCGTAGAGGATGTAGGGGGCACATATGAGGCGGTCCCGTTTGAGGACGAGTTCGAAGGACAGACCCAAACGCTGACCGTCCACGACCGCGTCTCTCGCTCGTCGGAAAGCCTCTACCAGCTCACCAATCGGGACGACTTCGATCACAGTTACAAGTCTGTCGTGATCCAGGGGAACAAACGTTGGTCCGATGGGTGGACACTCAACGGCTCTTACCAATGGCAGAGAGGTCTAGGCTATGCCGGCGGCGGTCAAGGGGCTGGCTCCCAATCCTTCAGTAGCCTCAGCCCTCGGGCCTTCGGGGCGGACCCGAATGACCTGATCAACGCTTACGGGCGGTTGCCTACCGACAGTACCCACACCGTAAAGATATCGACAGCGTTTGAGCTCCCGTACGGCATCACAACCGGCATTCGGTACAGATACGAAGACGGTCGCCCTTTCGGACGGCTGATTAACGTTACCGGCCTAGGCCAAGGTGTAAGGGAGGTTTTGGCCGAAAAACGCGGAGCCTATAAGCTGGAATCGGTGCACGATCTGGGTGTGCGGTTAGATAAAGACTTCCTTTTAGGGGAGCGAATGCGGCTTCGCCTCTCGGTAGATATTTTCAACGTCTTCAACCGAGCCAATGGCATGACGGTGCGCAATAATAGCACTCAGGCCGGCGAGGACTTTCTACAAGAGACCCAAGTTCCACTCCCGCGTCGAGCCATGTTCGGCATCCGGTTTGAATTCTGAGTTACAGCACGGGGAGCAGGGGGCGGGCTCGCCCCCCGCTCCTCGTGTGCATCCGCCACAAGCCGGCCACTCCCGGTCAATTGTTAATTGTTATCCGGGTCACCACGAGTTGAGTCGGTGCCGGACCACTCCAGCAGAACACGCATTACCTGGAAAGATGTTCAAGAACTCAAAGAAACAAGTGACCTCAAGGAGATGTGACATTATGAGAGCCAAACGTTCCTTCATTCTTCTCGTACTGGTGTGCGCAGCGGCGTGTCAGCGCCCCGCCGGCGGGTCCGCCGATATCGCCATTCGTAACGCCCGCATTTACACCTTGCACCCGGAGGTTCCTTGGGCGGAGGCCGTGGCCATCGAAGGCGATCGGATAACCTACGTGGGCTCGGACGAAGGTCTCGAGGCGCATCTTTCGAGTGACACCCGCGTGATCGACGCCGAGGGCC
>SDBT01015347.1_pt1 | contig 12178 bp, 36 predicted proteins | sample 2277101 | NCBI WGS metagenome assembly SDBT01 (sample SAMN10404973, study PRJNA504765) | marine sediment metagenome | isolation source: marine sediment core GS10_PC15, 103 cmbsf | place: Arctic Ocean: Southern Knipovich Ridge | collected 2010
GTGATGTTAAATCCCCTGCTTAATATGTCCTGTTCCACATTCTCTGCCTCCCCCCAAGAGTAAAACTGCCCCGCGCAGGTTTGGAGTGAAGAAGAGGGTAAGGTTTGCTCATGCTCGCGCGGGGCAGACTCTATGGTCGGGGAACCATTAGAGGCCCTAAAAATCCTGTCAACATATTGGTCCTCTTCACTCATCTCCGTTCGGTTCCCCATGCCTGCTTATATGTATACACCATCTTGAGCGACTTGTCAAGCCCACTCTCCGCGAGGCCGCTTGTCCTCGGTGGTCAGGCGGCGCGTGGTGAAAAACCCCTCCAGCCGGGGGTCTGTCTCCATCGCTAGGCGGGCGTAGTAAGGAACTAGATCGTTTCTGACCTTAACCCCGGTCCAGCGCCCAGGAAATGTTTGATACCTGACCATATGCATGATTCCATAGGCGGAATAATGATTTAGGCTGACACGCATGCGCCGCGCGCATTTCATAAACCAATGGAATATCTCCGGGTGCTTGGCGTGGAATTCCCGGAAGCGCGCCTCTAGCTCCTCTTGACGGGTGTTTGGCCCGCTGCCTAATGTCATCTGCTGAACGGTGAGGGGTAAGTCCTTGAGTAATACCTTTCTAGTCATCGGCTTTCTCCTTAATCGGTGTGGCCCGGCCAGGTTGCGATTAATTCAAGATAGTCTTTTCGCCACCGTTTCGCCGCCGCCTTCCACCGGGCAGCACGCTTGAGGCCCTCTCTATCAGCTAACACGGCTGCTTTTGCTAGGCTGTACATCGCTGGCTCATGTTCCACATACCAGCCCACCGCCTGCTTACGCTTCGAGGTCATCATGCTCTCCTTTCGCCTCTTGACGATTAAAACCCCACTTGTGGAGCAGAGACTCTCGTTTCCACTTCTCGCACCCCGCCTGAATGCGACGCTGCTTTGCTTCGGCAAGAGCTTGCATCTGTTCCGCGCGCTCGTAAGGGTCAAGCGAGTTGGGGATGCTGGGCGTGATATAGCTCAGCGGCAACCTGCGGGGCTTTGGTTCGTACCAGAGCGAGAAGCACTGCCTACACTCAAACGTGCTTACCACAAGGTCCAGTGTACTTAACTCCACCTTACCCTCTCCCGCCCAAGTATCCCTCTCTACAGCATCATGCTCCCGCCAAACAACAAGATTCGTCGCGCCACAGAATTGACATTTGAAGTAGAAGCGCCGCTCAAAAGCAAACTTATCTTTTAGGGATTGACATCCGAGATACTTACGCTTCTTGGTCATTTGCCTAGCCTCGCACGTATCAGCTTGTCGGCCTTGCTCTTGACTTGGCGGTCACGATCAGCGTAGCCCGTTCAATAGCTCGTTCGCGAGTCCGCTCCTTGACTGTCACTCCAACACAGGGAACGCCAACAGTCCGGTCCTCGAAGATGTCTCCGTTCTCAGTTTCTGCTATCAGGTCGCGGGGGAAGATTTCAATATCATCAAACACGAACTCTCCGCCCTCTATGAGGAAGAAAACATCATACCACTTAGCATATTTCATGTTATTCCTCTAGCACTTCGATTACACCCTGCGGCCACAATAGCTCGCCAGTAGTCTCACAAGTAAGACAGGGAGGTCGCAGTAATGTATCACCGACCCTTTCAAATCGCCTGCCACTTCCTTCGCAAAACGGGCATTTCACCACGACCCTCATCACGGTAGTACACACATCGCAACGAATAGGAGATATTGCCCGCCAAGCGCGGCACCCCATATCTTCCATAATAGTGACCGCCACTAAGTCGGGGCGTCCGGGCACTGGACTCGTCGCGGCTTCGACACCGCAGTCTGGGCAGCGCAGGTTCTCACTCATGGCTGCTCCTCCAAGACCTCGCCCGTGCCAGAACAGGGGCGGCAGATATTAGAATAAATAGATGTCCCGTCTCCCGGCAGTCGTTCGCGCTTACCAGTGCCGTCGCATATCGGGCACTCCCGCACGATCTTCAATGGCACACCGCAGACAGGACAGTCAATCGGGTCTTCTCCATACGGTGATATCTTAGCATCGCCCTCACATACTTCAGCCAAGCTCCGGCATTTAGGACAGCGCATCTTAATCAGGTCGTCTGCTTCTCCTATATCTTGCCAGATAATGTTCATGGCTGCTCCTCCAGTATCTTGCCTGTGCCCTGACATTTAGTGCATTTCCCCCGTACTGTGGCAACGGCTGTTTGCCATTCGCCGCGGCCCGCGCACGTGGGGCACTTCACTACGACCATCACCGCCGGGGGAAAATGAATGGGGGCATGACAACGAAGTGGCACGAGCTTTAATTTCAAGTTAGACTCACTTATAAACGACCCGTCACCGCATTCGGGGCAGCGGAGTTCAATAAAATCGCTCATCACATGTCCTCCAGTTGCTTGAGGGCTTCTTGACTAATCGCCGGCCTATGCTTTGATGTTACACATTTCACACCAACTTTAAAGATGTAATACCATCCCCGACTGCATTCATAACATTCCCAATTAGATACTTTTTCTGACACTCCCGTCTCTGCTACTTCTAGGGCGAGCGCCTTATGATCTTCGCATGCATCCGGCCCGCAGTCGCGGTGACAATACGGACACACCATCTTAATATTTAACATGTCACATATCCTCCAGTTGTTTGAGCGCATCCCGCATGATAGCTCGCACAGGTTTGTCATCAGGACACACTAGCAGGATGTTAGGGAATACGTTGTCGCGAACCATGATAATGTAATCTCTAAGCCGTTGCGAGCAGATCAGAACGTCGGCTAGGGCTTCAGCGGTTTTAATAGTAACATGCCACCCTTCAATGATCGGTCGGGTTTGATTAGCTCTAATCTCATCATCATAGTGCTTAACCGTTTCGCTAATGTCTTCAAACGTTAGTTTCGCCATCATCTTTCTCCTCTAGAATGATGCCCTCGCAGACTGGTTTGTAATGTGCGGTTCTAGTAATCAGCTCTTTATATTCTGACGATGCCATATCCCAACATTCTTTATGTGCCCGTTCATCTGGTGGTGGCTCCAAATCTAATGTGCTACCATCGGGCGACCATACAACACCGCTATCCATATCTTTATAGCTCATGAATCGACAACAGAAATGGCACTGATTATATTGCACTGTCTTTCTCCTCTAGAACGGTATGTCCTTGTCGGTTATGTCGTCCGCCTCACCTGCTAGCTCAGGAAAGTCATCTAAGAGTTGGGCTGTCGCGCTCACCAGCCAGCGCTTGTGTTTGTCGGTAAGAGCTTTTTTCTTCCAGCCTTCAAGGGTGCGTATGCCAGCATGAATTTCCTTGCCGTCCTTCAGCCAAGCAAGATATTTGACGTACGCCCACTCGGAATCGCCCTTGTCCTTGCCAATGATAGCCGCCAAGCGCATGAAGTTGTCTATCATCGGGTGTCCTTTCTTGTCAGATACCCCCTCAGACTTCACAGGATCGCTTCTGGGGCGTTCGCGCGGCTTATCATACCCCTCCGGCAGGGGTTGGGCGTCGTCGTCGAGTATGCCCTTGTACACGTCTATCCCTATCCCCCAGACTGCCAGAGCCTTTTTCTTGGCGTTTGTCTCGGCTCCCTTAAGGGCGTCTCCTCGGATGTGAGCTACGTGACCACCGAAAGCGCTTGCCTCTGCCAGTACCTCTCCCCCGTCAACAATGCGTATGATGGAACGCAGGCTGACCCCAAACTGCCGGTAAGCCTTAGCCGTCTGCGTTTCCTCTACATACAAATCCTGAACGGTGAGGGTGATATGAGTTGGTCCAATGACTTCTACGAGAACCTCCCATATCCAGTCTAAGCCGTATCCTGTTGTAGGATAACCTTTGCCCGTATCCTTTGCCTCCGTTTTCTGGATAGCATCTTCTGGAAGCGCCTTAACCTTCGCGGCAACCTTCCCTAGCAGTATGTCTACCCGTTCCTTATCAAACATCCTCTCCCTCCTTGCGACCGCCGACCATTTCTTTAACGTCGCCCAGTATACACAGATAAAAACTTGTAATCGCAGTGCCCCAGATTACTCCCTGCCCCAGCAAAAGATATAGCGCGCCAATAATTTAAACATGGCAGCCGTAATTAGCGCAGTAATGAGATATCCCTTAATCATCTTTCTCCTCCTTGTCTGGTTCAAAATCTGCTAGTTCGTCGATCAATATAAAATCAGCTCTTACCCCGTGTAGGCCCAGGGATTTGCACCACTCCTTGAACTCTTCCTCGGCCTCCCGGTCGAGGCGCACGTCCTCGGCGTATGTGTCACTCATCGCTGTCCTCCTTGCTGTCCCATGGTTGAACTAGCCGCCGCAATTCCTCGCAGAGCGCATCAATAGTGTCGAGGGCTAACGGCCATACGCTCAAAATACAACCATGACGCAGTATCACGACAGGTTCGCTGGCCATCTGGAATTCCCCTTCCCGCATCTCAATATCTTTCGGCGCTCTTGGCGGAAATTTTACTTCATGTAAGTTGATAGTAAAGCCGGTTTCTGTTGTGTAGTCGGTTGTCATCGTCTTTCTCCTTTCTAGGTGCGCCTGATTATCTTCTCCGATGTTTTGGAGAGTGTGACCTCTTGCGAGTCGCCGAGCAGCCACTCAAGCCACCACGTTAGCACCACTGCGATAACTCCTATCACTAGGACTACCAGCCCAGCGAACCCCGCTATACTCATTAATCGTCCTCTTCCCATGGCGTCACTTCGGCGCACGCCCCAACTACCCGAAGCGTGATTATGATCTCGGTTGTCTCCCCGTCAATGTCATCTGTCGAGCGGAAGGTATAGGTTACTTCGTTCTTATCAGCGTCCAATTCTGTCTCTACAAGCTCTGTCCCGTAATCGTGGAGGACATCCCCCATCGGAGTGTTGCTTGAAATCGGTATCACTTCACACGGATATGTCTTGCCTTCCCAGTCTGTGCCTAGCTTGTGCATCGCCTCGGCTAATAGTTTTGGGGTGAGTTCATCTATGTTTGGTTTTATCATTTGCCTTCCTCCGCCTGCCTGCGTGTGTCTTCTGCATTAGATAGCGCGTACTCGCACATTTCTTTTAACTGTTCAATTTCGTACAGCGTCCAAGTATCATCTGGGTCGCGCGGAATCCATGAAACATCTATCTTGCTATCGCTAGGCAGCGGATATTCAACTACTATTTCTAGCGGGCCGATCCCAAAGGATTTCCGGTGTGTCATTTGCCTTCCTCCTCTTTTGGTCCCTGATTTCCTGTAAGCACGACAATTTGTTCTACGTGCTCTAGCGCGCCTTGTAAAAGGCGCATATCGGCCATTTGATCTTGGCCTACGCATCTTTCGCGGTCTTTTCGGCGCAGATATTCTGTTAGTTCCTGTGTGGCAGTATCGGCGATATCGCCACATTTTTCTAGCAGAAGATTCGTGGCGAATAACTCTTCTCTGTCACTCATTTGCCTTCCTCCTTGCGCTCAAGGAGCGCCTCTATGCGCCACAGGCTCCACACCTCCGCCTCGGCCTTGCGGAGCTGGACCCGCTTGTAGATGATAGTCGGCTCATCGCCGAGCGCCTGCGCGTACCGTAGCGACTCCCGCGCAAGCTCCACCTCGGCCACTACTTTCTCCATCATGTCTGTCATTGTCTGCGTGCCTCCTATCTCGGCGAAGCGGCCAGGAAAACCGGGCAGTCATAGATGTCTGTAACTACCCAGCTTTCAAGCCAGCGGCCCCAGCCCTGCATCTTAGCGTCCCGCACAACAGAACTGTCGGGCGTGATATGTAACCCATGAATCATGTCGGCGTAGTCGGCGTCGAGAACATGCCGATCTATTGGCACGATCTCTTCAATGATGAAGTTGTCACCATGAACGATCACGCCTAAATAGCAAGCGTCAAACAGTTCTGATAATGTCATAGTCCGCGTGCCTCCTTTTGGTTCCCCGTGTGTTACTTGCGCGCCGCGTCACGAGCTAATGATGCCGCTTTCTGTTCTTTAAGCGCTTCGGCGATCCTGATAGGGTCTTCGGTATACCGAGCAAGTCTCACTGCCAAAGCAGCAAGCTCTGCGTCCAGGACGGCGTTTTCCAGTTTCTTGGTCATTGTCTTGGCTCCTGTCTCTGTCTGACTCATATATACAGTATACATCCATTCCGGCCAAAAAGTAACCCCCCAGGAAAAATAATCAGCCCTTCCCCTCCCAGCGCAGGAACTGCCCGAATTGCTGAAAGAGCTTGTTATAATACCAAAACCTGTCCACCCCCACGCTGACAAGCCATGAGTGGGCGGTAGTCTTTTTTGTTCTCTTACCGAGAACTCCGCCCGCCCGCGCATCGTACCTCACGACAAATAGCATCTGCCCCCAAAGCTCAGGGTACGCCTTCCTGAACCTCTTGAGCTTGGTTCGACTCCGGCTATCTAGCTGTCCTTTGACCTCTACCAGCCTGACCGATCCGTCCGGCTCGACAATCTCGAAGTCGGGCAAGTAGTCGATGCACCCTCGTTTGATGTTTGGAAACTCATAACGTCGAGGCTCGTACTCCCACGACAGGAGTTCACCCTCCCCCTCCAGCCACTGGAACACGCGCGCCACATTCCTTTCCCATGCCGACCTGTAGCGCCCCCCTGGTATGTCATCTGCCCCGCCTGCGTGGAACCGCTCACTCATCGCCCCACCGATATTGATATTCCTCTAGGACATATTTTACCATCATTTCAGCATGGGTTTCTATTGACATCCCCGAATCAATAACAAATTCCCACGAGAAGTGGACATCTACCGTCCATTGAAGTAATTGGTTTTCTGGGCCTTTCTTGGTATGATCTCTAGAAATCGAAGTAATTATAGCCCCGGTATCGTCCCGTAATGATAGCGGCATCTTTCTCAGCCAAGAGAATATCTCTAGCAGGTTGCCATATGTATCTTTCGATCTTCGCGGGTATCCTGCATAGCGATAATCGGGAAGCGGGCGGCGCTTAGGAAACCTCAGACGAAGCTCGCTAAATCTGCGGTTGTATTCTTTCTTCAGCGTGGCCTTCATGGCGTGTAGACCTTGAGGATTAGGTTGATGATTCGCCACCAGTCCTGGCCCTCGTGGACCTCCACGCGGCTAGTGATATAAGTTACCAGCCACGCTAGGGCCTCGCGTCTGCTCTTCCAATAGCCTATCTCTTCCCCTGTAGGTGCCCGCCCCTCAGCATAGAGCAGGTTTACGAAGTCGAAGAGTTTGCCTACCTGGTCAGTGCCTATTCCCTTGAGCGCTATCGCTTCCTCCAGATCATACGAGATACGAGGGCTACTCGTGGCGCAGGCCATTAGCAATAGACAGAACAAGAACAGGGTCACTAACACGCAGGCTGCTATCGCCCACGCCGTAACTTCTGAAAAAAACTTCCACCACTTATTCTCTTTTTGTGCGTGCATTAGCCGCCTCCTTTTTAAGTTCGTCTATCACGTCACCGATATTGATTAGCGCATGTATAAGGTGATATGTGCAGGCATCTACCGTTGGCAGATTAGAAATCATGTTGTAAATCCTTCTCATGGAGGTGTGTATATCGATCTTACATCCCTCCAGCGATTTTATCTTTTGCTGTATATCCATCATTCATTATCCTGCGGAAAGTTATTGTCAACCCACCACGGGTAGGGACGCCGCTCCGGGTGAACCAGAACTTGAAGCTTGCCAAATAGCGTCCCCGGCTCGCTACTCCCCCAACAGAAGTCAAGAACTAAGTCCTCAGATGGGTTCGCGGGGTTGCAGAGAATCACAAGGGCGTCGGCGTGCCTTGAGCGGTTCCCAACTGCGTAGGCATGGCGCGCCATTTGCAGATTTACTAGCTCGATATCATCATACTTCCCAACAAGATAATCCTGAAAGGCATTACACGCCGCGCGCATATCCGGCTCTTGGTAGTTGTAGGCAAGGCTATCGGCTACGGGTGAGGTCTCAGAAAAAAACACCAGCTCTTGCACTAGCTTTGCTACATTCGCCGGCCAGAAGAATTGGGCGTCCGGTTGCGGCTCGGCGGCTAGTATCTCTAGGATGCGTGCTAGCTCCCGCCGGTTGCCCTCGATCATATTCATCATTTCAGGTAGCATCGGGGCGTAGTTGTCTACAATATTTCTGAGTTCTTGCAGGTGGTCGCGGAGTTTCTCGTAGCGGTCCCTGATTAGCTCCTTGACTGTCTTGGGCATCGGCTTTACTCCTTTCCTTTCATTTTGATGAAAGTTAACTCAAGAATAACGATCTCGTGTGTTGGCGCTATTGTAAAAATCTTTGTGCTTTCAATTTCACCCGTACTCTTCCCGCCAAGTACTTTTCTAATTGCTTCCGTCTGCTCCGGCGTCAGTTCAATCCTTAGCGTCCCCATCTTCTTTCTCCTTTTTGCGTCCCGGCTTGCTAGGGGGCCGGGCTTGCTCAGCAAGCTTGCGTAACAGCGTATCGCATCGCTTACAGACCTCCACGTATCGGGTAGGCGAAGGTGCGGGCGGGCAAAGGTCCGGTCTTCCGGGAGGCCCTGCAATATCTGTAAGGTTGCGTTCGTTTGAATCCTGATAGAAGATGGTGAACTCAATCATCCTCACATCTTCCTCCTCCAGCCGCCTCGCACAGCGGTCGCAGGTGATTATGTCAACCTTTTCACGTGCCATTTCTTAATCTCCTTGTTTCTATTATCTCAAAACAGGCTTCATAGTTGCCTGTCCGTTCTGCCAGAATGCCGATAATTTCCACTGAGACGTTCTCTGCTGGGGCAGCATCCCATCCCCCGGCCTCTACCTCGCGTAGCAGCCGCCTAAGCTCCTGAGCGCGTGTCATCGCCCTTCTCCTTTATCCTATTTGCATCCTCTTCCGTAAACATCTCGCTAAATGCCTCTTGACATTTTGGGCAAAATGCTTCCGCAACAATACTATATCGATCATATGTAAATCCCTGTATCTCGCCCCAGTTATGACAGTTAGAGCATTCAAGAGGATTATGGGTCTCAATCCATTCTTCAACGATTGAAATTAAATCATACATCTTCTTTCTCCTTTTCTCCCCCGCATATCCAGTTGACTAGCGCAAGAGAGTAACCATATTTGAGGGCTAGCTCCTTTTGAGTGGGGAAGCTATCGGGCTTCCACCTTTCTCTGATAGCCTCTATCTTGTCGAGCGTTACTTGGCTGGAAGGCCGCTCGCCTCCGCAGATCATTTCCCAAATCGGGGTATCAAAATCGCGCATCGGAACGCCCAGAGAGTGTGAGATATGGCGGGCAACCAGTAGGGGCATTGGCTGGCCCTGGTACCACCTGTAGACAGCGATAGCCGAGATCGTGAACTCATCCTCTAGCTCCCTGCGGAACTCCCGTATGTATGTGCGGATAACGGAGTTCACTATTCATTCTCAATAATGTCAGTCAGGCGTGTTCCCAGGTCAGCAAAGGTTGCTACAATTTCATTGACTTCCCGATCTGATACCAGATAGAACCTGCCGACTTTTCGGAAGTCCATCATTCTTGCTAGGCCGAATACTTCTCCATAGTGCCAGTCTAGCCTTTCTGCCAGCTCTTCCATCGTGTAGTAGCCTTTGATCTTAGTCATGTTACTCCTCCTTTCTGGTTAATATGCTAGCCTTACGCACAATCACAACCGTATGTATTCCCGGCCCGAACCGCCACTTAATGCCGAGCCTTCCCCATACAGCTATACGATCACCCGTCTTGGCGTCGCGCAATTGACGGGCTACCGCTCCCTTGGCAAAGCAGATCATAAAGACGCCTCCGCTGGGAACCCGGCAGCTCACGGCAAATAGCAACACCTCGTTAGGGTGAACTCCTGTCATTTCGAGATACTCGCCCACAAGCTGAATGGTTGCCCTGTCCTGTTGTCCCGGCGCTAGCGCCAAGAGCATGAGTAGAATTATCATTCTTTCACCACGCGCCAGCCCGCGAAAGCATAGGGATCGTAAGACATCGGACCGTCGCCAATGATTGCCCCGCCACCCTGACCATCGCTTTGCCATGCCGGGTGATCGATGTAGAGGCAATGCGGGCCACAAGCGTCGTTTGACAGGCTCTTGACCATCGGGAAGAATACCTGAATCTTTGCCGGGGGCGAAATTGCCCTTAGTGCTCGCTTCAATTCTTGCACAACTGTTGAATTACCCATTTTCTTTCTCCTTTCATGTGTGTGAATCGGGGGCCCCCACGTCGGTTAACTATTAACAGCCTTTCGCTTGAATCCCACTTGTTGTCGCACAGCAAACGCTACCTTTGTTTGATGAAGACCCCCAAACTGAATGTGCTACCGGGGCCGGATTCCCCGCTTCTCCAGCATCCCCCCGCGCAGTCCCCATGTAACCGCCAACCGGTATGGCGGCTGTGGTGGAGTCCACGCAGGCCGCGATCTGGCAAGATCACATCGGCTTTAACTACCACCGACACCTGGCGTTGCCACGCCGCCCGGTAGCACAACCCTTGTTGTCAATGATCTAGTGGCCGGGGTCGATCATGGCTTACGAGATTGCCGAAGCTGGTATCCCCGCTCGGCTACGACCCCGACCGTACCGCTGTGGGCCCCGTCTAGCAAAGGTGGCCAGCCTACTTAGCTCCCGACTTACCGACGCCTACGCCTGTGTCGAACAGGTTTCGGTCGCCTGCGGTGCCGCCGATCATTTCGGCCTCGGCAAGAGCCGCTACAGCAGCACTATTCCTAGTGTCAATGAGCTAGTGGCCGGGGCCGGGCCTTGCATTTCTATATGTTTAGCTCGCGACCCCGACCGACGTAAGAGGTTGCCGGTTAGTGACGGCGATGCATATACAGTATACACTCGCCCCCCGCAGAATGTCAAGCCCTAAATGAAAGCGCGCCCCCGACCACGAGCCGAGGGCGCATACACAAGAAAGGAGAAAGGGTGAGCTTAGTTAGCCTTTACCTCCGTTCCGAATTAGCGTGATAGCCGTGTCGAGCTTGTCCTCTATCGCCTCCAGCCGGGCTGTTGTCTCCCCGCGCCGCGCCTGACACAAGCGTTCTGTCACCTGTCCGTTGCCTCCGTTGCGCCCGTCTATTAATTTGTATATAACCCACAGGGCTACCGCAAGGGGTGGGCTGGCAACTTGAAGGATCGGCATGACTTCCATTTATATGTCTCCGTTAGGGTCCGGGTCCGCCGGCACGTCGGGCGGGGGGATTAGTTCATCAAATGTTTCCTTTTCGTCGGCTCCGAGCTTGTCCCGGAGTTTAAGATTGTCCGCCGTATCTGCTATATCTATCGCTTGTATCAGGGCCTCTAGTTCCGCCGTCTTGGCCCGCCACATCCCGGCCTCGCTTTCGTCACGCCTCTTGAGCCGAGCGTTCTCGTTCTCTAATTCATTCATCTGTTGCTGTAAGAGGGTGCTCTTCTGCTCTTCCGCGTCCAGCCGTTGTGCTAGGATATAATTTTTCGCCATGTCTTCCCCTAACTAAAGATGATCGGGCCGTGAACGTCGCCTCTACTGATTGCCTTTATCCTCACTACCCCTGCTATGAAGTCCGGCGCTACACTTAATACGTAGAACTGCTTACTTGTCCAGCCGTGCTGAGGGTGCGTGATAGCGAGTGTCTCCGCAGGGTTTATCCTAGCCCCCCACAGGCCAGTCAAATCAAACTCTACCTGGATAGCGTCCCCTGCGAGCCTTAGCATCTGCCGCGTGATAATGTCCCGTGCCAGCAATTGACTTCTAACAAAATGCAGAGTTATTTCTGTGTCTTCTGTGGTCAGGCCATAAGCCGCTTGACTTGTCAGATCATCTGCTAGGATTACGAACTCTGAGCCGCCTTTATTGTTCAGCCGGAATCGATATCTAGCATGATTCAAGAGTTGGAATGGTCGCTTTACTATTGTTACGTCTGCTTCCGTAAAATCATCTTCCCCGATATTCTCATCTGGAGTAGCAACCAGTGACACAATATCCGCACTTGCTATCGATAGTTTCCCGTCTATATTCTCATATAGAACGGCGTCCTGGCTTTTGAGTAGCAGCCCCAATATTTTAGTCGCGGGCAGTTCTATTGGCGAATTATCCTCCCAGGGAATCACTCCCGCATATGGCTTAGTAGAGAAATCATCCCAGCCGTCCACTTCCTGTTCTGCCGCCAACGTCGCGAAGCTGTCTCTGTCTATGAATTCAGGTGGCAGGTTCCAATATGATGTCCATCTTAACAGCCTGTCTATAACCCATGCCGGTGTATGTTCGCTATCAT
>SDBT01015348.1_pt1 | contig 12178 bp, 21 predicted proteins | sample 2277101 | NCBI WGS metagenome assembly SDBT01 (sample SAMN10404973, study PRJNA504765) | marine sediment metagenome | isolation source: marine sediment core GS10_PC15, 103 cmbsf | place: Arctic Ocean: Southern Knipovich Ridge | collected 2010
TGCCCTGTAATCACTGAATTGGAATATAAAGTATCCCCTTCGCCAGTTACGTGTAAATGACCACTGTAAAAACCGCCAACAGGTCCTGGAAGGGTGCCTTTAACTTCTAATGGAGCGTTTGGACTACCCGTCCCTATCCCAACCCTTCCATCACTACCCTGAACAAATAATCCAATTCCTGTATTCCAATTAACTGTGAAGTCTGCATCTACTGAACCAGAATTAAAGGTTGAAGCACCGCTTGAAGTTATTGCCCCGGAGATGATACTACCGAACGTGCCAAGGCCAGTTGTGGTGAGATTGAACGTACCATTGACTACATCAGTACCTTCACCATCCAAAGCAAGAAAATTATCGTCTACCCACCCCTCTAAAGCTATCATTCCACTGGCATTCGGAAAAGTTAATACCCTGGCAGTGTCCGCACTGATTGCTGACGCATCGAATTGTCCGAGCTTCGACGGATCTGCAAGGTCTCGTATACCAAAAACAGAATCAATAAATTGTTGTTGTGATGTTTCTATCATCGCGGAATTTTAATCTTCTCTCGTTTGACTTTCAAAATCTGTTTGATAAACTTTGTTTTGCGACTACCGCACACCCTGCACTTATAGTTTATAAGGATGAACCATCTTTTACTATTTCTGTAAAAGCCGTGTCCACACTTACATCGATATAGGAATTTAATTACTTCCACGATACCCCTTATACCAGAGTCTGCTCTACTACCAGATGTACATTCACTGTACCAGTACTACAAGACAGTAAAGCAAGTTCTATATTGAACTGCTTGAATGTGATGTTCACCAGCGACTCTGTAGTAGCAGCTAATACGATAGCTCCTGTGCTACTGTTCGGATCAGAGAGAGTTACCGTAGCGGTCTCTGCTGCAAGGCATCTGAGTTTGATCCCTATGCACTTCTTCGGGATTTTATCCGACGACCCTCTGGCCGTTTCCAACAAATCATAAATCGATGTCGGAGTGGTGGTTATTGTAATCTGTTCTGAAAGCATGTGAAACTCCTATTCATCATCTGTTTGTATTATTTTTCTGGCTTTAACCATTTTAGCCTCTAAGACACTACCTAAAGCCGCTCGTTTATCTATATTAGTGTCCTCATCATGTTTTGTCAAGCCTAAAGTTTGGAGATATGCTTTATATGTGTTAAGCTCGGTTGTAACCATCCCTGCCTCATTGCATTCCTCCGCGAGCCTTTGAAGCTTACTGATGATCGGAGAACGCTCTTTTTCAGGGTCAAACACATTAACCTGCTGTGCGTAGGTCTTATATGTCTCCAGGACATCAAAAGCCTCTGCATGAGTAAGCCCCATCCCTTTTAGGGTCACGACCCCCTTATGGTCTGCCTCACCCTTCATCAAAAAATCGATAGTTGAATCCTGAGCCTTCTTAGCGTATATCCTCCCTACGTATGGTAGGAGTACAGCTTCCTCGAAAGTTTCGAGATCATCCCGGCACGGCCAGGCCAACCGTGCGATCTTGGGATTTAAGAGAGCCTGCACCGCAGCCTGTTCCTGTATGTCGTCCTCTCCTATCCCTAAGTAGTGTACCAACAATTCGCAGATATTCAAATAAATAGCTAAAGGCACATCAGTGTCTGCCGTATAATTAGGCGGTGTATACCCGGTTCTACGAAATTCACAGGGATGGTTCGTATTAGGGAAATACCCATCGTGTATAGGTGGAGGCAGTATAGACATACCTTTAGCTATATAGTGTTCACCATCTATGAGGTAGGAGTACTGATATGGCCCCTCATTAGCTACGGCGAGAAGGTTACGCACCGCTGCCATCCCCCTGTATAGACCCGCTGTGGGGTCGTAGATGATGGGAAGCTCGTAGAGATTGAGTTGTGCGTTTGATGTACCGAGCACGAATACCAAGGGTTGTCCCATCTTTCCGATCCCTCGGACATGAGCCATGTATCGCGTGAGCCGGTATGCTACTCTAATCCTTGCCCCGGTAATCTCCGCCAAGGTCATCGAAGGTATTCTGGATTGCTCTTTGCGGTACTGTACTGAAGCGATTCTCTCCTGCAACAGACTAAAGGCCTTGACATCATCCTCAGACATAGGTACAGCCCCTGACCGCAGCATCTCAAGCTCTGTGTCGGGAAGTAGTCCCTTGGTGCTGTGAGCCTGTAGATCACTATCGAGTTCTCCGTTCCCGGTCGCTTCTCCATCCACTGTGGTTACAGTTAATGCTTGTATGGTCCTTCCTATAAGACTATACATATTATCTATGTCGATAAGCGTTTCTGATGACGTGAAGGGGGGTGTAGACCTCTCCCTTACTATTATGTCGTTGTCATTATTTTCCGATTCAGTAGTCATATATTTTTCAGCAACTTCTTGAGGTTGGCGTTTTCCCGCCGTGTTGCCTCCAAATCGAATAAAAGGTATTTGATGCTGATCCGAAGATAATCCAGCGACTCCAGCGGATTGTGGACGCTTTTCTTCCGTTGCTTCTGCTGGGAGTTCGGCATGGCCCCGATTACATAGACCAGTTCGTCCAGTTTCTTCCCTAAAATTGCATCGTTCATATATGTAGTTTACCCGATGGTATACGTGTTGTCAAGGACTTTCTCAAGTATACTTTTAGTTGTGTTGTTTTTCATAAGATTTATTCTGGTTGCTTATATACCCGGTTAGTCTATATGCCCTGTTGAATTTTAGGCCGGTGAAATTTTAGGGTCCGCGTGATTTTAGTTGGTGCCGTGGGCCAATATGGATTCCCTCACGTAGCCGCTCCCTTCTATATATATATAATATGGTATTGGTGCGGTGGTGCTGTGCTGTGCGTGGTGCTGTGCTGTGCTGTGCGTGGTGGTGGTGTGTATTCTGGTAGTAATAATAATTATGAATTATACATCTTTTCCCTTGACAGACAAGCCCCCATATGGTATATTCTATTATATAGTGTGGTATGATGTAAGTTATTGTAACAGAGTATCGCATATGCAAAAGGGAGAGACCATGAGTAATACGAGATTAAAACAGAAGTACGCAGAAGTGAAAAAGAGACTGCATATCTGCTCACCTCTGTCTACAGAAGTCCTGAAGACACTAATGAATTATTATTACAGCGAGATGGTCAAGAGGGGGATCATATGAGCAACAGATTGAAACAGAAGCTCGCAGCGTGGGGCGTGGTGTTGTTTGTGATGGTGTGCGTGGTGGGGCATATAGTGGAGCGTATGCCTACCGCCGACCCTACCGTCGAAGAGACAGCTTTGAGTCTGTTAGACGACATCGATGACATGATGGTGCATCCTCAGTCATGGTGGAGCGATAAGACGCTGAGTATCTATTTTATAGAAGTATCGAATCAACTACGTAGGCCCTGCACACCTGCTGAGAGAGTAATGCTGGAAACAAGGCTAAATCACTATTACAATATGATGGTAGAGAGAGGTATAATATGAATGATATACAGAAGTATATAGCATGGTGTGTACTGTGGTGCGTGGTGGTGTGTAGTGCTGCTCGCCTATATGCTTGGTATATGCAGGGGTAGTATATACGGTGCGTGTATATACGATGCGTGTATATACGATGCGTGTATATACAGGGGGTATATGCAGGGGGGTATATAATTCAGAGTGGATGTATTACATACCCCCTGCACGTATATGTAGTGTGGTGTGGTGCGTATATACAGTCTCTTATATACAACGCGTATATATACGGTGTGCGTATATACAACGTGTATATATACGCGAAAACAGCAAAAACCCTAAACAGTAAACCCTTTTATTATTATAATTGATTTAGTTTTTAAGTGTATATATTCATATTATATATTATGAGTATATACCCTAAAAAAGGATATGTATAAAAGAAGGGCGAAACTTTTCTGAGATTTATCGGACGTATGTTATATACACTTACAAAAATAAACAGCATTTTTCATATATTTTATTATTCTCTTGACATACAAGTTTCGATATGGTATAATCTATATAGATGAATGGGGCATAAACGCAAGGGGATATACCATGGGAATGAATTGGCGAGAGATCAAGGAATTATTGATTGTAACGTTTTTTGCGTATCTGGCACTTTGTTGAATAAGGAGCTAAAATGAAAATTTCTGACAGAACCAAAGAATTGCGAGACGTTTTGGCTAATTGTACAATCAACACGGACGGCAGGACGGCACTGGAGTACAAGATAAACCAGATGGAAGCGGCGGTCATCGAAGACCTGCAAGCTGCAAGGCAGGACGGTTACAAGGTAGGCTATACAGAAGGCCTGCGAGTGTGTAACATTGGCCGAATCAGCCTGACAGCGGACAAAATGTCGTAATTGTGTTGCTTAATAATGCAAGAGGGTATAGTATGGTTTTATGCTTGGACATTGAAAGCGGCATTATCACAAACGCCCATGCAGAAGTCGTATCTATAGACAATGCAAGGGCGGCGTGGTACGCCGGACAAGTTATTGATTGTAATTGCTCTTTTGAGCGGTTGGCCGTTCAACACTGCTTTAATCTTGAGCAATTAAGAAAATATTATGCTGAATTTGCATAAGGGGATAAAATGAGAATCGCCAAAACAAAACAGAATACACTAACAGACGGCAGTACAACCTTCGACGTGATTGTAGATACTTCTAACACCCCCAAGCCTGTAACCTTTGTTTGTGATTGTGAAAGTATCGCCGACAAGCTTTCAGACCATATAAATGATTTGTATGATGCAAGGCATATTGTAGAAGTAATAATCGAATAGCGTATCGCAAAAATGCAAGGGGGTAATGACCATGAAGACAGTCAAAAAGATTCTCGAATATCAAAAGGTCATTAAACGGGTGCTTACATACAAAAGTTCGGACGTCTTTACAATAGAGAATATATGTCTATGTCGTATTGGACATATTGCCTGTTATGAGAGTTTTCAACATGCTTTGAAGGACTTGATTGCAAATGGTCATGTCAAGTGTTGTGGTGATTCTCTGTGGCTGGCATAGATATCTGATATTGTAACATATCAGGTATAAAATAAAATGTAAATGCAAGGGGAATCAAAATGGGTGATACCACACTAAAAAACACGGTTCCATATCTGGATTCTGATTATGTTGTTATCGACCGCCCACTACGGTACCACAAATTGGGTTTGACGTATACCGCACGCGGCTACGGTCGAAAAATTCCAAGCCGATATATGTTGTCTGTGGATGGCGGACGATATCGCAGGGTATACGCAACATGCTTTTCCAATGTCGCAAGCTATTGGGTAATAGTGTTGGGCAAAAAGCTATATCTCCGTGATTCAGATTTTGGGTCAAGGGCGGCGAATAGTGTATTGGCGTAAATAGAGTTTATTTGCAAGGGGGTATGATAATGACAACACAACAAACAAAATGTCCTATCGAAAGCAGGTATTGGTTATTAAGACGGCTTGCCGACAAAATGGGGGCTTTGCCTGTACCGAACTTCTATTATGCTGTGATGCAATTTCCAACAGCAGCAGCAAGGCAAGAAGTGTTGGACGCTGCAAAACGTCTCGGTTTAAAAGATTTATCAGGGAAGGGGACGCTGAGACTTGCGTATAAGTATGGTAGAAAGTCTTTTGACCGAGTAGAAGTATATATTCATGCAAAACAAAATCCCGTCGATTATGGTATAACAAATCCGCTCTTGACAATAGAGATATACAGGGGAAGTGAATTAGAACCTTCCCCCATGATTATAGTACAATAAATCAAAACAGACAACTAATGAAAAGGGAAAATGACTATGTATGAAAAACAAATATCACAAATAGAGGACGTAAAAGACTTTTTCCAGTATCTTGCGAATAGCGGACTATGTTTTCACCCGGACGATGACGCAGGAGATATAGGGAATCAGGCGGATGGTCGATGGAAAAACACTTTCACAAAAACAGAAGCGAAATTGTACAATAGTTTAATGATTGATTGTTTTACCGTCTGTCATGTTGCCGATGTTGATATCTATGAATTGATGTTGACTATATCGGATTCGGTGCAATAATGAAGTGTATGAAAATCCTTATTGCTTGCGAATACTCAGGACGTGTCAGAGACGCTTTCATTAAAAGGGGGCATGATGCACTGTCTTGCGATTTATTGCCTACAGAGCAAGCAGGGCCGCATTATCAGGGTGATGTATTCGACGTGCTGTATGATGGATGGGATATGCTTATTGCTTTTCCGCCTTGTACTTATCTTTGCAATAGTGGAGTCAGATGGCTATACCAGGGTACTCGGTTAGATGAGGACAGATGGTATTTGCTGCGAAAAGGTGCTGAGTTTTTTCGGGCTTTACTCACTGCTGATATACCCAAAATTTGTATAGAAAATCCCATAATGCACGGTTATGCAAAAAAGATAATCGGACAGAATCAAACGCAGATAATACAACCTTGGCAATACGGACACGGAGAGACAAAGGCAACATGTTTATGGCTAAAAAACCTATCGGACCTGAAAGCGACAAATATTGTCAGTGGGCGTTTGGCAAATTGCCATAAACTACCGCCGACAGAAGGCAGAGCAAAATTGCGATCCATAACATACCAGGGAATAGCAGACGCAATGGCTGCACAATGGGGATAGAATCAAAACAGACAACTAATGCAAAAGGGGTACGACAATGGAATTGTATAAAGACAAAAATATCACCGTAACAGTACCAGCAGCAACTGTTCGGGCTATAAATGTTGCAGCAGCGGCAAACAATAAGCTGTTGATTATATCGAACGATCCTATTCTGCATCCTCTTGCCGCCGATGGTATACTCGCAGTCGAGCCGCCGTGCCTGTGCGGCAATTACAAAATCAGGGATGCTGTTTGTACTTGTCAGACCGAAGAGATTATCAAACATATCAGCAGTTTGCGGATAAAGTATGCAGACTATATGTGGTGTGAAAACTCTTTTTGTTATGCCAGAGATATCAAACTAAAAGGGCTTGATGAGATGTCTCTGGCTCTTATGAAACAGGCTTATCGGGAATTTGTGCCGACAATTCGACAGATAGTCATTATCTTAAAATCGGCCAGGGCAATAGCTGATATGGAAAAAAGTGAAAAAATAGATGCTTGCCATATCGCTGAAGGTATATCCTACAGACTGCCAAAAGACTGAAAACCAGAACCAAAATCGAATATATTTTAATGTAAAGGGTATGACTATGAGAATCGAATTCCACGACGGGTATATCGAAGTATTTCGGGAAAAGGGGGACAAGGCATATTATGGTGTGATGAATGCGGCGGGGGAATCGAATCTCTTTTATGCCATAAAAAAGCACCTGAACGCAAGGGGGTTTGACCTGATTAAAAAACGGATGCACAAAGATGGGCATATGGTCTCTGATATGCAGCAATACATCCGAACGCGAAAACCTTCAGGCGATCCCAACAAAGATATTTATATTATAAACGGTTCGTGGGCGGTAGAAGGTGCTGAAATTCTGTATAATGCCGGAAGCGTAGTTTTGCAGCTTCATACAGACATTTTCGCGGGGGGAAGTGCGGCGATATGTTAGATATAAAAGAGGCACGAAAAGAACTTAAACGGATAGGCACGTCTAATGCTGAAGGCGATTCTTTGCGATTTATGTATGCTAATCTTATAGCATTCGAGGCCTGTTTAAGTAGTAAAGCAAACAGCACCGTTTGGCCAATACCTGAGATGTATGCTGATTTAGGCAAGTATCCAGATGACAAAATCAGAGAAGGGTTTTATGTTTTGCGGAAAAAGTGGGGGATAGTGCTATGAAAAACAAATATCCGAACCAAAAGAGACTTTTAGTGCGTATCGGCGGAAGCAATAGGAAGCTTGCATATCAATTATCAGCGTTTAACCTTGCCGATATCGAGGTCAAAGACTGCGGACATACTACAGGACACCACAGCAACCGAAACGTTTTAATTTCCAATACTGAAGAGGCAAGGGCATTGCTTAAAAGTGTTGGCGGTACTATCGACCGTACTCAATGGAAACACCTAAAAAAAGAATAGATGGGGTAACACTATGACATATATTGGTTACTACAACGAACACGGTTACTGGATAGGCGAATCAAACAAGGGCCAACTAAAGGAAATCTTCGCGGCGGGGAACAACCCCCAAGATTCTGGTCCAGGAGTATCTTTGCCTGTAGGCGACAAACAAGCGTTACCTCTTGAAGTGATTCGCCAACACTGCAAACGAACAGGCAAGTATATGGCCGAAGAAAATGGCGTCGAATGGGGCGGTATTGAATATGAGGAAATATGATGAATAAGAGAGACGCTGAAAAACTAAAACAAAAACTCATCGCTGCTTTACTGTCTCATGGTTTTACGCCGACACCTGAAAAATACTATGAATACCACGGTAAAGGATCGAAGGGGGTGATTGATGTCTCTGTCAGGACCAGCAAACGGTATAGACGACGGGGGTACAATGTCAGTGTGTGTGGTGCATTTGAGGACATACCGAGAGCACAAGCGGCGGGGATTGACTGCAATCCGTATACTGGCAAGTACAATTTTATTTTCATGGAATTGTATAATGTGGACTATATAATCGAGCAGTATATTTGACTTGACCCTTTACAGACAACTAAAAAGGAAAACTAACATGAATAAATTCAGAAAACAAATTATATTGTGTGGAACGTCTCAAGATCACAGGTCCAGCAATCCAAAAGTCAAACGATTATTGTCGTCATTGGCTATGTTACTCAAAGACCTGCCGGACGACCAACAAAACGAGATCAATCACACAATCAATGACTTGCGAGACGGATATATTTTCGACTGGATAGGACATGTAGCTACTTATCGAAGTCTCGTAAAATCTTAACTTGACCCTTTGCACCGCACCTTGTGGGTGCGTTTTATACGGTGCCGGGTTGTGGTGATCCGGCACCGACTAAAGCGTATTTGTAGGTAGAGAATAATAATTTAATGTAAAGGGTATAACCATGGGAAAGTTATTTGAAATAGGACCAAGCGGGATGGTCGAAATAAGTGTAAAAACAGATGATACCAAGAATCAACTACAACCGGGGCGAATACTGGAATTGAACGGTTATAATTGCCCGCGATATGTTATAGTGAAAAACCATGGGATTGATTCAAAATACGCACACTACGGGGCAAGATATCTTTGCGTCAATCTCGAAGACTTTACTTTCAAAATCGAGCAAGCGTATACCATGAGGCACATCAGCGATCGAAAGGATGGACGCATACAGTTATATATCACTGACGAGACTTTAGACGCTATACATACTGCGGTTGCGTACCGAAAAGCCGAAATCAATCAGACAGATGAGACGGAGCGAAATCTAAAAGCCGAGACTTTGCGAAATGAAAATGTCCAAAAAGGTCGAGAGCTATTCGCAAAATATATCCCGGCAGACGCTAAAGCTTTAATTGTCGCAGAACTGGAGACCGACGACTGCGACATGCAGACCGACTATTTTAATACTACGCATTCGGGTTTGGTTGTGTTGGGGTGGTCTACACATAAGCGAGATATATTTTCAGAAATGCGGAAACACGCCCACAAAATACCAGAGACCAGACATTTGGCAACTGTCCCGACTGTAGGATCAAACGGGGACGAGAAAACAGATGATAATAAAGAATTCTGGCATCCTTCCGATGAACACCGCGAAAAGTACAGCATGGGGTCGGGGTACTATCTCAAGGCGAGCGGAGTATATTCGACAGGATGGAAAATCGAAAAGCAGCGAAAGTATAAAGAGGGTTGGGGAGAGGATATTTATATGTCTCTGGCGAAACGCTGCATTTTCGAGGATCAACCAGAAACCCCTGAGATCATCGAGGCGGAAGTCATATCAACAAAGACACCAACACCCCCTGAACCGGTTCAAGAGGCTACAGAGCCAAACCAGGGCGACAAAGAGCCAGTAGAAATCGGGACATATAAAAAATGTCCGACGATTAGCCTCCCTATGAATGGCCGGGGTTTTACTTTCGGCAAACGCAAAGCCGCTTTGATTTTGGAGTATATCGACGAGATACGGGCTTTTGTGGGGGATGGTGTTTAATATGACTACACTATCCGAAACATTACAACGACTGAAGGATGCAGATCAAGATTTTGAATGGTACCCGACAACCGATGAGATGATAGACGCTATTTTTTGGGAGAGCGGCGATGTCGGATCGATGCTTGATATCGGGGCGGGTGATGGTCGAGTACTCGAAAGAATCGACAAACTCGTACACCAGAGAGCAGCAGCAAAATCGGGGCAGCACTATAATTGCTGTATACACAAATATGCAATCGAGAAAGCACCGATTCATATAGAAGCTATGCCCCCCGATATTAGCATCGTCGGGACTGATTTTGTGCTCCAAACTTTAATTGACAAGAAAGTAGATGTCGTTTTCTGCAATCCCCCATATACTGAGTATGAAGGATGGGCAACTAAAATTATTAAGGAAGCAAACGCAAAATTTGTTTTCTTGATACTCCCTGATCGATGGACTAAATCAAAACTGATAGAAGCTGCAATTAAGCAACGGGGGGCGGTTAGTCATGTCGTATGGTCCGGCGACTTCTCGAATGCCGATAGACAAGCCAGGGCAAGAGTCGAGATAATCAAGATCACCATCACGACCGCAAACAATAGATATGAGCGGGAAGAAACTGACCCTTTCAATGTGTGGTTCGATGAGTACTTCGCGGGCTTCGGTAAACTCAAGCCCGTCGACGAAGACGAAGACGAAACGGAGAAGCCCAATCCGATGCACGAAATAGTTGAAGGGCAAAATCTGATCGAGCGTTTGGCAAGTCTTTACATGCACGATATGAATAATCTTTTGGACAATTACAAGGGACTGTCAGAACTTGACTCGATACTACTCAAGGAAATCGGTGTCAGTGTGGACGAGATCAAGGCGGCTCTGAAACTTAAAATTGAAGGACTCAAAAATAAGTACTGGCAAGAGCTTTTCGATAACTTGGACAAGATCACATCCAGGCTGACCAGTGGTTCGCGTAGCAGTTTACTGGAAAAGCTCAATGCGAGTTGCAACGTCGATTTTAGTGTTGACAATGCCTATGCTGTGGTTCTTTGGGCGATCAAGAACGCCAACCAGTATATAGATCAACAGCTAATAGACATGTTCAAAGAACTGTCTGAGCCTGAGTGTGTGAAGAACTATAAATCTAACCAGAGAACATGGGAAAAAGAAGGTTGGAGATATCAGAAAACCCATACACATTACACGTTAGAATATCGAATCGTAACACAAAGACATTATGCGATTAAACCCACTGATGCGTTTTCAAGTTGGGACTATGAAAATAATTTGTCCAAAAGCTGCCACACATTTATTAACGATATCTTTACTATTGCCAATAATCTTGGATTTGGTACGATGGCTAAGTCTGAGAATTGTTATTGGGAATCGAACAGCCAAGAAGAGTTTTACCATGATGGTAAGATTCTTGTAGCAATTCGAGCATTCAAAAACGGAAACCTACATTTGAAATTCGATCAGAAATTTATTAAGACTTTGAACATCGAGGCAAGCCGATTGTTAGGATGGATCAAGACCCCACAGGATGCAGTCGATGAGATGGGGCTGTCTATGGATTTTGTGAAAGCCCACTTCAAAACTAATCTGTTGTTTGTTGCGGCGGATGGACAAAAACTTTTAACAGCATAAGACACTAACTGAAAATTTATTGAAGAGATCGTATTATGAGTGATGTAATAGACGCATACGCAGAGAGAAAACGAAGCGAAGTTATGCAGGATACATGGGGGCACCTTGCACCAAAACAAGGGCAGAAGTACACAGGGTTTTTTACTTTTGCTGTGGGGTGTTATGGCGGTTTATCCCCTGAAGTACTTTCTTGCTGGTTTAAGGGCCTCCCCGATTCTCCGTGGTTCTTTAGTGCTTTGCAGGACTACATATTCACTTTAGATATGGAGGCTGGACTGGTTTACAGATTCGATGGGTGTTTTATGAATGATGCTTTTAACGGCGAAGTATCTGTTATTTTAGATACTAATAAAAACTGAAAATATTTACCGAATTTATAGGAGATGAACGATGACTAAACACACTGAAAAGCGGTGGGTAATAAAAACTAATTACTTACCGTCAGCGAAATACGCAAAAAATCTAATTTTTTGTGATGGTGTTCAAATTGCAA
>SDBT01015350.1_pt1 | contig 12176 bp, 10 predicted proteins | sample 2277101 | NCBI WGS metagenome assembly SDBT01 (sample SAMN10404973, study PRJNA504765) | marine sediment metagenome | isolation source: marine sediment core GS10_PC15, 103 cmbsf | place: Arctic Ocean: Southern Knipovich Ridge | collected 2010
CCAATATTTCGTTAAACAAGTTACTAATACACTAGCATCGACAAGCTTGAAGACACTTTACCCCAAGTTTATTCAGATGATTTTTTTCAAAATTTTGATCCTAATTACAATAAACTTTATGAGAGTGATGAAGCGACCAAACAAGCGAGACAAAGTAAGACAGAAAGCTTTTTAACCTCAGCTTCATTACTCAGTTATTTTGACCATAAGACAATAGAAGAGTTTCGTAATAAAATTGTCGAGGTTTTAGTTAAGGTTGGTTATTCAAATGATCCTGCAATCAAGGCTTATACAGAAAATCTAGAACGATATGCTAAAAACCATCCAGAAGAGAAAGAGGAAGGTAAATCAGAAAAAAAAGCGTCCACGTCCACGCCAAAACCGTAATCACACAAGATTTGGCGCGTACATTTTAACAAAAACTAATGCATTGGCGAGATAAAGAAATCAAACATCAATATTATCTGCCGACAATGCATTTCGCTCAATAAATTCACGGCGCGGTTCGACTTGATCGCCCATCAGCGTTGTGAAAATTTCATCAGCTGCAACAGCATCGTGAATCGTCACCTGCAATAATCTTCGCGTTTCCATGGACATCGTAGTTTCATATAATTGATCAGGATTCATTTCACCCAATCCTTTATATCGCTGAATACTTTGACCGCGCTTTGCTTGCTCCATCAGCCAATCAAATACTTCAGCAAAACTTCCAACAGGTTGCTCTGATTCATCATGTTTCACGTAGGCGCCAGGCTGAATAAGGTGTCTTATCTTGTCGCCCAACTTAGCCAACAAGTCATATTCACCTGACGAAATAAATTCGCTTGTTAATAAATACTCTTTTTCCAAGCCATGAGATTGAACAATAATTTTAGGAATATAAATTTGGTTTTCTTCATCATAATTTAATTCAATAAAATACCTTGCAGAACCAGATTTTTGCTTAGCGTTCAGCGCAGATTGCAATTCGTCACACCAGGTTTTCATTTTTGATTCACTTGATAATTGCTCAGACGTTAAAACCTCTAAGTAAACCAGCAATTCAAGTGCTTCAGTAGGGTAGCGTTTTGCTAATCGCTTAATCGTTAATAATGCCGTGCGATAATGAACAAATAAATCTTCAAGCGCCACACCTTTAATCGGTGGCGCATCTTTTGAATAAAATAATTCTGCTTTGTCTAATGCTGCTTGCGTTAAGTATTGTAATAATTCTTCATCGTCACGAATATATTGCTCTTGTTTTCCTTTCTTCACCTTGTAAAGCGGAGATTGCGCAATATAAATATGACCGCGCTCGATTAACTCAGGCATTTGTCTAAAAAAGAATGTTAGCAGTAGTGTTGTAATATGTGCACCATCGACATCGGCATCTGTCATGATAATAATGCGATGATATCTTAATTTATCCGGATTATATTCTTCGCGACCGATCCCACAACCAAGCGCAGTAATTAATGTTCCAACTTCTACTGAAGAAAGCATTTTGTCAAACCGCGCTTTTTCAACGTTAAGGATTTTTCCTTTTAATGGGAGAATGGCTTGATATTTTCGATCACGTCCTTGTTTTGCAGAACCGCCGGCTGAATCACCCTCAACTAAAAATACTTCAGATAACGCGGGATTTCTTTCCTGACAATCTGCTAATTTTCCTGGAAGTCCTGCAATATCTAACACATTTTTTCGTCTTGTCATTTCACGCGCTTTTCTCGCTGCTTCACGCGCACGTGCTGCATCAATCATTTTTGTGACAATTGATTTTGCTTCTTGCGGGTTTTCCATTAAATATTCATTGAGTTTTTCAGCAACGATGGATTCCACAACTGCTTTGACTTCGGAAGAAACTAATTTATCTTTCGTTTGTGATGAGAATTTTGGATCAGGCAGTTTGACCGATAATACTGAAACCAAGCCTTCTCTCGCATCATCGCCCACAGTGTTAACCTTGAATTTCTTAAGATAGCCTTCTTTTTCAATGTAATTATTAAGGGTTCGTGTTAGCGCACCACGAAATCCGGCCAAATGAGTTCCACCATCACGCTGAGGAATCGTGTTCGTATAACAAAATATATTTTCTTGATACGAGTCATTCCATTGCATCGCCACATCAACTGAAATACCCGATATTTCTGATGAAAAGTATATAACCTTTTGATTAATAAGTGTTTTATTCTTATTTAGATGCTCAACGAATGATAAAATGCCACCTTCATACTCAAAAAGATCTTCACGACCATCACGCTCATCCATCAAATAAATTTTAATGCCGGGATTTAAGAAAGATAATTCTCGTAATCTCTTGGCCAAAATATCGTATTCAAATTCAATTCTTGTAAAAACATCCGAGCTAGGTTTGAATCGAATCATCGTGCCTGTTTTCTCACCCGCTTCGCCGATAACTGCTAAAGGTGATTTTGGCTTACCCATACTATAAACTTGTCCATACACTTTTCCATTCCGGCGAATGGTCATTGTTAATTCTTCTGATAGCGCATTAACGACTGAAACACCCACCCCATGCAAACCTCCAGATACTTTATAAGAATTATCGTCAAATTTCCCTCCTGCATGCAATACCGTCATAATCACTTCTGCAGCAGAAATACCCTCTCCCTCATGAATATCAACAGGAATGCCTCTGCCATTATCTTTTACTGTAATTGAATTACCTGAATGAATGATGACTTTGATTGTATCGCAATGGCCAGCTAAAGCTTCATCAATTGAATTATCCACCACTTCAAAAACCATATGGTGCAAGCCAGTTCCATCATCCGTATCACCAATATACATACCAGGGCGTTTACGAACAGCATCCAACCCCTTTAAAACCTTGATCTTTGAAGAATCGTATATATTTTCATTACTCATGAGTCTATCTTTTCCTCTTTAATATTGCCGTGTTCCACGTGGAACATTTTAGCATTTTCCTGCTTGAATAGCCTCATTAAAGCATCTTTTTCAATGCCTGTCACAAAAACCTGAGCATCTATTTCGGACAAAATGCTTGTTAAATCGCGCCTACTTTTGTCATCTAATTCAGACGGCAAATCATCAATTAAAAACACACATTTTCTATTGGTCAGACTTTTTAATAGTATTGCCTGTGCTATTTTCATTGCCGAAGCAAGCATCTTTTGTTGGCCTCGCGACAAAACATCGCCTGCCGAAGTTGCACCAACCATAATTTTTAAATCAGCTCTATGTGGCCCATAAAAAGTATATCCCTGCCTAATATCCTTAGTCAGTGATTCTGCCAATATGTCATTCAGATCAAGTCCTGAATCCCAGCCTGCTCGATATTCAACAAGCATATTATCAATTGTCAATAATCGGGCTAATACTTCAGTTAAAACTAATTGATATTGGTTAATATAATTTTTTCTCAATCGATCAATGGCGTTAGCTGCTTTAACAAAATCATCATTCCATAATGCCGCTTCTTTCTCCGCGTTTTTTTGTTTAAGTGCTGCATTTCGCTGCTTCATGGTCCGCTGAAATTTTCTCCATTGCAGAAGAAAGTTATTATGTTCCACGTGGAACACTCCCCAATCAATAAACTTTCGTCGAATTGTTGGCCCAGCATTGATAAGCAAATGGCAGCTTGGATCAATTAACTGAATCGGCAGAACTTCAGCAAGACTTGAGATTGAAGACACTGTCTTCATAGAAAGCCTTATATTAAAACTATCGCCGCGAGATCTTTCGACTCCAATCGGTATATCATTATCAATCTTGCCAAATACAGAGAATCGATCCTGACCAGCCTGAATAACTCTATTATGCAAGTGAGTTCGAAACGATCGCCCAACGCCTAAATGATAAATTGCCTCAAGCAAGCTCGTTTTTCCGCTACCATTTTCGCCATAAAAAATATTAAATTTTTCAATGGGTTTGACTTTAATACTAGTCAAATTCCGAAAATTGTTTATTTCCAAACAGCTTAAATAATGAGGCATACTAATTTTTATATCCGCATCGGCATAATAACATACACAAAATTGTTTTTATCATCATGGGCTTCCATTAATGCGCTGCTATTCGTATCAATAAAGGTTAGTCTCACCTGATCAGCGTCTATCGTATTACAAACATCAAGCAGATAATTTACATTAAAACCAATCTCAAGGTCTGCCCCTTGATAATCCACAGCAATTTCATCTTCTGCTTCTTCCTGGTCCGGATTATTAGCAACTATTTTTAATAAATTCTCTGAAATTAATAAACGAACACCTCTAAATTTTTCATTTGATAAAATTGATACACGGGCAAGCGCCTGTTTAAACAATTCTCTATCAACAATAACAATTTTATTACCATTTTTTGGAATAACGCGTTGGTAATCAGGAAATTTCCCTTCGACAAGCTTTGAAGTAAATGTAAAAAAAGGCGTCGATACACAAATATGATTTGTCCCTATAATCACTTCAACTTCCTCATCGATATCTTCAAGCAGTCTCATTAACTCCATAATTCCCTTGCGAGGCACAATGATCTGAATATGATCAGATTGAACTTCAATCTTATCGGAGACTCCCAATGAAAGCCTATGCCCATCAGTGGCAACAACCCTCATAACGCCTTGATTTATATCAACTAACATTCCATTTAGATAGTATCTGACATCCTGCTGGGCCATCGCAAAGTGAGTGTTTACAAGTAATTCCTTGGCTGCTCTTTGTGATAGTTGAAAAGCAACCTTGGGATGCATTTCTTCTATATTAGGAAAATCACTTGCTGGAAGTGTTGCGAGCGAGAAACGACTCTTTCCTGACTTAACAATTAACCGATCTTTTTGGGTCGATAAAGTAATCGTCGATTCAGCGGGCAAGTTTCTGCATATATCAATTAACTTTCTAGCCGCAACTGTAATTTCACCTGGATCATCAATTTTATCAATCGACAATCGTCCAACTAATTCGACTTCCAAATCTGTTGCTGTTAATGATACTTGTTTATCATGAGCAGAAATCAAAACATTCGCAAGAATTGGTAAAGTTTGTCTACGCTCAACAGCCCCAGAAATTAATTGTAAATATTTTAAAAATTCTTCTCTTACTACTGAAAATTTCATATTTTTCCCTCTTAATAATGTTTCAATTAATAATAAATTATTATTAATTAACAATAATTACTAGTAATTATTCGATAATTATATTAATCGATCTCTTTTATAAAGCAATATTAAGTTACACACTAAGATAATTTCGCCTGTATATCTCATAGATTCCCGGTTAACTCGCTCGTGCTCGTTCCCGAGGATGACGGAGTACCGTCAATTCGTTAAAATCCTCATTAAATTTGAATAATCTTCTTTTATATCATTGGTTATTTCAAGTAATTCTTTAATTTTACGACAAGCATGCAAAACTGTCGTATGATCTCTGCCGCCAAAAGCATCACCAATTTCAGGCAAACTATGATTCGTTAATTCTTTTGCAAGTGTCATCGCCATTTGTCGTGGACGTGCGACTGAACGACTTCGTCGTTTTGATAACAAATCCGAGATCTTTATTTTATAGTATTCAGCAACGGTCTTCTGGATATTTTCAATCGTGACCAATTTATCTTGTAAAATAAGTAAATCTCGTAATGCTTCTTTTGCAAAATCTAACGTAATTTCTCTGCCAGTAAAATCTGCATTCGCAATAACACGCTTTAATGCACCTTCCAATTCACGAACATTTGACCTGATTCGTTTAGCAATAAAAAAAGCAACCTCATAAGTTAAAACAACATTAACTTGAGCTGCTTTACTCATCAGAATAGCAACCCGAGTTTCGAGTTCCGGCGGTTCAATAGCAAGGGTCAGCCCCCAACCAAATCGCGATTGTAATCTTTCTTCAAGACCACTGATCTCTTTTGGATAACGATCACAAGTCAAAATAATTTGCTTTCTTTCTTCAATTAATGCATTAAAGGTATGAAAAAACTCTTCTTGAGAACGGTCTTTACCAGCAAAAAATTGAATATCATCAATTAATAATGCGTCAACTGAACGGTAAAATCGCTTAAAATCGTCGATCGTGTTGTTTTGTAGCGCCTTCACCATATTTACGACAAAACGTTCTGAATGTAAATAAATGACATTTGCATTTTTATTATTTTTTAATATTTGGCTTCCTACGGCATGCATAAGGTGAGTTTTACCAAGGCCAACATCGCCATAAATAAGAAGAGGATTATAAGCATCACCGGGCTTTATCGCAACTTGTGAAGCTGCTGCAAAAGCAAACTCATTTGATTTTCCCTGCACAAAATTATCAAAAGTAAATAGTGGATTTAAGTAGGAGCCATATTTTTGTCCGCTTATCTTATCTCTAATATTATGAACAGGTTTATTCACAGGCTTATTAAAAATATCCTGAACAACATCAGATTTCTCTGGATTCTTTTTTGAGCCAATTTTTACAATAACTGATAATGAGCTTTGCGGGTTTTGCTCATCAATAAGAGAGGTGATGGATTCAAGGAAATTTTGGTTAATCCAATCAACTACAAATCGATTAGGAGCTAATAAAAACAATGAGTTACCGTTAATTTCAGTCTGTAATGGAAGAATCCATGTTATTAATTCTTGCTCAGAAAATTTTTCCTTCAGGCCGCTTAGGCAATTATCCCAAATAGCATTTTCCATGATTATAATATCTTTTATTCATAAATTATCTAGGTTAAGAGTTTATAATAAGTTTGAATAGTTATCCACAGTTAAAACCGCAATAGTCATTTCTTAATATTATTTGTGAATATAATTAATAACTTGTTATTTGATATAGGAAAATTCTGTGGATAATTTGTGGATAATTATGATAAAAAATCTTAATTATTCTATGCACAGCCTACTAACATCATAAATACAGTTAAAATACATTAAAACAACAGGGTAATGTTAATAATAACTACTTGTTTTTAATCATTATTTTATAGTTATACATAATTTCGTTGAGACTAATAATAGTAATAATAATTAATTAAATTAAATAATATAATATTTATTATACAAATTAGATTATAAAAACAATTAATATTAGTTTTGACAAATGGAGCCTAGATCCATAGAATTAGCGGACTTTATTTTAACCAAAAAAAGACAATTGGAAATCGCTATGAAAAGAACATTTCAACCAAGTAAATTAAAACGAAAAAGATCCCATGGTTTTCGAGCTAGAATGAAAACCAAAGGTGGAAGAGCTGTTATTAACAGACGTAGGGCAAAGGGAAGAAAGAGACTCGCGGCATAAATTGAATAGTTTTAATTTTTCAAAATTTCATCGGCTATTAAAATCAAAACAATTTAAACCTGTTTTTAATGGGACTCGTAAAATTAGAAATAAATATCTATCCGTTTTTGCTGTTAAAAATAATTTTGACTATCCTAGGCTAGGATTAGCAATTTCAAAAAAATCCGTTAAGTTAGCTGTTGGCAGAAATAGAATTAAGCGAATAATTCGTGATGAGTTTAGGACCCATAAGGATTTATTAAAGGGATTTGATATTATTATTGTTTCAAAGCCTTCAATAAATGATTTATCTAATAGTGAATTAAGGGAAGTACTGATAAGAGAATGGGGAAAACTATAAATCAATATTTAAAAAACCCACTTAAAACGGCAATTTTATTAGTCATAAAATTATATCGTTTTACGGTTAGCCCGTTTTTAGGTTGTCGATGTCGTTTTTACCCAAGCTGTTCTCTATATGCTGAACATGCAATAAAAGAGTATGGTATTTTAAAAGGAATTTATTTTTCGATAAAACGTTTACTACGTTGTCATCCACTTAATTCAGGCGGTTTTGATTCTGTTCCTGAAAATAAAATTAAAAGTAGACATTAAATATGAAAATGATTCGTTACACACTTTATGCAGCGTTAGTTGTTGTTGCAATGTTGTTATGGAATGCATGGCAAAAAGAAAATCCAAAAACAGTTATTACACAACAAGAAACCAGTCAGAGCCAAATCACTAATAATCAAAATCAGAATACAAATGCTCAAAACACAGGGAGTTCATATTCTTTTCATCAAAATATTAATCATCAGGTTAATAAAGTTTCCAATCAAAAAATTAATCAAACGCCAAGTGATCGCGTTGTTCATGTTAAAACTGATGTTTTAGATATTTCGATTGATAAATTAGGTGGAAGTATTATTAAAGTTGACCTACTTAAATATAATAAGACGTTAAAAGATAAAACTCCCGTTGAATTAATAAATCAAAGCCCGGATGAGTACTATGTTGCACAAAGCGGGTTAGTTTTACCTAACCAAAATGTTGATCATCAACCTTTACTTTTTCAATCAGCTCAAACTCAATACCAGCTCATTAATGGCAATAAAAATTTAATTGTAAAATTAACCGCACGCGATCCGAAAGGATTAGAAGTTACAAAGACATTTACATTTAAACCGAATACTTATGCTATTAAAGTAGATTACACTTTAGATAATATTTCAAGTAAACTGTGGGTTGGAAGTGACTTTATGCAGTTCACGAGATTGACTACTCCCCCTTCAAGTAACGGTTTAATGGGTTTTCATTCTTTTTTTGGTATAGCTGTTTCAAGCCCTGCCCATCCTTATCAAAAATATTTATTTAAAAAATTATCAGAAGACCGTATTACTCAGGTTGTTCAAGGCGGTTGGCTTGCAATGGTACAACATTATTTTCTCGGTGCTTGGGTACCAGCAAGTAATATTAAATATAGATACTACAGTAAAGTTACTGCAAGTGGACTAGCGACTGTTGGAGTTATCGGACCTAAATTAGAAATACAACCCGGGAAAACAGCCAGCATAAGTTCCATGCTTTATTCTGGTCCAAAAGTAGAACAACGGCTCGACAAATTATCACCAAAATTATGGTTAACAGTTGATTTTGGATGGCTGGGGTTTATATCAATTCTTATTTTTAAATTGTTAAACTGGATTAATGAAATTATTGGAAACTGGGGTTGGTCGATTATTGTTTTAACTGTTTTGATTAAATTAGCATTTTATCATTTATCTTCGAAAAGCTATAAATCAATGGCAGCTATGCGAAAACTCCAACCTAAAATTGCGCGATTGAAAGAACAATATGTCGATGATAAACAGGGTATGAGTAAAGCGACGATGGCGCTTTATAAAAAAGAAAAAATTAATCCCCTTGGCGGTTGCTTGCCTATATTAATTCAAATTCCAGTTTTTATTGCACTTTATTATGTCTTACTTGAAAGTGTTGAATTACGACAAGCGCCATTTATTTTCTGGATTCACGATTTGTCTGCCAAAGATCCTTCCTACATACTTCCAATCTTGATGGGTGTTAGTATGTATCTACAACAAAAATTAAGTCCAGCACCACCTGATGCAACGCAAGCAAAAATGATGATGTTTTTGCCAGTTATCATGACGGTATTTTTCTTAAATTTCCCAGCAGGGTTGGTATTATATTGGTTGGTGAATAACGTGGTTTCAGTATTACAGCAATGGTATATCACACGACGTTATATGAGCGGTGATTATGATAAAAAGAAGAAATGGAAAAAATAAAAACTGAAACCATTGTCGCACTAGCAACTCCACCTGGAAAATCCGGCATTGGCGTTGTTCGACTTTCTGGGTCTCTCAGCAGTCAAATTGCAAAAAAAATATTAAACAAAAAAAGTATTAAACCACGTCATGCTTATTACCTGCCATTTTACGACACCGATAAAAAAATATTGGACTATGGGATTGCAATTCTATTTAAATCACCCCACTCTTTTACCGGAGAAGATGTTTTAGAATTACAAGCACACGGCGGGCCTGTAATTTTAGACTGTATTATAAAAACAATTCTTTCGCTTGGTTGTCGTCTCGCGCATCCCGGCGAATTTTCAGAACGTGCATTTCTTAATGAAAAAATTGATTTAGTTCAGGCTGAAGCAATAGCTGATTTAATTGATGCATCATCAGAACAAGCTGCACAATCAGCAATCTCATCATTACAAGGCGAATTTTCTAATCGCATTCATCAGTTAGTTGAAGTTATTACTGAACTTAGGATATTCGTTGAATCAGCCATTGATTTTCCTGAAGAAGAAATTGACTTTCTATCCGATAACAAAGTGTCGAATTCATTAAGTAAAATTATCGAAAAATTGGAAAGCGTAAAACAATCTGCGAAGCAAGGTGCATTATTATCAGAAGGCATGACAATTGCCATTGCTGGAAAACCGAATGTTGGTAAATCAACTTTATTAAATAGTCTTGCCGAAAAAGAAGCAGCAATTGTGACTGATATTCCAGGCACCACCCGTGATCTTCTAAAAGAAACAATTAATTTAGATGGTATGCCATTACATATTATCGATACAGCGGGTTTACGAGAAAGTGAAGATAAAATTGAACAAGAAGGAATTCGACGTGCATGGGATGCAATTGATCGTGCGGATAAAATTATTTTTGTTGTAGATAGTACTGAGAACAATGAAATCGATCCAAAAAAATTATGGCCAGATTTTTTTGAAAAACATGAATCACGTAAACCATTTGTGATTGTTAAAAATAAAATTGATTTGATTGGCGAAAAACCTCACATCGAACAAAAAGAAGATTGCTCAATTGTTTATCTTTCTGCAAAAAATCAAGAAGGCATTAAAGAATTAAAAGAATATCTTAAAAATTATATGGGATATAAAACTCACGCTGAAGGAATCTTCATTGCACGAAGAAGACACTTAGATGCATTGGAGCGCGCGCATCAATTTCTATTAAGCGGAAAAAATCAACTCGAAAAAAACAAAGCGGGTGAATTATTAGCAGAAGATCTTCGTCAAGCGCAGTTGGCGCTTTCAGAAATCACGGGTGAATTCACATCCGACGATTTGCTTGGAAAAATCTTTGAAAGTTTTTGTATTGGGAAATAGAAAAAAATTATTCAGAGTTTCTTCGTCGCGATAAAAATCGATTTGGTGCTTCAAGAGTGTTTTGTTCGGGAGATTCAGGATTAGCGGCTTCTTTAAATAATCGGCGCAAACTATGATCTCTTGCGACTCCTAATAATAGCTCCGACGGGCATCGCAACAAAATATTGGATTGTTCTTTTGGCTCCCGATCAAAAATAGCTGTTATTTTTTTATAACAGACTACAAGACTTTTGGCGAGCTCACGCGGCGTTAAGCTAGACTTTGATGATGGTTTTAAGTCTGGATTAGCACCTCGAATAGAAAGAATGTTGATAATCTCCAGATCTATGTTTGATTGTTCATTACATTTCAGAACCGCGAGATATAGCGGGGCGTGGATGTGTTCATTAGATATATCTATAGTCGCCCCAAATAACAAAAGTAATTTAATTGTGATTAATTTTTTTTGTGATACCGCATAATGTAATGGCGTAGTATCATTTCTTATTTGAGGGGCATAACCTAGAAAGTTTGATGAAGGCGGCGGACTTTCTTCTGTTTCAATAAAAACATCACATACTGTGGAATGATGAAATAATATATCAATCATTCTTTTATAATCATCACTATTGATTGCTTTAAATAACCCTACTATTACGTGCTTACAATCATCTGACTTTTCGTGAGTATTTAAATTGGCTGCTGAATGATTTAATTTTTTAAAATCCAGCAGCTCTAGTTTTTGAGGATCCAAATGACAACGAAGCAATAGCCTCTGTGCAGTAAAGTCCCCAAGCGCTATTGCTAAAGCAATCGCCGTTTGATTTTCTTCTTCAAACTTTTCACCAGCAAACTCTGGATGATCAAAAATAATATCAATTATTCTCGCATAATTTTTTTCACGAATTGCTTGGCATAAACTTTCCGGCGTCATAGAAGTTGATGGTGAAGTAACTGCACTACTTGAAGATGAGCCAGAGCTAGAGCCGAAGAATGTCATCGAATAATCCATTATAATTATTATAGGGACATACCCATTGTCATTGGAGATGTGAAAATTATGACAAACAGTTTTGTGCGGTATGAAGTAATTTTAAACAAGTAATAGTTATTCTTATTGCGCGTTTAAAATCACTTCATACCGCACAAAACTGTTTGTCATAATTTTCACATCTCCAATGACAATGGGTATATAATAGCAAAATCATCGAGCTCTTTATAATAAATTTTCGGTTATTTTAGTTTTATTATTAGAAATTATTTAAACATCCTTATTTTATATCAGCAAATAGGAGGCGTGTTCATTC
>SDBT01015351.1_pt1 | contig 12176 bp, 9 predicted proteins | sample 2277101 | NCBI WGS metagenome assembly SDBT01 (sample SAMN10404973, study PRJNA504765) | marine sediment metagenome | isolation source: marine sediment core GS10_PC15, 103 cmbsf | place: Arctic Ocean: Southern Knipovich Ridge | collected 2010
GCCATAATGTATGCATAATCAAAGCCCACTTCATTGGGACCCGGAGAGATACGCTGGTTCCAGTCCACATGACCATCTCCCAGACCCAGGTGCCATTTTCCTACAATACCGGTATGATATCCTTTCTCTTTAAACATTTTCGGAAGTGTCATCTGCCCAGTATTGATAATCAGCGGTGCTGTTCCAGGCAGAATTTTCGCATTCTTATTCCGCCAGGGATAGTCCCCGGTCAGCATGGCATACCTGCTGGGAGAACAGGTAGCTGAACAGGTATTTAATATAAGTGTACATCATTTTTCTAAGAAATGCTTGTTATAGGAAATTAAGGATAAGTGATTCCAGTGGTTTAATATCGATCCTGGTATTGGCTTTTCTGCCTGATACAGTTAACTCAAGGGTGCGATCACTCAACACATTCTTCAGGGGAAAGGTGCCATCTTGCAGGTTCCATGTATCCACTAGATCTTCAGGAAATTGTAGTTCAAAACCAAATGTATCGCTTGCATCAAAGTTGACAACAATAATTAAGCGCTCATCCTCTTTCCAGCGGACATAGGAAAACACCCGGTCGTTGTACCATTCGGTATGAACCCTGTTGTATTGATGGATCTCACGGTACTCACCCATCAGGGCCTTGCTTTTAAGGGTGAAGTTGAGAAGTTTCCGGTAAAAAACCCTGAGCTCTTTTTCTTCTTTGGTTAGTTGTCCGCCATCAAAAGCACCGTTGTTTATCCAGAGTACATGATTTGGAACGCCCCAGTAATCATAGATGGTGGTACGGGTTTCTGAGCCGTGACCAGCATTACCATCTCCAGGCTCACCCACCTCCTGGCCAAAATAGACCATGGTCGGGGAGGTGCCGATGGTGGCTGAAACCACCATGGCCGGTTTGCCTTTGACTGGGTCTCCAGCAAATCCTGCACTGGCTATGCGCGGCTCATCATGGTTCTCGAGGAAATGCAGCATGTGGTGTTCAATATCCTTCAATCCTTCCTGGATGGGGATGATGTTATCGGTGCTGCCATATCCCTGCATAATGAGTTTCAGCGTATCATAGAGTTCCACTTTATCATAGAGGTAATCCATTTTGCCCAGACGGATATAATCCCTGTAAAGTTGGGGTTGGTATATTTCCGCCAGGATGAGCGCATCGGGACTGGCCATCTTGATGGCACTGTTCATATAGCTCCAGAATTCAACAGGAACCATCTCGGCCATATCGTACCTGAATCCATCCACTCCTTTTTCGACCCAGTACAGGGCAATGTCTCTGAATTTCTTCCAGGAGTCGGGCACCTCTTTGTTGTGCCAGAATGCATGAAGGGCCTCATATGACTCATTCTCAAATCCTGGAGGAAGTTCATCAAAGTCTTTACTTCCATTTGGCCGGATCCCAAAATTCACTTTTACAGTTTCGTACCAGTCATGCATGATGGGTTGCGGACTCCGGGAACCATTCCCCGTCCATTTGACCGGATCTTCTTTAAAGTAGCCATCGGCCTCAGGATTTAATTCACCTCCTAAGACCTGGTATCCATCCTGCCATTCAGGTACCTGAAAAGGTTTTCCCGGGATATAGTAGAAGTTATTATGTTTCAGATACTCCCTTGAGACATCATCCGATGCGCCGAAATCTTCCACACCCTGGGGATTAGTTACGGAGTGATAGGCCCGTGCCACATGGTTGGGAACAATATCGATAATTACTTTCAAACCATGCTTATGACTGCGTTGAATAAGGTCTTCAAACTCTTCCAATCGCTTTGAGGGATCCATAGCCAGGTCGGGGTTCACATTGTAATAATCCTTTACCGAAAAGGGCGATCCGGCCCTTCCTTTCACCACATCGGGATCATCACCGGGCAAACCATAGGCCGAATAATCGGTAACCATGGCATGGTGTAACACCCCGGTGTACCAGATATGAGAAATCCCAAGATCCTTAATGGCTTCAAGCGCTTCATCACTAAAATCATTGATTTTCCCACCGCCATTCTCATCAATGGTACCACAGGGTTTATTGGTGGTGTTTGTATTTCCGAACAACCGGGTAAATACCTGGTATATGACGATTTTTTGCTCTTGTTCCTGACCCACGTTTCAACTTTCATCTCATGGTGACAACCTGCCAGCAGGTGAAGCCCGGCCAGCCCTGTTATCATCCAATTTTTCATTCATTAGATTTTTCCAGTTGATAACGCTTCTTTAATGACTTTCCACGAAAGACAAGTCCTGACAGTGCAGTAAGAAGTGCTACAACAGTTAGAATGATGGCCAGCCTGGTCCAGTCATCACCAATCGATTTCCGCAACTCTATATAACCCAGCATGGCCCGGATCCATTCAAATGCACCCAACAGAAGCAACAGCTGTAAGGTCCTGGCTGCCCATGCCTTTCTGATAAACAGCAGCAGTAAAACAGCTATTGAAAGAATGACCAGGGGAAACACATTTGCTCTTGAAAAGTGTGCGGCAAGTATTCCAAATGATAAAATGACAGGTAATAATCTGATAACTATCATTAAAGTTCCTCCTTGATCTTTTTTAATTCCTGGGTAATATGATAAGCAGATTCATATCTTTCACTTCACCATATGAAATAACCTGCTTAATAACGATCTCCGGTTTAATGTTAGTTAACCTGTTGTAGGACCAGAAAATATGTGATGAAAATCCTTCTACATTCATTCTGCAAAGATAATTAAAACAAAGCTCATCACCACGGACAATCAGACGGATCTCATCCTGCGATTGTCAGTCGAGGCAGGTAAAAGCCAGACTGAGAAATAGACGAAAGGAAAAGAGTCTCATTACTTTTCAGATGAAAATGTATTCTTTAATAAAACGCTCATGATTTGCCCATGGATACCCTCTCCGGCAGCCACAATAGTGTAATTCTGATTTATAGCGGACTGCGACAGGTTAAATGAGATATCAGCCCCGGATATATCTGTTACTATTCCTCCGGCTTCCCGGATAATCAACCAGGGGGCAGCGATATCCCAGATCTTTGTGGCCTGGTTGATGGCGGCCCCCAACCGGCCATCGGCTGTGTAGCAAAAATCAACAAGTGAATTGGTGGATCTGATATTACGAACTTTCGTGGATAGGCTGGAAAGGATCTCCATCTCGGCATCTGTTTTACCTGCTTCATGACTGAAATCAAAGGAGTATGCAATAAGATGCTCATCCAGCTGCCTGGAATTGGTGGTCCGGATTGGAAACCCATTTTTCCTGGCCCCTTTTCCCGATTCAGCAAAATATAACTGGTCGTCAACAGGCAGATACATCGCTGCCTGCACTGGTTCGGAGTCATGGCACAATGCAATAATCACTCCAAACCATGGGAGACCGGCTGCAAAGTTGGAGGTGCCATCCAGGGGGTCAACCACCCATGTATAGGATGAACCATGATCGATATAGCCCGATTCTTCTGCTATAATATTGAAAGGATCAGGAGCGTTTCCAAGGATCTCAATGATGCTCTTTTCAGATGCCAGGTCTGCTTCAGTGACCACGGAACTGATACTCTCCTTCACCAGGGCTTTTGAGGTATTTCCAAAATGCTCCAAGAGTACTGCCCCGGCTTTTTTCAGGGCAATTTTAAGGATTTCTCTGGTTTGATCAGCATCCATATGACTCAGTAAAAAGCATCAATATTCAGGAGTTTAGGTTATTCAATTTGGTGTTGGAAACAGCTGAGTTTTTCACAATACTGTAAAATAGTAAATTCCTATGGATTTCTTATCTTGATCTTTCAGGATGAAGATGGAACCAGCTTGAATGGGACTCGCTGTCCCAGGGTTCTCACTAGAGTAAATACAGGATCAATAATCAGCAAGTAAATATTTGACAAAATTATATTGAATTTTCTTTTCTCAGTTTATTGAGTAAATTTACTTAATATATTGAGTAAAATGTAAGAAATGTTTGAAAGAGCACATAAACAGTTACTTACGAATAGACTTGAAATAGAGAAACGGAAGTTTATACAGGTAATTTATGGCCCAAGACAGGTTGGGAAGACCACGATTGTCTCTCAGTATATCAAACAGACCAGGATGCCTGTCCATTATATTTCAGCAGATGCGGTAATATCCCCACAGGGTATATGGATTACACAACAATGGGAAGCAGCCAGGTTTCTATTAAACGGTTCCGGGAGGAAAGAAGCAATCCTGATCATTGATGAGATTCAGAAAATCGACAATTGGAGTGAAACTGTTAAGAAGGAGTGGGACGAGGATACCTTAAATGAAATTCATTTAAAGGTAGTCCTTCTTGGATCTTCCCGGTTGTTGTTGCAAAAAGGTTTAACGGAATCCCTGGCAGGAAGATATGAGAGCATTTATGTGGGTCACTGGACTTACCCGGAGATCGAAGAAGCATTCGGATTTACTCCCGATCAATATGTCTGGTTTGGAGGTTATCCAGGGCCTGTTGGATTGATAGATCAGGAGGAACGATGGAAGAGCTATATCCTGGATTCATTGATTGAGCCAGGGATTTCAAAGGATATCCTTATGCTGACCCGGGTGGATAAACCGGCATTATTGAAAAGGCTTTTTGATCTTGGCTGTTCATACTCCGGGCAAATTCTATCCTTCAATAAGATAATGGGACAGCTGGCGGATGCTGGAAATACAACCACCCTAGCTCATTATCTCCATCTTCTTGATACCATTGGAATGCTAAAAGGAATTGAGAAATTCTCTCCGGGAATGGTGCGCCAACGATCCTCAAGTCCTAAATTTCAAGTTCATAATACCGCATTGATCTCAGTCCAGCAGCATCGTTCTTTTTCAAAGGTAAGATCTCAACCCGAGAGGTGGGGGAGATGGATCGAGTCTGCCATTGGTGCTCACCTTTTGAACAGGTCGCTTGAAGGAGGTTTCCAGCTCTATTACTGGCGTCATCGAAATGATGAAGTTGATTTCGTGATAGAATCCCAGGACAGATCAATCGGTATTGAAGTGAAGAGCGGACATTCTGAAAAAACCAAGGGGATGGCCGCATTTCAGCAACAACATGATCCCTGTAAAATGCTAATGGTTGGCACAAAAGGAATACCGTGGCAGGAATTTCTGAAGATTGACCCAATGGAACTATTTAATGAGTGAAATATAACATATTGCCTGATCATGAACAAACCACACAAACAAACCAGAAGACAGATGCTAGCCACTTCCGGTGGCATCCTTGGTGCATCCCTGCTGGGAACTCCGGTGTTTTCCCAGGAGAGGAGCAAAGATCAGAGTCCATTAAAGATTTTGGTCACCGGGGCACACCCGGATGATCCTGAAAGCGGTTGCGGTGGCTCCATTACCAAATTTGCAGGTCTGGGACATGAAGTGGTTGCATTGTACCTGACCCGTGGAGAAGCCGGTGTGGAGGGAATGTCCCATGAAGAAGCTGCGGAGACTCGTACAGCAGAGGCCATTGAGGCGTGTAAGGTGATGAAAGCACGTCCGCTTTTTGCAGGTCAGATCGACGGTGACACGTATATCAATAAAGAGGCCTATTCCAATATGGCCCGAATTATTGAGCAGGAAGCGCCTGATATGGTCTTTACCCACTGGCCCATAGACACCCATCCCGACCACCGCGTGAATTCAAACCTCGTATATAATACCTGGAACTGGTTTCGCGGGGATGAAGAAAAGGCATTCGACCTTTATTATTATGAGGTCATGACCGGCGAACAGACCCAGAACTTTCACCCCACCCACTTTATGGATATTACGGAAACAGCTCCCATGAAGAAAGAAGCAACCTTGAAACATGGTTCCCAGAAAGCCGCCGAATGGTTTTCTCATCACGAGAAAATGGACGAATTCAGGGGATTTCAGTACAAATGGGAATGCAAATTTGCGGAATCTTTTGTGATGCAGGGTTTTTCAGGAGTATTGTAAGGTGTAAAGAATAAATGCAACACGCCTGAAACATGAAACGATTTCCAAGTCATCAACTACTTGTGCTGATAGCACTAACTTCCTGTATTCCAAAATCCGTTGATCATACCCTGATTAAATCGGGGGAGCCAACTTCTCTGCTGCAACCCGGTGAGGGTTGGAAGGGTCATGACGGCTACATGGAGAGCAAGGGTGAATATTTTCTGATGGCTGAAAAAGCCATCACAGAGGGTGATTTTTCTATGCGAATCACCATGGAGATTGGCAGTTATGACGGTTTTTTTAGAGTTATAGCGGGCGATAACAGGTTTGGTTTTGAATTGCAGGAGGAGGAGGATCCTACGGGGCTTTTCCTGGATGGACCATCCTTTTATAAAACAAAGATTTTTGAGATCGATCTCAAAGAGGTGTTTCCACTGGAGACACCCTTCAATCTGGAGGTTAATTATTCTAACAACCTTCTTGAATACAGGGTGGACGGAGAAACAATAATCTCTGAAGCGGTAACCAATGAGCCCTTTGGAGGGATCCGACTGGAAGGCTGGGGAGAAGAGGGGTACCTCAGGTTATATGACTGGACTATGGTTGGAGAGCTGGTTCCAATGGATGAATGCTATTCAAGGGAACGACTACTGGCAAGGGCACAGAAGAGTGTGGATAGAGGGGCTGAAGAGGTGAAGGCTGATCCCAACCGTCCCATATTCCACAGCCAGCCTCCAGCCAACTGGAACAACGATCCCAATGGGACACTATTTTATAAAGGGTATTATCATTTGTTCTACCAGCACAATCCCTTTAACGATCGCTGGAGCTGGATGCACTGGGGGCATATGCGAAGCAAGGATCTGGTTCACTGGGAACACCTGCCCATCGCCCTCTGGCCTTCACTTGAGAAAGGGGAGAAACACTGTTTCTCTGGCAGTGCCATTGTGAACCGGCATGGAGAGCCCATGCTGTTTTATACATCCATAGGACACGATGCGCCAGAGCAATGGGTAGCTATCCCAAAGGACGATGAATTGATTGAATGGGAAAAGCACCCTGAGAATCCGATCCTCTCCATTGGTGACCATAAAGGTGAAACCATTGTGGATTGGCGGGATCCCCAGTTGATCCATGAAGGAGATGAGACCTTTATGGTGGGGGGGGCATCCGGAAGATTTGGGCGGATCCATCATGCTCTATAAAGCCCTGAATGAAGAACTGACCGAATGGGACTACCTGGGTGTGGCCCTTATGGGGGAGGAAGGCAACTGGGAATGCCCAAATTTCTTCCGTATCGGTGAGAAGTGGGTAGTCATTTACTCTCCCCATGGTCCGGTTGATTATTACACGGGGAGCTTTGATCTTGAGGAGTATACATTTATACCTGAGCAGGAGGGTGGGGTAGATCACGGTTCCAATTTCTATGCACCCAACACCATGGAGGATGGGCAAGGGAGAAGGCTGTTGTGGGGATGGATCCCCGGATTCAAGCAAAACCAGGGGTGGCAGGGTGCCATTTCCATTCCCCGGAGTCTGTCTGTATCTTCTGAGGGATGGTTGATACAGGAACCGGTTGAAGAGCTGGGTGCACTGAGGGGTGAACAGACACATTCCGATGAATTAATACTTGAGGCAGGCACCATGACCCTTGATGTCCCGGGTCATGAATTTGAACTAATGGCTGATTTTTCAAACATTTCTGCCCAAACCTATGGAATCAGGCTGAACCTGGAGACTTCAGGGGAGGTTTTTGAGATATCTGTAAGCGGGAACAGGATCAATTTCGGAGACGAGGAGATCTCCATGGACCCTTTTGGGCGGCCAGGAGATCTGTCATTCAGACTCTTTTTCGATCGTACTATAGTCGAACTTTATGTCAACGGCGGCTTGATTTGTGCCACTTCCGTGGTCTATCCGGACAGGGAGAATCCAGGTTGGGAAGTATTTGCAGAAGGAGGTCGGGTAAGGATCAAATCGTTGGATATATGGAAAATGAACTCAATATATAACTGAGTTACATGCGCTCTTAATTTTTTAATTAATTTTCACGTAATTCCATTATGGATTTAAACATTAGTACAATCGATCTGATCATTATTGTCGTTTATCTGGTTGGTATCCTCCTGATTGGTATCCTTTCAGTGCGTTTGAAAGAAATGACCAGCGAAGGGTATTTTCTGGCAGGCAGGGGCCTGGGATGGGTAATGGTTGGAGCTTCCCTGTTAGCTTCAAACATATCTACTGTACATTTGGTTGGACTGGCAGCTTCAGGTTACAATGAGGGCCTGGTCTGGGGTAATTTTGAATGGCTGGCATCTATTACGCTAATTATGCTAGGGGTGGTGTTTGCACCTTTCTATTTTAAAAGCAGGATATCCACCCTTCCTGAATTTCTTGAGAAGCGATACGGTCCAGCTGCGCGGACCATCATGGCGTTTATTGCCATCATCAGTGCCCTTTTTGTACATATTGGAATGAGTCTTTATGCCGGTGCGGTGGTCTTCCATGCATTTTTTGGTGTCAGTGTGATCACGTCGATTCTGGTCATCGCAGTCATCACTACGATCTATACGGTTCTGGGAGGATTAAGGGCTGTGGTTGTTACGGAGAGTATTCAGACCGTCATCCTGATTGTCGGGGCTGTTATTCTCACGGGATTTGCCATTGCTGCCCTACCTGAGAATGGGGTAACCACCCTTGCTGAATTGAAAGCACATTTGAAACCAGGTCAGTTGAATATGTTGCATACTAAAGAAAGCCTGGGATTGCTGGGTGAAGGAGGGTTTGAATCGGGATTGACATGGTATGCCTGTTTGCTTGGCTATCCCATCCTTGGATTGTGGTACTGGTGTGCGGACCAAACCATTGTTCAGAGGGTGTTGGGCGCAAAATCCAGACAAGCAGCACAGATGGGCCCCATATTTGCAGGATTCCTGAAAATTTTGCCTGTATTTATACTTGTTTTTCCCGGAGTAATCGCATACGTGCTGTTTAGGGATATTATAGGTACAGATGCCAATCGGACCTTGCCGGTGATGATCGATCAGTTGCTTCCCACTGGTCTGAAGGGAATAATGGCAGCCACCCTGCTGGCGGCTTTGATGAGCACCATAGCCGCGGCTCTGAACAGTTCAGCAACACTTGTGGCTGTGGATATTGTAAAGCGTTTAAGACCCTCTACCACCGACAGGCAGCAAATCAAATTCGGACGTATCGCTGCCGTGGTAGTGATGATTCTGGCCATGGCCTGGTCCACCCAGGGAGATAAATTCTCCAGCATATTTGAGGGAATCAACAAGATCGCAGCTGCCATTGCTCCTCCAGTGGCCACAGTTTTCCTTTTTGGAGTTTTCTCAAAAAGGGGTACCAACAGGGCTGCTATTGTAACCCTCATATCTGGAATTATACTTGGCATCACGGCATTTTGTCTGGACTTTGAACCCATCAGCGGCCATATGCACCTCACAAGGGGATTGAATATTCCCTTTCTGATGCAGGCATGGTGGCTGTTTGTGATCTGTACAATGATCTATTTTTTGGTGAGCTACACTTCGCCCAAACCTCCGGCAGAAGTCATCGAAAACTATACATGGGAAAGTCCCCTGTCCGCGATTACTAAAGGTGAGTTCAAAGGAGTGAACGATGTCCGGCTATGGGCCGGAATTCTCATATTGACACTTGTGGTCCTGTACATGATATTTTAGCACCTTTTTCAAGGTATTTTGAGCGGTTTTATTGGGCTGTAGAGCGTTTGAGCCGATTGTAGTGAGGTATTTTGAGAAGTTCCAGATCAAATACAAAGATATTACCATTGAGGAATCTGTGTCTATTCCGCCAGTGAAGGACAAAGCACAACTAGAAACCATTGATGTCAATTCCATAGGGGTTGAAGATTCCAGAACATTTGGAGGCGAACACTTGTGCTCTCAAATTTTAGAGAAGTTGGATTTTGCACATTGCCTAGATTCACTGGGCTTTAATCAAAAGGAGATTGAGATGGCACATATCAGTATCATTAGCAGGGCTCTTTTTTCTTCTTCGGGATATAAAACCACTCAATATTTACGTGACAATAGTGAGCTGAAAAGGATGTTTGGGTTTGAAGAAGAACTCATAAGTCTTTCAAACGGCTTAGACAAAAAAGGTACCACTAAGAAGATTGAAAAAGTGTGGGAGCGTATTGGACGGCTTAAAGAAAAGTACCGGCTTGTGAGCGGGAAATATACCATTGAGGCAGATGCAAACAATGGAATAGCAACCCGGGTTACCTGGCAAAAAAAGGAACCAGAAAAAACAAGAGCAACTGAACATGGCGTATATTTTATCAGGACTAATTTTGAGAAGTCAGACGAAATTCAATTTTGGTCAACACGATTAGGTATATGCTAAAAGAAAACGGGATCACATCGGACTGGAGGAATATTGTCCGGATCATGAATACCCAGTCAATACAGTCCATAATATTCAATAATGAGACAAAAAAGTTCTGTGTGCGAAAACCCTCAAAACCAATCAAAGACGCATTGGACATTTATCAAGCAACCAACACGAAATCAATGGTTCCGGACAGGAAAAAATATGTAGTGTACCATTAGTTTTCCAGCCTGCTCAATACTAAGAACTTATGAAGTGTAATCAGCAAGTTGGGTTAAAGGAGGCCCGTAATTGTTTACTGGACCGGAATCCTCAACTGGAAACATTTTTTAAACCGGAAAATAAAATGGATAGATGACAGATAAGTTAAAAAGGTAAGACCGCCACAAAGAGTCTGGCACTCCTGATTACAGGATTTTCCTGATGCCCCAGGATTTTCAGTCTCTTGCCCGGAACTTGGATTAGTGGTATGTCTCACCTGGTACACAAAGATACTGATTTTTTCAAATGTGCTGATGCTTCAGCTATCTTACTGTTATGAGTAAACTACTTTTTTGCGTTAGCGCCTTCAATTCCCTTCTAAAAGCAGAAAATCTTTTATATTCAGCATCTATCTCATTTATTAAACGATTACCGGTATGGTCAACTGATTCCTTGGCCTCGGCGCATGCTACCAATAACAAACAAGAACTTTCATATCCTCCCCGAAGTTTATTTTTCAAAATGTGACGAACCCGGTTTACTGCAATAATTTCAGATTTTTTCAACTCCTCTGTTATGTTTACATTCACTATCGCCTCATGGCTGGCTTTACTGCAAATTAAATGTTTCAGATTTTTGCTTGCTTCAAAATCATTATTAAAGCAATATTTGTCTAACAACATCTCAATTATTACGGCTTTCCCCAGTGGTGAAACAGAAACAAATAATAAAGACAGAATAGCAGGAATGTGTTTCTTTTCATTTTGAAAACCGAGAATACTGCCATCATTGTATTTCAGAAGGTCATTTAAACCATGAAAAAAATAATGTGATATGATACAGACTGTTTTAGACACATCACCTGAGGCTGTTGAAAAGGCGTCAATTGAATTATGAGAGCTGAAATATCTTTCCCTATTCTTCATAACATCTTTTCTGTCTGCTATAAACAATTCCAATCTGTCTAATTCATTCTTGATTGAATGCTGTGTAATATATTCCAGGTAGGCATCGAGATTTGCAACTGTAGGGTTACTGTAAAATGCAGAGGAGTAACCCATAAGCAACAATTCTTTATCCCCTTTTTTTTTCGCGATTGAAATAATATATTCGCTCAATATTGACCGGGATGCAAATCTTTCCGGGATAAGTTGAACTCCATACAGGGCAATTTTTAATAGTTCATCGCTTTTTGCATCCCGTTCTTTTTGTTCATTGAAAAAAGCCAGAAAAATGGCCGGTATTTCATTACCTTTTTCATAAGCGAAGTGCCTGAGTTCTTCAATTCCGCCCTTTACAAATAAGGCATCAACAAGATGTCTGGCATGTTCAGGCTGATTTGAAATGTGAGAAATATATGCGTAAATAAACCCGCCAATTCCTTCTAATTGTTTGTTTTCAGCATCTACAATGTCGGACAAATAAATTGAATGCTGTTTGATAAACAAATTAAATATAGCAGTTTGATCGGATTCAATATTATTAAGGTAAAATGAACGCAGAAATTGAATTTTGTGATTGTTGTAAAACGACTCACCGAATGCTTCCTTGAATGAAAAGCCATCGATGAAATATTCTTCGTTCCCATAGATTTCATCATCGATAATACTGAAGATTGACTGATAGGCTTTCGTGGCAGTATCAATATCGTCCTGGCTATAAAATGATTGCGTCGTTTCTAACAAGTCTTCCATCTCTAAAACAT
>SDBT01015352.1_pt1 | contig 12176 bp, 9 predicted proteins | sample 2277101 | NCBI WGS metagenome assembly SDBT01 (sample SAMN10404973, study PRJNA504765) | marine sediment metagenome | isolation source: marine sediment core GS10_PC15, 103 cmbsf | place: Arctic Ocean: Southern Knipovich Ridge | collected 2010
CTCGTCCTCGAAGGTCTCGCCCTGCTCCGGCAGCAGGTCGAGTTGCGGCATCAGGCCCGGTGGTGGTTGGTCGATCGTTGCATGCATTGGCAATCCCCCTCCAAGCCGCATGGCGGCCGGCCAATAAGATAGAAAAGAATCTAGAAGAGCATCTCAGGGCCGGCGCAAACAATGGCCGACAGTAACAAGCCTAGTTCAGAAAACGCGGGCTGTCAAATCGGCCGCCTGCACTACGAGATCGCTAGCTGCCGACGTTGCCGGGCGTTGCGTTTCGGGCCGAACCGCGAGCCGGATCTGCATTGGCGCGTTGCGCCGCTGCCTTGCGACGATTGGTTCGCAGCAGCTTAGCGTCCGGTTGTACGGCCAGGCCCCGATCGAACACGGCCAGGGCCTCTTCCGGATGCCCTTGCTCCAACAGCGCCAGCCCCCGATCGTTTACTGCGTCGGCTTCTGCCGCGAGCACTTCGGGCACTGCGCCATGGTGGCTCTTAGCGCGGGCGAACACGGCAAACGCGGCGTCCGGCTTGCCCTGCTCGAACAGCGATCGGGCCCAGTGCCGGTAGACGTCCATGCGGGCCCGGTTGAAGTAGGCCCGATCGGGCAGTTCCATGGCAGCCCGACCCAAGACTCTCAACGCCTCATCGAAGTTTCCGGCCGCGGATAGATATTCCACCCATTGATGATGGACGTGTACGTAGTTGGGCGCAAAGGTGGGATACCGCGGATCGAGCGTCAGCCCGCGGTGCAGCAGGTCGATCGCATCGGCAAACCGTTTTCGCCCACCCAGGGCGATTGCCCAGTTGTTAATTGTTGCCAGCAGGTTTCCACGGGCGGTGGTGCTCGACGGGTCCAGCCAGAGAGCCTTTGCGTTGGCTACGGCGGCCTGCTCGAACTTCTTGCCGGCCAACAGATCGACTCCGCGGTTGTAGTAGATCATCGCGACCATTTCCACCGGCGAGACCTCGCGGGCGGTCGCGCGGGCCTTGGCCGTATCGCGCCCGAGCGTCTTTTTGACCATTTCGGCCTGTTTCTTGGGGTCGTCCATCAGGCAAAACCAACTCGGGCAGGTGGTTTCTACGTCGAGCGTACCGCCGGGGATGAGCACGCGGCTCATGGCGTGTCCGGGTATCTCCAGTCCGCGAACCTCGAGCCCCGCTCGTCCGGCGAGGCAGTTGTAGAGCACCGATGCACTCACGCAATTGAAGTCTCCCTGCGAGAGGGCGTTGCGCAGATCGGTACACTCGATGCGGTAGTTTCCGCGGAGCACGCGGGCGTGCATGAACTTGAACAGCGCGGTCGCCAGGAGCCTCGGTTCGGCGGTCTTGTCGTTCGACTTGCGGAACTCGGTTACCAAATCGGCGAGTTGCGTATTGTGTCGCGAGAGGGTCTTGGTGTCCTCGGCGCCGCTGGCTATCAGGGCGGCTTCCAATAGCGAGTGGCCGTCCAATTGCCCGTCGCTCGCATCGGCGAACAGCTTGTCTTCCAGCGGACTGAGCCGGTCGGCAAAGAAGGTCTCGGATACCTTGGACGACGTGGCTACCGAAACGTCGCCGGAATCATTCTGCGATCCGCCGGGTGCTAGACCGCCCGTGACCAGAAAAACGGCCAACAGGACGATCAACGACCGGGCGATCCGTGGAGATCGAACTAGGTGCATGGATCTTCGTTTGGTGCGGAGGTGTCGGTTCTACCGTCTACGGGCCCGCTGACGGTGGCGGAATGATGACCAATCGCAACAAATATACGTTGCCCAAAAGCAACATGCCAGAAAAACGGCGCGAAGATGCCAGGATTATCCCGATTGCAGGTAGCTTTGCGACGGTGGAACGCATGGGAAGGATGACGAAGTACGAATCACGAAGCAAGAATGACGAAGGAAGAACCGCCGAGTCGGGGTTTCGTCATTCGGTTTTCGTCATTACCGCTACGGCAGGTTGTGGCCCATCTTGTCGCGTTTGGCGGCTAGGTAACGCTCGTTGTGCTCGTGGATCGGGCCGACGATCGGGACTTGATCGACGACCTCCAACTCGAAACCGCCGTAGATGAAGGCGTTGGTCTTCTTGGGATTGTTCGTCAGCAGGCGGACCCGTGAAAGCCCCAGGTCTTTGAGCACCTGGATGCCCACACCATAGTCGCGGCTGTCGGCATGGTGGCCCAACGCCAGATTGGCCTCGACGGTGTCCATGCCCTCGTCTTGCAGACCGTAGGCCTTGATCTTCTCGACCAGTCCGATCCCGCGGCCTTCCTGCGGCAGGTAGACCAGTACGCCGGCCCCCTCCTGGCCGATCATCTCCATGGCTAGTTGAAGCTGATCGCCGCAATCGCAGCGCAACGACGCCAGCAGATCGCCCGTGAAACAGGACGAATGCAGCCGCACCAGCGGCTCGGGTTGCTGGTCCAGATCACCCAGCACGATTGCGATCGGTTGCTGGTCTTCGTATTCGACGCCGTAGGGGATGATCTTCGTCATCCCATATTTCGTCGGAAGCTTGGCTTCGGCCAGCCGATGGACCAGTTTCTCGCTACGGCGGCGGTGACGAATTAGCTCCTCGATAGTGATGATTTCGAGGTCGTGTTGACGGGCCAGCGCGAACAGTTCGTCGCGCGTGGCTCGATCGCCGTTTTCGCTGAGGATTTCGCAAAGCACGCCGGCCGGCTGGATCGAGGCCATCCGTGCCAGATCGACGGCCGCCTCGGTATGACCGGCCCGTCGCAAGACACCGCCTCGCTTGGCAATCAAAGGGTAAAGGTGGCCCGGGCGGACGAAATCCGCAGGCTTGCTGCTGGAATCAACGATCGCCCGGATTGTGGCGGCTCGCTCCTGCGCGGTGATTCCCGTGCGGCAATCCTTGTGATCGACGGGGATCGTGAAGCCGGTTCCCAGCGGCGCGGTATTATCGTCGACCATCGGCGGCAATTCGAGCCGATCGCAGACCTCCGGAAGGATCGGCATACAGAGCAACCCCCGGCCGTGGGTAATCATGAAGTTGACGATTTCCGGAGTTGCCTTCTCGGCGGCACAGACGAAATCTCCTTCGTTCTCGCGGTCTTCGTCGTCCATGACCACGATTATCTTACCTTGGCCGATCGCATCGACGGCCGCGTCGATCGTTGAGAATTCGTAAGACACGCAATGTCTCCAAAAGGTAGGGTTCGTATCCCGCGTCAACCGGGGCTGAACTGCAAGCAGAGTGAGGCGGAAAGAAGTCTGCCGGGTGACTCGTCACACCATCACAAACTATTATATCCGGTTCGCAATGCCCTGTCATGGCCCCCAGATGCAGGACTTATCGCGCAACACCTCATTCAGGGGGTGCGGAAGCGGGAGCAGACTCCGAGCCAGCAGCGTTTTCGGCCTGGTTCAATTTCGACCGTTTTCGGGTAACAGCCGATTGCGGCTTAGCAGTGTCGTGCGAAAAACTGCCAGGCCGCAACCGGTAACACGACGATCGTTGCCGTGGGCTCGGGAGGTCGGCCCGGACGTTGGATATCGAGGCGGGGCGATGTTACAATACTCACCTTGTGGTGTGCTTGGATTGTCTTCGGGCTGAACTCATATTGGAAATGCCAGTTAGAAAAGGGAACAAATGTGTCATAGAAAATACCTCAACTGCCTGGTGATGGCGGCTGTCTGTATCGTGGTAGTGTGCGAGCAAGCTGCCGAAGCTGCGAACATACGGGTTACTGATGCCGCCATGGCCACAGACGGCAACGTGCAGTTCGACGTAACCTGGGAGGATTCCTGGCGCGCGTCGTGGAAAGAATCGGACACCGATTGGACAAACTGGGATGCCGCCTGGATATTCGTGAAATACCGCAAGCAAGGCGACCCGGGCTGGAGCCATGCGACCCTCAGCAGCAAAGATTCCGATCACGCGACGCCGGCCGGCGCAGAGATCAATGTGGGGCTGACCGGAACCAAGGGCATGGGCGTCTTTCTGTACCGCTGCGCCGAAGGCAAAGGAACCTGGACGAACAAGGGCGTGAAACTCAAATGGCTGCACGCGGACGACGGCGTGGAGGACCCGGCCAAGGTCGAGCTGTCCGTACACGCGATTGAGATGGTCTATGTGCCCGAGGGCAGTTTCTATGTAGGCGGTGGTGGAAAGCTGGCCGGCCCCTTCACGGATGGGTCTTGGGAGAAAGGCGGCGATGTCATCCCTTTCAAGGTCACCAGTGAAGAGGAACTGAAGATTGCCAATCAGCCCGGGTGTCTGTTTGGCACAGGCGGAGTCGGGGCGGCCCACCAGATTGGCCCCCCGGGCAAGCTCTCGGCCGAGTTCCCCAAAGGCTACGGCGCGTTCTATTGCATGAAATACGAGACCAGCCAAGGGGAGTACGCGGAGTTCCTCAATCGGCTTGCCGAGTCTCAGGCCGCTATCCGGTATCCTCGTAGCGGTGTTCTGGCTCCGTACGCCAAGACCAAGATCATCACAACGATCACCAAGGAGCCGACGGGCTACACCGTCACCAATCCTGAAAGATCGTGCAATTGGCTTTCTTGGGACGACGGCGCGGCGTATGGCGACTGGGCCGGCCTGAGGCCCATGACCGAGTTGGAATTCGAGAAAGCCTGCCGCGGCCCGCTCGAGCCGGTCGCGAACGAGTACGCCTGGGGCACCGCAGCGCTGGACGATACGGAGATGCCCGGCCTCGACGATTTGCCGCCTCCCCCATACCCGGTCGGGATATGTGGGGCGCAACGGCGTATCAAGGCGGGTTCCACGTACTGGGGTATCGCGGCGATGAGCGGTCACTTGCGGGAGCGCACGATAACGGTAGGCCATATCAAAGGTCGTGTCTTCACGGCCGTCTGTGGCGACGGTGCGTTAGGCGACGACGGTTTTGCGAATGTGGAGAACTGGCCCACCCGGACGGAAAGTTGGCCCCCTTCGCAAACGGCCGGTGTCGGATTCAGCGGCGGCCCCTGGTATCAGGACGCTGCCAGGTTGCGCGTGTCCGACCGCTTTCTCTCCTCCTGCCAGCGCAAGCAGAGAGATATAGTCTACGGATGGCGTGGCGTCCGCCAGGCGCCTTGAGGGCAGGGTCTACTTGGCCTACTTCACAGATACTGCTTGAGTGCTTTCGGCAACTCGTCGAAATGGAACAGCCGGTTGTATTCCAACAGCCCTGCCAAAGCCATCGAGTCGATCCGGTGGCCGCTCTCTTCCAGAATGGCGATCGGGTTCAAGCCGCCGATCGTCACCACCCCGATCCGGCCGGGACTCGTGGGCAGACCGAGGACAGGCTGGTCCGGCCACCCGATCTCCATGAATCCACCCAGCCCGATGTCCGACACGCGATCGGCCAGTTGGACCGCCAGATCGCGACTGTCTTCAGGCATTTCCCGGAAACTGGCCCCGATCAGACCGTTGCCGTCGCGGATGGCGCCGGTGTAGTTGGTCATGCCGCCACGGATAAAGATCTCCAACGGGTCGATGCTGGTTCCGTCGTAATGAATCATCTCGACGAACCGCGTCGCCCGGCCGCCACGCAGTTCCAACAGCCCGCCGAATCTCGACGTCGTGGGCACCCCGTGCTTCAGCAGCACCCCGTTGAGCGTAATGGAGCATACCGTACAGACTCCCAGCTTGTTCTCGGGGACGGTCCAATCGGCAAGGGTCTCGCCGGGTGGGAGCAGCGCGAGCAGATTGCCCATGGCGTAGCCCTTGGCAAACACTTTGCAGATCTCGTCGACATGCGCAGCCAAGAGCTTGGGATCGACCAGCGAAGCGTTGACCACCACCAGGCCGGTGCGGGTGACCAGATCGAAGGTCATGCCGTAGGTCATTTGGTCGATCTTGGCCGAGAGATAGCCGATCCGCCGGAAAGCTTGCGTGGCCCGCAACTCGGCCAACCCGCTTTCGGTAATTGCCCGCCTGCGCTTACCCCGCGATTCGACCAACCCGTCGGCCTCCAACTGATTCAGGTAGAGACGCACGGTGCGTTCGCTCAAGTTGCACCCGGTCGCTGCGAGAAACTCCGCCAGCAGCGCGGAGCTTGTCGGCGCGGCCATCTTGCTCAGTGCGGTAAGGATTGCCGTACGATTTCGTTCTTTCTTGTCCATTCCCATTCACCCTCATTTCTTGTCGGCAATTCTGAATCGGCGCAAAACATCGATTCCATTTGCCGATGGGATTCATATCCGGCAGTATATGCCAAAACAACGGTACGGAAAAGGCAATCTAACCACGTTTCGCGGCAGTTCTGCCGTTACAAGATGAATTGTTGCGGCAAAACTGCCGGTATCTGCGTTCCAGGAAAGCCTCGCCACGGAAGTAATCGTGGCAAGTACGCCTGGACACTTGCGTTTACTGCGACTTACTGCTAGGTTTTTATTTTCAGGGTACCGGCAATGCAATGCCGAAGTCAATGCACTACGTTGGCCGGTATATACTGCCTAAATTGGATCCGTTACGACCAATAACCGAGGAAGAACTAGCCGTGGACTTAGGCAAGGTTGAGACGATCCTTCAGGGCAAAGGGGCAAGGCCCTTCGACGTGATGGAGGCCCTGCAGGACATTCAAGAGGAATATCGCTATCTGCCCGAAGAGGCCATGTGCCGTACGTCAGAGGCACTAAACGTCCCGCTGATCGAAGTCTTTCGGTTGGCTAATTTCTATAAGGCCTTCTCGCTGAAGCCGCGCGGTCGGCATTTGATCACCGTCTGCGAGGGGACCGCCTGTCACGTGCAGGGCTAGCCCCGACTGGTCGAGGAGGTCATTTCGCAGTTGAAAGTCGAGCCGGGTGAGACGACCGCCGACGCCGCGTTCACGCTCGAAACCGTCAACTGCGTGGGCGCCTGTGCCTTGGCGCCCGTGGTAATCATCGACGGAAAATACTACGACCACATGACGGCCGCTAAGCTACGCGACCTTCTGGCAGCGGTCCGGCAGCAGGATCAGGAGGTCATGGCCAATGACTAAACTACAGAGCCCCGAAGATCTTGCCGCTCTGAGAGAACAATTCGTCAGCCAGCGCGATTCATTCACGAGCAGGGTGATCCTCTCTTCGGGCACATGCGGACAGGCTGCTGGAGCTTTGGCCGTCCAGAAGGCGCTCGAAGAACATCTCGACAGCAGCGGGCTGAGTGACCGCGTTGATTTGCGTATCACCGGCTGCCTCGGCTTTTGCCAGCAGGAGCCGCTTCTGTTGGTGGAACCACTCGACGTCATCTATTGCCGTGTCAAGCCTGAAGACGTCGGGGAGATCGTTTCCGAATCCTTGGGAAAAGGGAACGTTATCGAACGGCTCCTATGCACGGATCCTGTTTCGGGCGTAACCACGCGGAGAGAAGAAGATGTATCCTTCTTCGCCAAACAGGACCGCCAGTTGATGAGCCAAAACCGCCACATGGATCCTTGCAACATAGGCGATTACATAGCTATCGGCGGCTACTCCGCACTCGCAAAAGTCCTTGCCGGCATCGCGCCAGAGGACGTTCTCGATGAGGTGAAGGCCTCCGGTCTGCGGGGACGCGGCGGCGGCGGTTATCCGACGGGACGCAAGTGGCAGCAGTGCCGGTCAGCCCCGGGCGACGAACGGTACGTGATCTGCAACGCCGACGAGGGCGACCCGGGCGCCTACATGGACCGCAGCCTTCTGGAGGGCAACCCCCATAGCGTCCTGGAAGGCATGATGGTCGGCGCGTACGCCGTTGGCGGCGGCCAGGGATTCGTCTACGTGCGCAGGGAATATCCCCTGGCCGTGCTGCACATCCGCAAGGCGGTCGAGCAAGCCAGAGAGTTGGGGCTGCTGGGTGAGAAGATCCTCGGCACCGATTTCAGTTTCGACGTCGAAGTCGTTCGCGGAGGCGGGGCCTTCATCTGCGGAGAATCGACCGCCCTGATGGCCTCGCTCGAAGGCAAGGTCGGAGAACCTCGTGCCAAGGACGTCCACACCGTCGAGAAAGGCTACCTGGATCAGCCGACCACGCTCAACAACGTCGAGACCTGGGCCAACGTACCCAAAATCATCCTCGACGGCGCGACAGCGTTTGCCGCCCGCGGAACCGAAGGCAGCAAGGGCACAAAGATCTTCGCCCTCACCGGCCAGGTGAAAAACACGGGGCTGGTCGAGGTGGAGATGGGCACGAGCCTTCGAGAGGTCATCTTCGACATCGGCGGGGGCCCGAAGAACGGCCGGCAGATCAAGGCGGTCCAGACCGGCGGCCCTTCCGGTGGCTGCCTGCCGCAGTCCGAGTTCCACTTGCCCCTGGACTTCGACGAGCTTTACAAAGCGGGCTCGATGATGGGCTCCGGCGGAATGGTCGTGATGGACGACTCGGCCTGCATGGTCGACGTGGCCAAGTACTTCCTGACCTTTCTTCAGGACGAGTCGTGCGGCAAGTGCGTCACCTGTCGCATCGGCATCAGCCGGATGCTGGAGATCGTCACCGACGTCTGCGAAGGCCGGGGCGAGATGGAACAGCTCGAACTGCTGGAGGACCTGGCCTGGACAATTTCCGTCGGCTCGCTCTGTGCCTTGGGCAAGACGGCCGCCAACCCGGTCCTCTCCACGTTGAAGTACTTCCGCGACGAATACGAAGCACACATCGAAGAACAGCGCTGCCCGGCGTTCGTCTGCCGTTCGCTATTCTGCTACGCAATCGAGTCGGACGATTGCGTGCAGTGCGGGGAGTGCGCGGAGGTCTGCCCCAGCGAAGCGATCGGCGTGGACGAACAAGGGGAGTTCAGCATCAACGAAGACTCGTGTACGCGGTGCGGACTTTGTGCGGAAGCGTGCCCGAGCGAGGCCATCAACAGAGTGTCAGGAATGGCTAATGTGTGAAACGGTTACGATCACGATTGACGGCGAAACGCTCGAGACCCCGGCAGGCACCAGCGTGCTTGCCGCGGCCTTGGAGGCGGGGATCTGCATTCCCAACCTCTGTTACCTGCCGGAGACCAGACCCACCGGGGCCTGTCGTATCTGCCTGGTCGAGTTGGAACGCGGCGGCCGCACCAAAATGACGGCCTCCTGCACATTGGAGGCCGCCGATGGCATGGTGATCCATGCCCACAGCGACAACGTACTCCGCGCCCGGCGCAACATCATCGAGTTGCTGCTGGCCGAGGTTCCCGAGTCGGAGGTGCTTCAGTCGCTGGCCGAACGGCTCGAAGTGGACGAAGTCCGCTATCCGGAACGCGAGCAAGACTGCATTCTATGCGGCCGGTGCGTGGCGGCTTGTGCCGACGTCGCCAAAACGGGAGGCAAGGGCTCGATCGGCCGGGGCCCCAATCGGCACATCGGGCTGACCTTCTATCAGGACAAGTATTGTCAGAAGTGTGACGAGTGCAAAGAACGTTGCCCTCTGGAAATCGACCCGGTTTCCAAACGCGGAAAGCCGGGAGGCGTATGCGGTTCGGAGATCTCCAAGAACGATGAAATCCCGGAGATGTGCGAAGACTGCGTGCTCGAATAATAACTTCAGTACCCAAGTAGAAAAGGAAGAAACGTGAACCTGCAACAACCCAACTCGAACGAATGTCTCGAAACCGAAAATCGCAGCCACAGCGTGGCGCCCCAGTCGGGCCTCTGCACCCGGTGCATCGACGGCTGTAAAGGCGGTTGCGACGTCTGGAAGGCCTCCTTCCGCGGCCGCGAACTCCTCTACCCGGGCCCCTTCGGAACCCTCACCGCCGGCGGCGACAAGGAATACCCGGTCGACTACTCCCATCTGAACATCATGGGATACGCGCTGGGCGCCGAAGGGCTGCCCGACGGCACGCCCGCCGACCCGGACCATGCCCGGTTCCCGGACGTCGACACCGAAGTGGAGTACGGCTGCACTGAGAAGATCAAGCTGCGGGTTCCCGTCTTCACCGGGGCCCTCGGGTCGACCGAGATAGCGAGGAAGAACTGGGAGCATTTCGCCGTCGGTGCAGCCATTGCCGGCATCTCCTGCGTCTGCGGTGAGAACGTCTGCGGAATCGATCCCGGCCTCGAACGAAACTCCGACGGCAAAGTAACCAACTCGCCCGACATGAAGCGGCGCGTGGAAACCTATCGCCGTTATCGCGAAGAGCCCTACGGCGACATCATGGTCCAGATGAACGTCGAAGACACGCGACTCGGCGTGGCCGAGTACGTGGTCGGCGAACTGGGCGTCACCACGATGGAACTCAAGTGGGGCCAGGGCGCCAAGTGCATCGGCGGCGAGATCAAGGTCGATTCGCTGGAGCGGGCCCTCGAACTGCAAAAACGCGGCTATATCGTCACGCCCGATCCGTCCATCGAAGCCAATCAGGCCTCCTTCAAGAATGGTGCCATCAAGGAATTCGAGCGGCACTCCCGCCTTGGATTTGTCGACCAGGAAGGCTTCATGCAGGAAGTCGAGCGCCTCCGCGGTCTGGGTGCAAAGCGCGTCACGCTCAAGACGGGTGCCTACCCGATGCGCGAGTTGGCCATGGCCATCAAGTGGTCCTCCGACGCCAAGATCGACCTGCTGACGATCGACGGCTCCGGCGGCGGCACGGGTATGAGCCCCTGGCGGATGATGCAGGAATGGGGTATCCCCACCTTCTACCTGCAAGCCATGACCAACGAACTGATCGGAATGCTGGCCGCCAGCGGCGCCTACGTGCCCGACATCGCCATCGCCGGCGGGTTCTCCACCGAGGACCACATCTTCAAGGTCCTTGCGATGGGTGCCCCCTTCACCAAGGCCGTTTGCATGGGCCGCGCGATGATGATCCCCGGCATGGTCGGCAAAAACTTCGACGAGTGGATCAAGACCAAGAAGCTGCCCAAGGAAGTTAAGTCCTTCGGTACCACCAAGGAAGAACTCTTCGTCTGCTACGAGGAGCTCAAGGCGAAGTACGGAAGCGAAGTCGATGAGTTGCCGCTGGGTGCGATCGGCATTTACAGCTTCACCCAGAAGCTCCAGGTCGGCCTGCAGCAGTTGATGGCCGGTGCCCGACGCTTCAACACCTCCTGCATCACCCGCGACGACATTTGCTCGCTGACCGAAGAAGCCAGCAAGATCAGCGGGATCCCCTACGTCATGGACGCCTACCGAGCCCAGGCGATGGAGATTATGAACGGCAACGGACACGCATAGGAAAGTGCATGGTTCGCTTGCGGCGGTGTTCGTCGCAGCCGATGCCGTTTGAGACAACAGGCCCGCGGGTTCCATGCCCGCGGGCCTGTTTTATTGAAAGCCTACGCCCCTGGAGTAGTCAATAGCCGGAGGCTAACAGCCTGCGGGAGAACCAGCCTTCTCCCGGACGCTCCCGCCGGCTGTTAGCCGCCGGCTATTGTCTCTCGCACGGCCTGCGACCGCAATAAAAGTCGCTGGTGTGGTGCAACGCAGCCCACACCTGGGAGGACTGGATAGAATAGGATACGCGAATTCGTGCCGAACCCAATTTTACGCCGCCTTTGCGTTTTGACGACAGGCTCGCGGCTCGGTGGAGGCGACCATTAAGTCGGCTTGAAATAAGGAGTTACGTCGATTAGAATTGGCTTGAAATCATTGATCGGATTTTGGGCCCCGTTCAACATTAGGTCGCGACTTCGTCGTAACCCCTTATGCGACAACGAGTTATGAAGATCGGCGAAAACCACGTTTTTCGCAAATCGCGTTTAATTACTTACGACGATTCCGACTGTCGCAGCATAGCCCCAACTCGTGTCACTTAAACACGTTGCATCGAGGCAGGCCGTTGATCGATCGCCGTAAGTCAAGTTAACGCCACCCAAACTAATGCGGTGTTTGCCGTGAATTTGGGTGGCATTTGGCGTGAACTTGATCGGGCCGCTGAAGGGCTACCTTGTTTTGGCGTAATAAGGTAGTTTGCCCCTCTCTTATTCCCCGATCCGGGTGTTCTTCAGGAGCAGGAAAATACCGCGAAGGACGCGAAGAGCACGAAGGCCGCAGAGGACATATCGTTTGATGCCGTCCTTCGGTTCCGTATCTTCGTGCTCTTCGCGTCCTTCGTGGTAATCCCTTGCCCCCCACAGCCTACTCGGGTGCGACGCCCAGCAACCCGGGGCCACGCTGTGAACAGTGAATAAGGCCATTGGCTCTAAGGTGCCTATTCATTGTTCACGGGTCGCGGTAGGAACGGCCCTTTCGGGCCGCCCCCCGCACAGATCCGTACGTGAAGAATTACCTCATACGGCTCCTATCTCAGGTAGTGACGGTAAGACGCTTTGTCGGATAGGGGTGCAT
>SDBT01015353.1_pt1 | contig 12175 bp, 5 predicted proteins | sample 2277101 | NCBI WGS metagenome assembly SDBT01 (sample SAMN10404973, study PRJNA504765) | marine sediment metagenome | isolation source: marine sediment core GS10_PC15, 103 cmbsf | place: Arctic Ocean: Southern Knipovich Ridge | collected 2010
ATGGTATGGATGAATCTAAAGAATCCTACATCATAAAAAAAAATATCATTTCTGAATGGATTAGTTCTAATCCTATAGGGCAGGATAACGGCTGGGAACCCTACCCACTCTCCCTGAGAATTGTCAATTGGATTTATTTCTATTATTATGATTATGACTATTTTGAAGAAGAACCAGAATTTATAAATCTCTTTTTAAATAGTCTTTATCGTCAGTGTGCCTATCTGCAGCGGTTTCTAGAATTCCATATAAGGGCCAATCATTTGTTAAAGAATGTGAAGGCACTGCTTATTGGCGGTTTGTTCTTCGAGAATGATGCATGGATAATCAAGGCTCAGGAAATACTTAGCCTGGAATTGGATGAACAAATTTTACCTGATGGGGGACATTTTGAGCGTTCACCAATGTATCATTCGATCGTCCTTGAAGATGTGCTGGATATAATAAATTTAAAGTCAATCCACCCGTCATCTTCAAATAAGAGAGAAATTGATTATTTAAAAAATCTGGCAAGAAAAATGCTCGATTGGTTACATAAGGTGCTTCATCCGGATCTGAAAATTCCCTTATTTGGGGATTCGGCCTTAGGAATTTCTCTACCGTTTGATCAATTAAGGGACTTCTACAAAAAGATCTGTGTTGCGGAATTAGATATTAATGAAAAGTCTGACATTGAATCACTAGCTTCTACAGGATATTATGTTTTCCATTCTTCTAATCAATACTTTATTATTGATGGGGGTAAACTTGCTGTCGATTACCAACCGGGTCATGCACACGCTGATATATTTAGTTTTGAATATTCATATAAGGGTAGACGATTTATCGTGGATTCCGGACCTGGTGAGTATTTAAATACTGATTTACGCCAAAGAGCCAGAAGTATATATGGCCATAACTGCTTGGTTGTAAATAAGTTAGAGCCGGCAGAGCTCTGGGCTGTATTCCGGATGGCCAGGCGAGTTAAACAAGGGAAGGTTAATGTAAAACAAGAGGGTGATGAGTTGGTCTTTAAAGGTACGTACCAGAACAATCTCTCATATTCATTTTCTTATCGACATCAGCGAGAAGTTAGATTTATAAAAAAAAGATATATAATGATTACTGATACCGTTGAAGCGAAAGGTATAAAATCACTGGAAAGTATCATTCATCCTCACCCAGAATGTGAAATAGAAATAAAGGATGGCCTGATAAAAGTAGCAAGAGGAGAGGATTCAATTTATATATGCTATATATCTGATGAATTTAGTATAAATGTAAAGGACTGGTTCTATACGCCCGAATTTGGTAAAGTAATAGATTCAAAAAGCATAAGTATTCATCCAAAACATCCAAATAGAACGACAATCTCGTATATGATCATACCGGAGCCATATTATCAAGAAAGAAAAAATTACTTTTCTCAAAACTATTAACAAACTACCAACCTTATACCTCGTGATATTTATCACCACACTATTATTGAAATATGATTAACATAAACCTAAATTATATCTTATATTTAAAATCTTTTCTGAGTTTTTTCAACAAGCCAAACAATTAATAAAGGATTGAAAGAATTAAAATCCTGTATTTATCACAATACTTCCCTCCTGAAATGGGAGCACCTTCGGCCAGAATCTTTGAATTATCACGCCGGTGGGTAAAAATCGGTGCGGAAGTCACAGTTATCACGGGCTTTCCTCATCATCCTACAGGTGTCATTCCATCTGAATATCGTGGTAAAATCTTTATGCGGGAATCTCGCGAGGGTATCTCAATTATTCGCACATTTGTTTATACAACACCAAATGAAGGCTTCTTTAAGCGGATTTTAAGTTATATGTCTTTTATGTTTTCCAGCGTCATTCAGGGTACCTATAAAAGTGGTAAGCAGGATATCATAATTGCCACAAGTCCGCAATTTTTTGTCGGTATCGCCGGGTATGTCATCAGCCGGTTGAAAAGAATTCCCTTTATTTTTGAAGTGAGAGATCTATGGCCGGAATCAATCATCCAACTCGGGTTGTTAAAAAATACATTTCTTATCAAAGTACTCGAGTCAATTGAAATGTTTCTTTATCGGAATGCCGATCATATTGTTGGGGTAGCTGATTCCACAGTTAAGATCTTAACCGTGCGGGGAATTCCTGCAGAAAAAATAAGTATCGTCAAGAATGGTGTGGATTTGCAATTGTTTGATTCCAGTATTGATGGATTGGAAGTGAAAAACAATCTAGGTATAAAGGATAATTTTATTGTCTCGTATATAGGTACACATGGATTATCTCACGCACTTGACCGTGTTTTAGAAACAGCAAAAATATTACAAACACATCAAAATATTCAGATAGTTTTTATCGGCGAAGGTGCAGAGAAAAGCAATCTCTTAAAACAGGCAGAAGATCTAAAACTACACAATGTCCGGTTCCTCAATCAAATATCAAAAGAAGAATTACCGTACTACTATGCAGCCAGTGATTTGGTTTTGGTTACCTTACGAAATCTTCCACTTTTTAGAAGCGTGATACCTTCAAAGATTTTTGAGATAATGGCCATGGCCAAACCAATCCTTATCAGTGTGGAAGGAGAATCCTGCAAATTAGTCGTAGAAGAAGCCCGGGCAGGCCTGGCTGTAAAACCGGAAAATCCCGAGGATTTGGCCAGATATATTCTGCAGTTGAAAAGTAACCCGGAACAGATATGGAACCTTGGGGAGAATGGTCGGAAGTTCGTCGAACAACATTTTAATAGAAACAATTTAGCTGATAAATATATTTATTTAATTAAAAATATATTTTCAGCTAATATGCACCATTGATTTACATTACCATTAACTTGCAGAGAAACTAAGGTGCAAGTCCCATTTGTTGTATTCAGGAGGACACAATGTTTAAATCATTTATTCTAAAAATCTGGCTTATATCGTTACTTTTTATCAATTTTTCTTTTGCCTATAATAATCTCTATGTCAGCGATCCCCGTGGTTGGAGAGGGGGGACGGGTACGATTGAGGAGGCTGTAATATCTGTAAAACCACGTGGGTTGTATATGGAGTATGGTCTGTATCTTACTTTTTCCGCCAGGGGGTTGGGTTTTTCAAATACTGATACCCTTGAGGTGCGTTTTAGATTTGATTTGCCGAAGGATGCCATAATGCATGATTCGTGGTTGTGGATTGAAAATGAGATCATCAGGGCAGAAATTATGGATAAATGGACGGCAGAATCAATTTATGAAGAAATTGTCAAGCGGCGAAGAGACCCCTCCATTCTCTACAAATTAGGTCAGGGGTATTATGAATTGCGTATTTTCCCAATGGCTGGTGAGGAAACCAGGAAAGTCAAACTTACATATCTGGTACCGACACAATGGGATGCAAAGGCTGTGACCGCTGCACTACCGACAGGTTTACTCAGAACTTCACGGTATCCATTAGAAAAATTCTATTTTTTAACCTGGCTGCATGACTCCTGGAAAAATCCCAGAATAATTGAGTTCCCTGATATTACTTTCAAGAGTCAATCTGACACAATCTTTGGGAATTATTTACGTGCGGATCTCCCTCAGGAATCAATTCAAAGTAATCTTCATTTTGCACTCGATACACCGTTAAATAATGGAATTTATCTCAGCAAGTTTGAAAAAGAGGAAGAGGGATATTATCAGCTGGCCCTTCTTCCGTCAAAGGCTTTGGATTTATCTTCCACCTATAAAGCAGCTATTTTATTTGATTATGATGCTACTAAAAGTGAGGTTTCAAAAAATGAAATTATTTCAACTGTAAAATCTCTTTTACATTCAAATTTTACTGCCGTTGATTCATTTAATCTGTTCTTTTCACAGTTGAATATATCAAGATCCAGCGATCAATGGTTACCAGCTGACTCGATAACAATAGAAAATACTTTTGAAAATATCGGTGAAGATGCAATTGCAAGTTATAGCAATTTACCCTCACTTTTAGCCAATGGAATCGATTTCATTAAGAGTCAGGGAAATGATGGAAGTATGATCTTGATATCTAACTCTGATCAGGTTGGAGATTATCAGGTCGCTAACCAATTAATAGAGGATTTAATGGATTTGATGGATTTACCACTCCCGATACATGTGGCTGATTTCCAGCAAAAAACCTTTTCACATCATTATATCGGGGGCCGTTCTTATTATGGAAATGAATATTTTTATACAAATATTACTCGCATGACTACCGCAAATTTATATCGAGCGCGATCGGGATTGTCTTTTTCTGAGTTGACCACTTCAACATTTCATTCCCTCAGTGGGTTTATTTCTTCTTTTGATCTTCATACTAAACTGCAGAATGGGTTTTGCTTTGGCCGTTTTAATCTCGCCGATGAATCAACCTCAATCTACTTAAATCGTCCCTTAATGCAGGTTGGAAAATATAACGGCACCCTTCCATTTATTATTGAGGCGTCGGGGGTATATCAAACGAATGGCTTCTCACAACAGTTTCATATACCAGAAAACGAAATATATAATAGCGATTCACTAACTAAGACTATCTGGGTCGGAAATTATATTAAAGATTTGGAAAACCAAACTTCGACTAATGATATTGTCAGTGAAATTATTGATTATAGTATTGATGAAAGGGTACTTTCATTATATACAGCGTTTTTGTGTCTGGAACCGGATAGGGGAGGGGAAGTGTGCTATGACTGTCTGGACGAAACCGAATTGCTAACTATTTTTAATGAAACTTCCGTTGAGTCAGAGATAGACAGTACAATTTGGGCATATCCTAATCCGTTTAATTCTCAGATAAAGATTAAACTGAGAATTCCTGCCCATGTGAAAAAAGATAATATTTCATTTAAAATTCATAATGTACTGGGGCAGGTAGTACGAACATTTCAATTTGATGTCAATCAAAATGGAACTACCTATATATTTGAATGGGATGGTAAGAATGATGTCGGTTCCCCTGTTTCCACCGGATCGTATTTTTTTGTAGCCTCGATGGCAGAAACAAAATATATTAAAAAATTGTTATTCTTGAAGTAATTAAGTACCTGAAATAATTAATAGTAAATTAATCTTAAATATCGATTAATTAAAAATACCGGTTTTAATCTGAATTCAAAATTTAGCGATTTTTTAAATGGAAAGTTATTTAATCCTCAGCATCGCAATTGTTGTTGGCCTTGTATCAACCTATGGTACACGCCATTTTGCTATTAAATATGGCATTGGTACCGTGCCGGATAAACGTAAAGTTCATACGGGTTTTATCCCTCATATGGGTGGGCTTGGCATTTTTCTTGGCGGCTCATTCGGGTTGATGGTTGCATTAGTCTGGAAAGATTATTACTGGCATATGTTTACTTTGAAATATGCCGGCATTCTTGCCGGGGCACTACTGATGCTTGCATCCGGTATTCTTGATGATATAAAAGGACTCAAAGCAAGACAAAAATTTATTCTACAACTGGTTGCTTCAACCATCGTTATATACTCCGGATGTAAAATTGAAACGATCATCAATCCTTTTGGTGATCCTATACAATTAGGATTTTTCTCAATACCTGTTACCTACCTGTGGTTGATCGGTATCACCAATGCCATTAATCTTCTTGATGGGCTCGACGGATTAGCTGGCGGAGTCAGCATGATTGCCTTAGCAACATTTTCAGTTTTAGCTTTTCAGCAGCAGGACTGGATGACCTTTGGTATCTGCCTGGCATTTATCGGCGGAATTCTAGGCTTTCTCTATTTCAATTATCATCCGGCGAGTATTTTTATGGGTGATACGGGATCGCTTTTCCTGGGATTTCTAATCGCTGCGCTTGCAGTTAAGGGGTTACAAAAGTCAGAAGGAAATATTGCACTTCTGGTACCTATTATAACATTGGCAATACCCATAGGCGATACGGCTCTTGCCTTTATCAGGCGTTTGAACAAGGGGCAGCACCCCTTCAGTCCGGATAAAGATCACCTGCACCACCGTTTGCTGTTTCTTGGATTATCACATCGCCAGGCAGTCCATATTATCTATCTGTTTAGTTTTCTGTTTGGTCTGGCCGCCTATCTGATTGCCACTGAAACCGGTTTAATCGGTGGATTAGTGGTCCTGCTTATTTTTGTAATCGCCGTTTTCAGCCTTTATCGTCTGGGCTATCTGGAAGCACAGAAAATTAAAACCTATGTGGGCGAACAATCGATTATACAGGTAAAGAAAGAAATGGCACCGCTTTCCATGCGCCGGATCTGGCATAAATTATCCCTGGTTATATCGGATGTTATGATGCTTAACCTGGCCTTACTTCTTACTTACCTGATCCGATTTCACTCAGGCCTCTTTGAAAATATAGTTTCCCTGTCATTGGATTATTATTTTACATCAGGTGTCTGGTTGCTGCTGACCAGTTTTTTTATCATTCTTTTTATCTTAAATGGTCTTTATAGCATGCGCTGGGATGTCTCCCGGTTTGATAAGGTGATCCGTGTCAGTCGTGTTATATTATTTGGCTCTCTTGTATTGTTTATCATTACGTTTGATCCCGGTAGAATTTTTAGCGCGGCCCGGTTGAACATTCTTATTTATGCCGGAATTCTGATGTTACTCGTCAATGCCGGAAGGTTATTCATCATTTATGTGGAAAAAAAACGTGCCGCATTGGAATACGCGCCTCACAATACGCTTCTGGTTGGCTCGGAGAAAAAGGCACTTAGAATTTTAGACGAAATAGAAAGAAATCCCCATCTGCTCTACCAGGTTATTGGATTTGTGGCAAAGTCGCATCCTGAAAAGAAGATAGATAATCTTCCCTATCTGGGAACTTATAAACAGATTTCAAAGATAATTCGTGACAGAGGTATTGCCGAGGTTATTATTGCTGTTGATAATCAATCACCTGATGAAATTTTAAATATCGTGGCCCAGGGGGAAAACATGCGTGTTTCCTTTAAAGTCATTCCGGAAATGTATGATGTTATCTCCGGCCTTAAGTCAGAAGAAGTACTTGGGCATCCTTTGATTCGGTTATTCCCTGAGCATATGCTCCCCTGGCAGTGGTTAACAAAACGAATAATGGATTTTAGTATTGCATTTATGGCGTTAGTTTTATTGTCACCTGTTTTTCTCGTGGTTGTCATAGTTCAGATGTTTCTGGGAATACGGCCCATTTTTGTTATTCGTGACCGTGTTGGTCGTAACGGTCGACTATTTGGATTGGTACAGTTTAATACCGGTGAAGGAAGAAAAAAATTTGAAAGATATTTAATAAAAACCAAAACACACTACTTTCCCAATTTAATCAATGTATTAATGGGCACTCTGTCTATTGTCGGGCCGAATGCTGAACTTAGAGAAACAGTGGAAAAACTGAGACCCAAAATTCGTTTTTACAACCGTCGGTTTATGATCCGGCCCGGTATCACGGGTTGGGCACAATTAAAAGTTCCTGCTTCAAGCAAATTAGAATTGAAGACAGAACAATTTCGGCAGGATTTATTTTATCTGGAAAATATGTCATTGTCTTTTGATATCAGAATTATTATTCGTGCCCTCGCCAGGTATGTCATCAGGCTTACACGCTAAGCAGGAAAAAATTTAGTGAAATTCGTCAAAATTCGTGTAATTCGTGGACAAATTCTTTTCTTTGATTGCAGCCAGAGGTTGCGGTATGAATAATGCAAGTTTAAAAACAAGTAATAACAATGTCTGAAAAAAAAATTATCTCTATAATTATTGTTAACTATAATGTGCGTGATTTTCTGATGCATGCTCTTGAATCAATCCAGCGGGCGCTAAAGGGAATTCCAGCCGAGATATTTGTCGTTGACAATGCGTCTGTAGATGGGTCGGTGGAGATGCTGAAGAACACTTTCCCGGAAGTCACTATTATTGAGAATAAATCGAATATCGGTTTTGCAGCAGCCAATAACCTGGCCATCCGGAAATCGTGTGGTGAATTTATTGTTCTGATCAATCCGGATACGGTGGTTCAGGAAGATACTTTTTCCTCTCTCATCAATTTTATGAACAATTATCCTGATGCGGGTGCATCGACCTGTAAAATTCTAAACCCGGATGGCAGTTTTTCAGTCGACTCCCGCCACAGTATTCCAACCCCGATGACGGCATTCTGGAAACAAATTGGGCTGAGCAAACTTTTCCCGAAGAGCAAAGTGTTTGCACGGTATAACCTTACGTATCTGGATGAGAATGAAATGAATCAGGTAGATGCCATATCGGGCTCTTTTATGTTTATACGCCGGACGACTTATAAGGATGTAGGATTGTTGGATGAAGACTACTTTATGTATTGTGAAGATGTAGACTATTGCTACCGGATTACTCAGGCAGGATGGAAAATTTACTTTGTTCCGGATTCAAGTCTCATTCATTACAAAGGGGAGAGTACCAGGAAAAACAATATCGACTATGCGGTCAATTTTAATCGTTCGCTATACCTGTTTTATAAAAAGCATTTTCATCAGAAGTATTTTGCTCTTGTGGGCTGGCTTATCTTACTCGCCGTTTTTTTTCGGGGTGTTTTTATATATATAAAGAATAGCGTCATATCTAATTTCTCGTATATTCTGGATATTCTTTTAATTAACCTTGTAATACTTTTGACTTTTATCGTAAGATTTGAGTTGAAAACCGGATTTAGCTTCCATGATTTTTTCAATCACTACATTATCATAAACCTGCTGGCAACATTAATTTTCTCAGTTGCTGCTTTTTCATTGGATCTCTACAAAACCTATAAATATTCACTCATAAAAATATTCAAGACAAATTTTGCGACATTTTTTATCCTGTCCGCTCTAACTTTTTTCATGAAGCAGTTTGGATTCTCGCGAATGGTTGTTGTAATATCAGCATTTTTCAGCACAATAGTTATGATGACCTGGCGGATCCTCGTGCGACGATACTGGCGGGGCGCCCGCAGTATGCTGGGAAGGGATATTCTAAAACGACGTACTGTTCTTGTTGGAACAGATAAGAAAACAGAGAACCTGATCAAAAAGATAAAGCAATACGTCCAGACTGGGATCGATCTGGTTGGATTAATATCGCTGTCAAAGAAGGAAGTAGGGAAAAAAATTAAAAATGTCCCGGTAGTGACGACACTTGATAAAATGAAAGATTATATCCGACTTGAAAAAGTTGATCAGGTCATATTTTCCACCCATAATATTACCTATGAAATGATCATTAAAACTATGTCAAAAATTGGCAGCAGCGGTGTCGAATATAAAATCATTCCGCAAAATCTGGAGATGATCATTGGTAAAGCCAGTATTGAGCGATTCGCCGATTATCAACTATTAGATATTGAATATGCCATCGGCAAACCTTTTAATCGAATATTGAAAAGATCTTTTGACCTGATTGTTTCTGCTTTGATATTAAGTGTTACGCTGCCTTTGTGGGTGATTCCAATGCTTTTTCATTGGAAGACAAAGAAGACATTCCCGGTCTGGGGTGAGAAAAGTGAAACCGTGGCAATAATTCAATTTGGTGAGTTTCCCCTAAGAGGATCTCTGAACAAACTGTTGTTAATCATCTATATATTGCGGGGGCGATTATCATTTGTCGGAGCTCCTTTCCGGGAAGTTAAAGACAAGTATCCGCTTTATTTTTACAAGCCGGGCTTGTATGGGTTGTTACAAATTAATGAAAATCGGTTGGAATCAAATGAGGAAAAAGAGAGATACGAACTATATTATCTTAAGAATCAGAATATTTGGCTCGATTTGGAAATAATTTTAAAATCGCTTTTTCAAAGATCAGGATAGTATTTGCTCCACAAATATCTCTTCAGTAAATTCCTATTATACCATACAAATTAATTTAGATAGAACGCGCTACCCACCTATATTTGGCGGGGCAGGTCTTGGTGTCCCGCAGGTGAGGGATATGTTATGCTATTACAGCCAGAAACTTTGTTATTTTCGCCTGGCGAATCGCCTCGGGAGATTAGCAAAGTTTTAGAAAATGGATATACTCATTTAATGCAAAGATCGCAAAGATTTTTCTCGCAGAGTCGCAGAGAAATAATTTTTTATAATATCTTTTTTAATTCGTGAAATTCGTCAAAATTCGTGTAATTCGTGGACTTCTTTTTTTTTATTGCAGGATCGCTGCGGTATGAATAGATCAGGTTAATAGACTTAACCCAAGTTTAACATCAGTGTTGTATAACTTCAATAAAAACAACGTTTCATAATTTTTTTATGACACTACAGTATTACACTTTCCATTTTTTTACACCTAATGGCTTCGGATTTATTGCCAGTGATTGCGTAGCCATATAATGAAATGCCTCCGGCTCAGATGTATTCCGCAACCAGATCTTTTTGCCTGATTTGGTCATCATCTCCGTCGTCACCCGGCATTGTGTGGATAATAATTCGCGGATTGTTTTCCATTGCAGATAAATCCCATGCCTGTGAAACAGGGTCTGAATACTGTTTAAAACATGGTGCGCTAAGACCGTTATAAATAAATGACCCTTAATACGTTCATCTTTTTGGTGAAAATTGGGGCGTAAACCTAAATAGCTTTTCATAGACCGAAAACTGTCTTCCACATCGCTTAGGCTAATATATAAATTCCATATGTCCTGTTCGCTCAAGTCCTTTCTGCTGCTGCGCAGATAATAACTGCCGGAAAACCGTTCATCCATTTTTTGCCTGTTGTTGATCTTCCAGCTGATATCCGTAACCCAACCGTCTTTCTCCTTAACGGATATATCATATAGCCAGGCTACGCGGGCATGTTTTTGCTTTAGACGACCTATGCGTTCCAGCACCTTTGGATACTTTTTGGTGCCGCGTTTTTTATGCAGACTCTCTTTGGCGTATTTTAGATCCGCCTCAAGATGCTGGCAAAACCGACTGCGCATAGATGCCTCTTTACTCTTTTTTAAGTCACTGCGGCAATAAAGAATAATTTCGTCGGCATTTTTTATTAAACGGGCTTCTATCTTGCCGGATTGAGAATGTTTAATCTCTACAAAACCCTCTTTGGGTTCTTGCTCTAAAGGCTTATTACGCGCAACCACTATATAATCATGGCCCCTGGACTTGATAAGCGCAAGATTATCTTCGCTTGCTATACCGGCGTCCATTATTACCGTTTTAGGCCCCCTTGCTTTCAGTCTGTCAAGAATGGTTTCCAGGGTTTTAGGCTCTGATACATTACCCTCAAATATGTGGCTTTGCTTGGGAAAACCACTTTCATCTATTACCAGGCCTAAGGTGACCAGCGGTTGGTCTTTTCTTTTATCCTTGCTGCGACCATATTTTTTCAAATGACTGGTATGACTGCTTTCAAAATAGGTGTTGGTCAGATCGTAGAGAATAATCTTTTCCTGCAGGGAAAACAAGCTGCGCTCGTTTTGGGTAAGTTTCTCTTCAATAGCCTGTTGGCTGTTTATGAGCAAATCTGATACACGGTATAAAAAATTATGGGAAAATTCATCGATGTTTATATTTAAAAGCTCGGTTATAGCGCTATTATTGTGCGCCCATTTATAGGTGGCAAACTCGCTGGCCGGATAGATCATTCTGCCTATTATTAACAACTGGGCTATTTTTATCTGCTTTTCATTAAAACCAATTTCGTGCAAAATAGAATCAATACCAATCCGTTTTAGTATCTTATGGGCCACATATTCGCCGCCGATTGTCCTGATATTCATGGTCTTTAATGAGTTGATATCGACATGTTCGTATTCTTTGGGCTGATGTTGTTCATCGGGTTGTTGGCTAAGTTTTTTATTGATCAGTAAATTGGAATAGTGTCTTGCCAGAGCTTCTATTTCCGGTTCAAATTCCAGCAAGGATTCCTGGCCATTCAAAATTTCTTCTATACGATTGGCTAAAAGCTTCCATTTATCACGCGGAATGGTTAGCTTACCCAAATCTAAAACAACGCGTTGTCTGGGTCCTTTTTCGGTTCTATATGATTCGACGAGCAGATGATAGATGAACTCTTTTTTATAGCCTTTATTTGATTTTTTATTTTCACGAATAAACATGCCTAAATATAAGCATAATATGGCAATAAGGTCAATAGGTCACTACACATTCTATTGGTCACTACATCGGGAATTCCACAACCCGCTTCAATAAAAACAATGACTTACGTAAACTCAATGGCCGATTTTTGGCAAATTTGCCCTATTCATGTTAAACTTGGGTTAAG
>SDBT01015354.1_pt1 | contig 12175 bp, 15 predicted proteins | sample 2277101 | NCBI WGS metagenome assembly SDBT01 (sample SAMN10404973, study PRJNA504765) | marine sediment metagenome | isolation source: marine sediment core GS10_PC15, 103 cmbsf | place: Arctic Ocean: Southern Knipovich Ridge | collected 2010
CATCGTTTTAGATCCTTTCTCAAATTGTTTTATTTCCAAAAAAAAGGATAGCACAGAACATCTGTTTTTACAACAATTAAATTTCATTATGCGAGCATAGGAGGAAGGAGATTTCCAGCTTTCTGTCCTTGACAAGCAATAAAAGCGATTCTATAATATCTGCGCTTTCCTCGATAGCTCAATTGGCAGAGCAAGCGGCTGTTAACCGCTAGGTTTCTGGTTCGAGTCCAGATCGAGGAGCTTTTTTATTTAAATTGCCCTTTATTTGTGACAGATAATTATTGATTATTTGCCTTTTTCTAGATTAGATAATCTTTGAATTCTTTTTAATCGATGATGGATGGATATTTAAACAAACAAAAAGGACAATCTTTTTCTTGTTTGACTTTATATAACCATATATAATAATTTTTGCGAAGGATGGTAATAAGCAATATATTTGCTAAATATATCAGGCTTATGTTATTTAATTGCACTTATATGTAAATTTCGATAGGAGCAAACTTATGAAGCTTCTGAAAAAACTCATATTTCCCTTAGCGATCTTTATCGGATTGGGAATATTCTTAATAATTATCTTTCCAGCCGTTACGAGGCCAGGTAATAATCTATTCTTAGTCATATTTGGTCTGATGATTTTGTCATTATTATTAGAAAAGTTAACTAGTAAACTCGAGTACCCTTATCTACTCCGTGATGATTTTCTCTTTCCCGCCGAACTTAGTTTTTACCTTACATTGAAACATACAGTTTCTGATTGGGCGTTGATATGCCCAAAAGTAAACCTTTTTGATTTGTTCTACGTGAAATATCGTGATCAAAAAAGGTTTTGGAAATATATAAGTAAAATTAATCGTAAACATGTTGATTTTCTGTTATGTGATCCGAAAACAGCAAAACCCCTGCTTGGCATAGAGCTTGATGATAAGAGTCATGAGAGAAGTGATCGAAAGGTAAGAGATGAACTCGTTGATAATGTTTTCTCAGCGGCAAATCTTCCATTAGCAAGAATTCCTGTAAAGCATTCGTATTCAACTTCGGAATTGGAGTCACTTCTTCGTCAGCATATTGCCTCTAATATGGACAATACACCGAATCAGGCGGTTACCATTGAAAATGAGAATACCCCTCCACATTGCCCGAAATGTGGCAGTAAGATGGTGTTGAGAAAGGCGAAAACGGGATCAAATCAAGGCGAACAATTTTGGGGCTGTCCAGATTATCCGCGCTGTCGTGGCATTATTAAAATAGAATGAATTCATTGAACCCTTGTTTTATTCCAAGCTAAAAAATACCAAAAATTCTTTGTATTCGTCAGAATGAATCAATGATTGAGGTATAGATACTTTGTATATCAACACCTAGAACTCCGAGTACTATAAATACAACAATTGAAACTAATAGTATGATCAATCCGTATTCAATCAGAGTTTGCCCTTTTTCTTCTTGTGTCCCTATTCTACTTAATAATTCTTTCACTTGAAATTTCAATGTATTTCTCCTTAATTACATTATATTCTTTATATTATCTGTTTATGCCGATTAATAATATAAGAAAATTTAGCTCAGTCGGTTTTCCATTAATTACCGCTCGGTCATGAGCCCCTTTAGTAGTATGAAAATCGTCTACCTACAAGAGTAAAACAGCCTTCCGCTAGGTTTCTAGTTCGAGTCTAGATCGAGGAGCCTTTCCCTTATAAAGACACTCAATATCGTCCAGAGTGTCTTTTGTTTTTTTATAATTCCAAACGTAAATTAATGCTATAGTATCTTAATCTCAAAAGGAGCACCTCATGTTTGGGCAAATTGTAATTGAAGTATTTCTTGGAGCTTTACTTTCATTAATTGTCAGTATTCTGATTGAGAATCAACGAAGTCCAAAATTATCTTTGGAAATAGACGAACCTGATTTTAATGATAATCTTCAAGGTAAGCCCGCGAAAATAATAAAAGTACTACGAGTAAAACTACTAAATAGAAAAGTCAAACCCGCTTTTTCGTGGTTGTTAAAACGTGAAGCGATTATTCATTGCAATGCCACAATTCAACTGCTTCACATCAAAGATCGTTCCCCATTATTTACAAATCCAATTCACGCGAGATGGACTAGATCTGATGAACCCTATACTCTCCAAATAGATCCAAATAAAATGAAATAGTTTCAATATTTGATCCTGCGAAATATAACGCTGTAATGTACAGGAATTGTTATCCAGGAACACCAGAAATTATTGATATAGTAGCTCGATATGACGATGAAGAAGATTGTTATATTTGGAACAATGATGTCTATTATAAAGAGTGGAGAAATAAAGAGGTTCAAATACCAAAGGGTAGATATTATGTAATAGTGACTGTCTTTTCATCTGGAGAAAATAATTTAGGATATTTCAAGCTTGAAAATACTATTAGTATTAATGATTTTAGATTACTAAATGTAAGCAATGAAGAATTAAAGATTCTAAAATAAGAATGACAATTATTGAAACATTAAAGAAATATATTAATGAATTCTCTTTACCAAAGCTTTTTCTGTCTGTTCATTTTGGTTTTGTCGCATCCTGGCTAGCGAATGATTATCTAACCCCTCTCTTTTTTAACGAGGTATTTTCAGAAAGACACCTTCTGATTAAGTTTGGAATCGTAATAATATATACCTGCTTTTTCTCAGTAGGGTTCTGTTTTATCATAAGTCAATTTGAATTGCTTTTCCCAAAATTTGTTATATTAATTCAGCCGTTTTTTGACAGAAATAAAATAATTGCTTTGGGAAAATTGTTTTTTAGGATAAAAAAGATATTTCACGACAAATGGTTCATAATTTTTCTAATAGCAGGTCTTTCCATAATGGTCAGTTTTTATATATTCGGCGAAAATTTAAACGCACAATGGTGGATAATTGATGACCACGAATTTATGGCATTCCTTGGAGACGATGCACACCTGGATTTAAAGGAAATCCCCGCCAAACTGTTATCAGATACTGAAATAGGCGGTTTTGGCGGAAAGCCTCGATATAGGCCATCCTACTATTCTCTTAGGTTATTGGAAACATCCCTTTGGGGGAATAATCCACAATATTATTATTTTTTACGGTTGATGATCTGCTCATTTTATATCTTTACATGCTGGTTAATATTGAAAGATATTATCGGCCTTGTTGGCAGTTTTATTTTTATATTGGCAGTGATGTCATTTAATTATTGGGCAGAAATATTTTCAAGGTTAGGTCCAGCTGAAACATATCCTGTCTTTGGTATATCGCTATTTTGTCTTGGTTTATACGGGCATTTAAAACATAAAAAACCTAAAAACGTTACGTTGAATTGGTTGTGTGTGTTTTTAGGAGCATTAATTTCAATCGGATCGAAAGAAAATATGGTTCTTTTAGCAATACCCATATTGTGGTTGCTTGTGGATTCGATTATCAAAAAACGACTCACAATATCACAATCTTTTTTTAGTATTATCACTTTTTTGTTTTGTGCCCTCGTCGTTGTTGCTGTTCTTGCGGGAATTTCTAATAAGGGCGGGCGTGATATATATGGAACCGATGTATCAGTCACAGCCTTATCAACGCTGCTCATTAATGAGATTCGAACCTTACCATATTCCATCATCAAATATTATTCTATTACTGTTCTAATGATTGCTATTTCGTACGCGATCATTGTATTTGGATTATCGATCATTATTATTTTTCAAAAGAACAAAACCAAACAAATTAAAAACAATGTACGGAAAACCCTGATAAAATGCGTTTTTTACATGGGATGCGTTTATCTCATTTTCATTTCACAAAGAGTATTTTATGCACAGGGGTGGCCAACAGGATTGCGCTATGATTTCCCCGGCAAGTTAGCTGAGATGTTTACTCTGATAATATTAATCACCGCATGTTTGCAGTTATTTAAAGAGGTGAATGCAAATAAATTACTCACCCCAATTTTAATGTTTGGGTATTGTTTATTTTTCTTTGTTATCATCATTCAAAATAATTATTATTTTGCATTAAAAGAATATGCTCGGAACAACGCACAACGAACAACACTTTTTACCCAACATATCAATCAAATTAAAGATGAAGTTGCTTCCCACCCAGAATATCCAATTATTTTTCAAAGTTATGATGTGTTGGATTATGAGCCTGTTTTTTCGGTAAAATATTTTTTTCAGACCTATCAAATACCCAACAAAGTCATGGTGAATATCTTTGGGTACACCAGCCAATCCTTCCCCAAAAATTCTTTGGGATATTCGCTTGCTTCAAAGCTTGAACAAACCAGTGCAAACGGAGGGTGGGTAGGATTTTCTCCATCAGTGAGCATATATGATTTAAATGGAGATTGTTACAGCCTTGATTTTAGCGGAGAATCAAATTCAGGTTGTATTGATTTAGGAAAAATTTGGTAAGATTACTATATTATAGGTTCCTGGTTTGAGCCCAGATCGAGGAGCTTTTAATATTAATGATAAGTAATTATCGTCTACAGTAAAGCCCATTTTGCTATATACTTCCAACGGGCACTCCGAGATTTCGTGCAAAGACATCACATTTTGTCTGAAGGAGGAAGAGGTTCTTTTTCTCCCCACTAAGCGCCTCATAATTACCCTGCCCTTTTGCAATGATTACGTCTGCTTGATCATATTTCTTAATGAACGCTTCACTGCATCGGCTGAGAATTGTTCCGGGAGATCAAGATTATTCCCTGTGCTCGTTTGCTTTAATCCCAGATAAGGATCTTCACACTTCGTTAAATTGCGGATGAGCGTGTGCATTCGTGCAACGATTTAAGGCGGGCGGGAAGAAGGGCCTGCTGTTTGCAGCAAACTCATCACTTCGCTAATAATGCGGACCTGTTTTTTTTCTGACACGCTTGCATAGCGGTATGCTTGTATAGTTTGACGAAGGAGGCATGGGCAGCAGTCAAGATATAATTTCATCAGGCACCTGAATTAGTATACTTAATTTTGTATTGAATGATGGCAAACCAACGTTCGAATTGATGATCGTTTGATGTAGTCGGTTAATCTAAAGGGGTCCTACCATGAAAGACAGAAATAAACGCAGGATGGCCTCTAGTGCAGCAGCAGCGATTCTTTTCGCCATCGGAGCTATACGCTTCTATTCCCGCGGCGATATCACAGGGACAATAATTTATGGAACAGCCGGATTCGCTTTTTTGCTTATCGCACTCGGGCAGATTAGAATGTCTTGATATATGCGTACCGAAATAATTATCCCAGCCAATAAACCGTATGTATTCACTTATACGTTGCGCTCGCATGGGTGGGTGAGCCTTTCCCCGAACATCCATGATGAAAAGGTTGTGTCGTTTTCTCGTATGGAACGGCTCTCATCCGGGAAGGTTGTTAACCTCCATATTACTTCTTCTGGTGATGAGCTGCCAGAAATCTTTGTCACCATTGAACACGATGTAAAACTGGCGCTAAGTCAAAAGAAAGAGATAAAGAATCGCGTGCAGTACATGCTGCGGCTGAATGAAAATTTACAAGGTTTTTATGACCTTTGCAAGAAAAAAGGGAACAAATGGGAAGGCTTTGCGGAAGGTAGGGGATATTTGCTGCGATCCCCGGAAGTCTTTGAGGATCTGGTTAAAGTGATTTGCACAACGAATATCCAATGGAAAGGAACAAAACGAATGGTGAGAGAATTAGTAGATGCGTTTGGATCACCTTTTCCGGGCGATCCGGCTCTGCGTTCTTTTCCTGCGCCGGAATCGATCTCAGCAATATCTATAGAAGAATTTAAAAAACGCGTTCGTTTGGGCTATCGGGCAGAGTATATTCATGAATTATCAGCACGTATTTCTAGAGGTGACCTGAAATTGAATGATTTATTAAACACCGCAACACCAACAATAGAGATTAAAAGACAACTAATCGCCATTAAGGGAGTAGGAAATTATGCCGCAGCGTCAATGCTGATGTTATTGGGGCGATATGATCAGATCCCGGTTGATACAGTGTTCCGTGATTTTATGAAAGTAAAATATTTTCAGGATAAGCAATATTTTGCGGAGGAAGGACTGCGCATATATGAAGAATGGGGTCAGTGGAAGTATTTGGCATATTGGAATGAAATGCTATCTTTTTATTATCCAAAGGCAGAAATTGAATAGCTGCTATTGAAATTTTTATGCCAAGATTGCTATAATAAAGCACGCTAATTTGTTAGGAGTTAAGGAAGAAAAGGAGAGGTGAATAAAATGAAAAGAATCAAGATAATTGTAGGCGTATTAATTCTCTTGTTGGTAATTATTGCATGTGATATTGGCAATTTATCTATTGACCTGGGAAGTGGTGGGGAAAGCAGCCAACCACAGGCGGGATCTGTTGAAACTGGAATTGACTCCCCCAGTAATGAGGCAACCTTGCCGATGGGCTCGATTGAGATTTCCTACCACGCTACCAGCACGGAAGGTGTATCCGCAATTGAATTAAGCGTCAATGGAAAAGTAGTCAGTTCAATTGCCAGCCCGGATTCGAGCCAAAAAGTGGTTGCTTTGAAATATAGTTGGCAACCGAGTGTTTCCGGAAGCCATACCATCAGAGTACGTGCGCAGAATAGTGCGGGAGCCTGGAGTGATTTTTCTGCAGTGACGGTTAATATTGAAGGCGGCCAGCAAGCCCAACAGCAGCAAGACTCACCTTCGGAACCTGATGACCCCTCCCCAACAGCGACACCAGAGGAAATGACGATCTATAACATAGAACAAAACCTGGATAAGTTCTATTACGGAGGCGGTACTTGTGGAAGCCGCGAGATTACGATATCGGCTGACGTCACGCATCCAGACGATGCATACGCAGCGATCCTCTTTATACGATTCTGGGATAATGAAGGAGAGGGATTGACCGAGTGGGACTCCGGGCGGGCGTTAGTGCGGAAAGCTGATGAACACTTTAGTATTACTATGTTCTCCGAGGACATCCCGAATTACAATGCCTATGAATTTGCTGTGATGTATTATCAGATTGTCATGCAGGACAAACCCGGCAATCATCTTGCGCGAACGGAAGTTATCAAAAAATTACTGATTGAACGCTGCCCATAATCAACCCTACATGAAAAACCTGCCACGTGGCAGGCTTTTCTTTCTGTTTATGGACAAAACTGGACTTGACAAAAGCTGATTTTATTATAAAATAATACCGACCGACTGGTCGGTATTTATATGCAAACAAGAAGTAAAGAAACTCAAATCCAGATTATGGATGCTGCAATTGAAGAATTCAGCCGCAGTGGTTACAATGCCGCGAGCGTAGCGGATATTTGCAGGGAAGCTGGCGTCAGTAAAGGTGCTTTCTATCATCATTTTCCCTCTAAACAGGCTCTGTTTCTGGCTATTATGCAGGATTGGCTGCAGGGAATCGATACCCAACTTTTCGAGAATCGTACGCCGGGTAAAAATGTTCCCCAAGCCATTCAAGATATGGGTAGCACGCTTGGAGTGATATTTGAAGCGGCGAGCGGGCAGATGCCGATGTTCATGGAATTTATGGTACAGGCAAGCCGCGATAAGGAAGTATGGAAGGCAGTTATTGCGCCGTATCGGCAGTATCAGCAAAGTTTTTCCGATTTAATCAACGCGGGAAAAGAAGAAGGATCTTTCAAACCAGAGGTAGATGCTGGGGAAGCGGCATGGGTGTTAATTTCCTTAGCGGTTGGAATCCTGCTGCAGGGAGTCGTTGATCCGAGTGCTGCCGATTGGGAAAGTGTGACAAATAAAGGGGTCCAGATGATCTTGGATGGACTACAGAGGAGAGAGGCATGATCTTAGTAACAGGCGCGGCGGGACATATTGGAAACGTACTGGTTCGAGAACTTATGTCCGAGGGCAGGCAGGTACGCGCTTTGATCCTCCCGGGTGAGGATATATCTTCATTGGATGGGCTTGACATTGAATTCGCAGAGGGGAATGTACTTGATTCATTATCCATGGACCAGGCGATGGAAGGAATTGATATTGTCTTTCATCTTGCAGGCGTGATTTCCATTATGCCGGGATGTAATGAATGGATGCGAAAAGTGAATGTGGACGGCACAAATAACGTTCTGCAAGCCGCAAAAAAAGCTGGTGTTTCCCGATTGGTGTATACAAGTTCAATCCATGCCTTCAACCGGAATTGGAAAGGAAAGATCAATGAAGGAGTTCCCTTTGACCCAGATAACCCTGCGGGCGGATATGATCGAACAAAAGCGGTGGCTTCTATAGCAGTTCTCAATGCAGTGAAAGATGGACTGGATGCCGTGATTGTATGCCCTACGGGCGTGATTGGGCCGCATGATTACCGTGGATCAGAAATGGGTGATCTGTTGACTGATTGGCTGCGAAGAAAATTGCATTTCTTGGTTGAGGGTGCCTATGACTTTGTGGATGTGCGAGATGTAGCACGCGGACATATTCTGGCGTGTGACCGCGGACAAACAGGTGAAGTATATATTCTGTCTGGCCGGCAGATCAAGGTGCTTGAATTGAAAAAATTGGTTCAGGATGTCCTTGGCTACCGAATAATAGCGATTACTATTCCAATGTGGATGGCAAAAATTGGAGCAAAGATCATGCCGTTGTATTATCGCTTAACGAATAAAACGCCAAAGTTTACGGATTATTCTTTGGAAACATTGCAGAGCAATTCAAATGTAAGCAGTAGTAAAGCTACGCGAGAATTAGGATACAGCCCACGGGACTTAGCCACCACAATCAAAGATACCGTCAGGTGGCTGGTGCAGAAAAAAGAAAGAACAGGTATCCGGTAGATCTAGTTTAAAATTAAAATGTATGCTTATTTCATGGAAGAATAAAACTGTCGTAATAACCGGCGCATCCTCAGGCATTGGAGCCTCATTTGCGAAGTTCCTGGCTAAAGTGGGGGTGCATGTCATTTTGACTGCCCGCCGAGAAGAGCGGTTGAAGGTTTTACAGACGACTATTATCGCTCAAGGGGGAAAAGCAAGTTATTACGCAGCGGACCTGAGCAAAGAGAAAGCGCGTGAATCGCTATTCAAAAAGATTCACACTGCGGTTGGCGATATTGATATCCTGATCAATAATGCGGGTTTTGGATGGTATGGGTATTATTCTGATATGCCGTGGGAGTTGGTAGAACAGATGGCAGCAGTGAATATGATGAGTGCACTGCACTTGACAAATCTGTTCCTACCAGGCATGCTCGCGCGGGGCAAGGGACATATTATCAATATTGGTTCAATTGCAGGCGGCTTACCCAACCAGGGTATCGCAGTTTACTCGGCCAGCAAAGCATTTTTAGATGCCTTTACCACATCACTGCACCGCGAATTAAGGGGTTCTAATGTCCAAGCCAGTGTGATGCGGCTTGGTCCTATAAAAACCGAGTTTTACGAAAAATCCAGAGATTTAAAGAATGGTGGAAGTATCCCTGTTGGGAGATTTGCCTTTTCAACCGAACTGGTTGACGCCGCGCTCTGGCAGTTGATAAACCATCCAAAGCGTGTTGTTTACGTGCCTAGATGGATGGTTGTTTCTCGATATGTTGAAAACATCTTTGGTGGGTTGCTTGACCGAATAGGCCCTCTGCTACTTAAAAAGGGCGCTGATGATAAAACATAAGGAAGTCAACCCGAACGCATTAATTGATGATTAACGTCATGATAGCGGATACCAATTTGGAGCGTGAAAGACCATTATTCCTTTTGCTCTTGATCGGTCCGAATCCCAGCAGAGCGAAGGTGACAATTGCTGAGAAAATTATCGCAACAAAGTTGGTAAATAACTGTAGGGCTGCACCTAGGACAATAAATATGCTCTGGAAGGCAACTCCAAATCCAATTGTACAAAGAGGGGGCATAAGCGCGGTTGCAATAGCTACACCCGGCAGTATGGCACCCAGACGGGGGTGAGCTAATGCGTAAGCTGCCGCTGCCCCTCCTACAAAGGCGATACCAAGGTCGAGCGGTGATGCGGTCGTGTGAATCATAATCTCATGGGGGATTGATGCCTTGATACTGTATGGCAGACGGTAAGTAAAAAATGATATCAAGTCAGATATTCCTATTGCAGCCCCGGCGCCCTTAATGATCGCAATAAAAGATCGGTTGAACACCTGATCTAAGCTAGAGAGCGATATTATAGCCAAGCCGAGGACGGGCGACATGAGTGGATCGATCAGTTGTGCTCCGATAATCACAACGGAAAGGTCGGCAATAAGGCCGAATGTGGCGATGGCGCTGGAAAACAGGATCATGATGAAAAAATCAATGCTGTGTGATGCTGCGTCCACGAGATTGTTTAATACGATCGCTTTTCGCGTTTCGGTTAATTATTGTTTCCCAAAATGCTTTTTGATTATTTGCCAGAATTGCAAGAAGGGTCTGTGAGACAATTGAGGTTGTCCGGATTCAATATTCTTAATTTGCGTATTGTCTATTGAAAAATTAATTGTCATTTTTGTTAAATCCAGTTAATTATGATCACTTTACACGAGGAAAGAAGTTTTTCTGGACATAAAAAAATGCATCTTGTATACTAAGAATTAGGAAGAAGTTATTCAAATCAACATCAGAGATTTCTAAGTGGTGTATGAGGAGGAAGACATGAAGTCCTACGACAACATCATGGCAGTGATTATGGGTGGAGGGCAGGGATCGCGCCTCTATCCTTTGACAATAGAAAGAGCAAAACCGGCTGTGCCGATAGCCGGAAAATATCGATTAATCGATATTCCCATTAGTAATTGCATCAATTCCGGTGTTTTTAAAATTGCCGTGTTAACGCAATATAATTCCGTTTCTCTTCACCGGCATATTACACATACCTATACTTTTGACATGTTCCATACCGGGTGGGTACAGATCTGGGCTGCAGAGCAGACCCCGAGTGTACAAGAATGGTACCTGGGGACCGCTGACGCGGTGCGTAAGCAGATCACGGAGATCAAGTCCGCGCGCGTTCCCTTTGTATTAGTGCTGGCAAGTGACCATCTATACAGAATGGATTACGGTAAGATGGCTGAATTTCACTGGGATAAGGGGGCGGATGTAACTGTAGCGGTGCAGCCGGTTCGGCGTGAAGAAGCGTCGCGATTAGGCATCCTGAAGCGAGATTTTGATGAGCGCATCGTACGCTTTGCAGAAAAACCAAAGAAAGCAGCTCTTTTGGAACAAATGGTCAGCCAGAAAGATTCTGAGCGGCCGTATTTTGGATCAATGGGCATTTACCTTTTCAGCACAGATGTACTGATTGAACTGTTGGAAAAGAACGACAAAGATGATTTTGGGAAGCATATTATCCCGCAGGCTGTTGAGGAAAAGCAAGTGTTTGGGTATCAATATAACGGATATTGGGCTGACATCGGGACGATCCGCACTTTTTACGAGGTGAATTTAGAGATCGCAAGCAAGAATCCCCCATTCTCTTTGATTGATGAAGGATGGCCGATCTATACTCACCCACGGTTCTTACCAGGATCGCTAATTGAGGAAAGTAAAATGAAAGATACTCTTATTGCGGAAGGATGTTGGATTCAAAATGCGGAAATTAGCAATTCAATCATTGGTCTGCGCAGCCAGATACGAGGTGGGACGAAGATAAAACGGTCAGTTCTAATGGGCGCAGACTATTATGGGTTCTTCCGGCGTGGCGATGAAACTGAAAAAGAAATGGTACTTGGAATAGGCAGGAACTGTGATATTGAGGGCGCGATCATTGATAAGAATTCCAGCGTTGGAACAGGAACAGTTATCCATCCCTTTCCACGCGGAGTGAATATAGATGAAGATCTTTATGTCGTGCGGGATGGGATTGTAATAATTCCTAAAGCCAAACGCTTACCACCTGGTACACGCATTGCACCAGATTGAAAAGTATATTAGACTTGTAGATTGTGTGAATGTTTAATTTCCTGGACTGAAAAATGATTAAGGAGTATTTTTATGCCTGTAAAAAACAACGCGGGAAGTGCCTCTACGGAAAATGATATTGACATAACCTGGCATGCATTAAGCCGAGAAGAAGTCCTGGAGAAACTAGATTCCGAGCTCGAAGAGGGTCTTTCCAATAAAGAAGCTGCAAAGCGCCTGGAAAAATATGGACCTAACCAACTCGTGGAAGGAAAGAAGACTACCTTCTGGGAGATGGTGTATGAGCAATTAAATAATTTTGTGATCATC
>SDBT01015355.1_pt1 | contig 12175 bp, 1 predicted proteins | sample 2277101 | NCBI WGS metagenome assembly SDBT01 (sample SAMN10404973, study PRJNA504765) | marine sediment metagenome | isolation source: marine sediment core GS10_PC15, 103 cmbsf | place: Arctic Ocean: Southern Knipovich Ridge | collected 2010
GCTTTAGCCAGTCTTTATTTGGATCACCGGGACCACCTTCGCTCATTTTACCCAAATGTATCTTTATTTGCTTCATGGCTCCATTGATTTTCTTTTGCGCCTGCTTAGCACGCGATGCTGACATCAGGCCTATGGTGCCATCCACTAAGCTCCTTACCGCATCCCCAAGACCGAGAAAATCATCGTATCCCTGCTCGTACCCAATAACCGTAGCATCTAGAGCGGTATAGTATCCTTGAAGTGCGTAGATACCTGCAATACCGATGATAGCACCAGCAGCCACCCTCTTTGCATCTTTTGCCCGCAATATTGTACCTGCCACTCGTCCTGTCAGATCCCAATTGTTAATGGGATCATTTACGCAGTACAAGTATTTATGCAACTCTCCAGGTTTCTCAAATGCGCCTTTGTAGGGGTCACGTGATACAAATCGGTAAACTGTCGGGTCGTACTGCCTTGCTCTCAGGTAATACTGTTCGATTTCGCTGTCGTAGTATTGGCCGGTGAAGGTCCAGGGGTTTGTTATGGTTTCTGTTGTTTCGGATGCAAACTGGCTTCCGAAGGGTTCGTATGTGTATTTGTCTTTTACATTGGCGCTCGTGTCGATCATCTGTCGGATGCTGCTGAGTCTGTCGTGGAGATAGAAGTAAATACTATCCCCATAGAAACCGTCATGCTGAGCTAAGATTTGTGCGCCTGCGTAGATGTATGTTTTGTCGATTGAATCGTTGGGGTCATTCTGTGAGGTGTCAATCTCAAGCAATATCACCGGCAGTCTTCCGATTACATCGACGATGTATTTTCTGTTGGTGGTCGAGCCGTTGTCGACCGATTTATGTATGCGGTTGCCGGACGGGTCGTATTTCAGATCGATACTCGTCCCGCCTGCACTTGCCGACTGTAATTTTCCGTCCCAATTCCACTCCATGGACGCCGTTATACCAGTTGTCATCCGGCCATTCAAGTCCCAATCTAAGGAATCATTTCCTTTATCAGTCATCAAATCCCCGTCGTAATCGAAGTCGGCGTTGCTCCCTGCAACGGTTTCGCTGTCGATATTACCGTCCTTGCGGTAGTCATAATCTGCACTCCACGTCGAGCCGCCTATGTTGGTTATGTCCGCCGAGAGCAACTGTGACCGCATATCATAGGCGTAATCGTGCGAATGGCTTATCGTTGAGCTATCCGGCTTTGTGAGCGTTTCGTCGGCTTCGATGAGCCTGCCCAGGCCGTCAACGGTGGTATTGCTCAGGCTAAACGTCACGCCGCCGGTAGTGCTAAACGCCGTCAGGCGGTTGTCCCCGTTGTACGTGTAAGACATGGCCGTCGTATTGCCGCCTAATGTGCCGTCGCGGTAATATGTAAGCGTTTCCCGGTTGCCGTTATCGTCATAGCCAAAGCCCGCAATCCAGGGAGTGGAGAGACCCAACAACGGCTCACTAACATACTCCAACCGCAAAGCCTTGTCGTAGAGGTACACTACGTGATACATGACCTGATCGAGGGACGGTTCTGAAACCTTAATCTGGCTCTTTTGACCGTCGGCCATGTAATCGTATTCGGTAATCCAGTCGTCATGGTCGGTTATCTTTGTTATCCTGCCTAAAGCATCATGCTCATAGCTGATAGTCCCGTCGCCGCCGATATTGTCCGTAGCGTTGCGGTTGTCCGTAACCTGGGTCTTTCTACCGAAGCCGTCGTAGTCGTAGTGGATATTGCCGTCATCGGGGTAGTTTACGTCTTCGATTCGCCCGTAGCTGTCGTAGTAGTAATCGATCCACTGCTTGACGTCGTTGTCGTCCCAGACAGCCTTTGACGCTACTGTCCCGTCGCCGTTATAGATGCTCTGCTCGTAATCGCCCGATGGATACAGCGTCTCCACTCTGCGCCCGAACGCCCTATTCTGTTTTCAAAGACCAATCACTATAAGTTTAACACTTTTTTAGCGGTCCGATGAACGCTTGACAAGCACACTATGTGCTTACTTTCGCTTATTTGTTATATTATGATTGAATGTCGGCAAACAATCGCTTGATCTCTTCAGCATTTTCAATGAAGTATGGAGCTATTCTAAACGTTTCTTCTGAGATATTCTTTGCGTACTTCTTGCTTTTTTTCAACTTGCCTATGTTATAGTAGCAATGGGCTAATCGATAATCTAAATACGGTTTAGAATGCCAGTAAGACTTGGCTTTCTTGTATTCGATGATCGCATTGATGTAATCTTTGTCGTTGTAAAAGATATCCCCTATAACTCTTCGTGCAAATCTGTCTTTTGGGTTCCGTTGAAGAATTTCAAGGACTAGCTCTTTGGCAGATTCATAATTCCGCTTATTCATAAAATTAATTGCTAATATACGTTTCGCTCTGCTATCGTGTGGTTTTTCTCCGAGCACCGAATTACAAATATCAATACTCTCTTCAATGGAGTTATCATACTCCCCTAACTCTGAGGCTAAATTCAATAGAGTACCTTGGTCTGGATCAATACTCACAGACTCCCGAAGGAATTGTATTCCTTCTTCACCATGCCCCAATTGACAAAGAACCATTCCTGTTAGTCCAAACAAGACAGCCTTTTGTTCATCTGAGTCAGTCTTTGTGATCTTCAATGCACAATCAATATAATCTCTGTCGCGATCTAAGAGAGATTTTATTATTGCACAAATAACGAGGCATCGCCCTGGAGGGGTCTCTCTTCTTGCAGCTTTAGCCCACTTTCTGTAATTATACGCATATTCATCAAATGGATGAGGGAGATATTTGCATTCCTTAAACATTATCTTTCTATGAATCAAATAAAAATCAATATCCGTTTCTGACATGATTATCCTTTACTCTTATCAATAAGTTTAGCAAGTGCCCAAAGTATTTTTAACCACCAAGGTCCGTCAGGTGGTATTTCGCCTTGGCCCTGTTTCTCCCATTTTTCTACTTGAGTCCACCACTCCCTCTCTTGTCTCCATCTATCTTTATGTTTTCTACTGAATTGATAATGCATGTCTTCTACTGCAAGTGCTGCAAAAGTGACCGCTACAGTACGAACAATAATTTTCTCCATTAACTGCAAACTGAATTTTGCAGCCAGTCCAGAAGTCCGAAGTGATATGCCTTGCATTGCTCCTCTAAATCTCAGGTTCATGCCGATACCCACTGCTAATCCCATTTGACCTGAAGCATCAACGTGATTACTGGGATCATTCATGCAGTAGATATATCGATGTAGCTCGAGTGGTTCCTGCAAACTCCCACTATAGGGATCGCGGGATACGAAACGATAAAGTGTGGGATCAAATTGCCTGGCTCTCAGGTAATACTGCTCTATTTCGCTGTCGTAGTATTGGCCGGTGAAGGTCCAGGGGTTTGTTATGGTTTCTGTTGTTTCGGAGGTGAATGGGCTACCGAAAGGTTCGTAGGTGTATTTGTCTTTTACATTGGCACTGCTGTCTATCATCTGTCGGATGCTTCCCAACCGGTCATGCAGGTAGGAGTAAATGTTGTCTTCATAGAAACCATCGTGCTGAGCTAAGATTTGTGCGCCTGCGTAAAGATACGTTTTTACTATTGCATCGTTCGGATCGTTTTCCGACGTGTCGACTTCGAGCAATATTACCGGCAACCTCCCTACTACATCGACGATATACTTTCTGTTCGTGGTTGTCGAACCATCGTCGACTGACTTGTATATGCGGTTACCTGACAGATCGTACTTCAGATCAATGCTCGTCCCGCCCGCACTCGCCGACTGCAATTTGCCGTCCCAGTTCCACTCCATGGAGTTACTTATACCACTTGTCATCTGGCCGTTCAAGTCCCAACTTAGGGAATCGTTTCCTTTGTCCGTCATCAAATCACCGTCGTAGGTGAAGCTCTTGTTTGTCCCCGCAACGGTCTCGGCTGTTACGTTACCCGCCTTATCGTAGGTGTAGTCTGCGGACCAAGTGCTTCCGCCTATGTTGGTAATGTCCGCTGACAGCAGTTGTGACCGCATATCGTAAGTATAGCTTAAAACATGCGATTTCGTATTGCCGGAGGTATCGGTTAAAGTATCAGTACCGGCGATCAGTCTGCCCAGCCCGTCAACGGTGGTGTTCGCCAGGCTGAAAGTAACGCCGCCGGTTGTGCTGTACGTTGTGAGTCGATTGTCTTCGTCGTACGTATAGGACATCGCCGTCGTGTTGCCGCCTAATGTGCCGTCACGATAATATGTAAGCGAATCCCTGTTACCATTATCATCATAGCCGAAGCCCGCAATCCAGCCGGTGGTTGTGCCTGACAATGGTTCGTGGACATACTCCAAGCGTAAGGCCTTGTCATACAGGTACGCGACGTGGTACATCAACTGCAGACTGTTCGGTTCGGTCACCTTGATCTGGCTCTTCTGGCCGTCGCTCATGTAATCGTATTGGATCACCCAGTCGTCGTGATCGGTAATCCTGCTAATCCTGCTTAAGGCGTCGTATTCGTAGCTGATCGTCCCGTCGCCGCCGATATTGTCGGTCGCGTTGCGGTTATCCGAAACTTGCGTCTTTCTGCCGAAACCATCGTAGGTGTAGGTTATATAGCCGTTATCCGGATACGTAACGGTTTGGAGCCTGCCGTAATCGTCATACGTATAATCGATCCACTGCTTAACATCGTTATCGTCCCACACGGCCTTTGATGCTAATGTACCGTCGCCGTTATATATCTTGTGCTCGTAATCACCGGATGGATAGAGCGTCTCCACCCGTCTGCCGAACGCGTCCTTGGCAATGTAGGTGTTTTTGTTTTCTGCGTCGGTGATACGAACATGATAGGTCAGATCATTAACGTCAAAGCCCGCATCGTCATAGTAATACGTTGTCACCGCATCAGTGCTACCGTCGATCTTCTCCGTGACCTGATCGATCCGGCCATGATCGTCATATTCAAAGTCCTTTTGAGCTAATAGCGTTGAATCATAATCATACTGCTTAACCTGCTTGACCTTGCCGGTCGCGTAATAGGAGATGGCCTTACTCAAAACCGCATTATTGGGGTCGGCGGTGGAAGCAATCGCAAAATACTCACCGACTTTGCGTCCGGCATTGTCGTAATCATAGTAAATCGCATTATCTTCAGGATCGGTAACGCTCGTACGATTACCCGCCGCGTCATAGGCATATTCGGTCGTAAGCCCCAATCCCCCGTCGTTGGGATCGACAATACGTTTCGTCAGCCTGTCAAGGACATCGTATTCGTACTCGACAGCCGTCTCATATCCCGCGGCGACGCCAAACACCACATCCCATTTCTCCTTGCCCGAACCGTAATACCAGCTATACTGCTCCTTGAGCGTATCGTAAGAATCTTCGGACTCATACCACCCCGTCCAGATCGGCCGATCCACCCCGTCGTATGAATACCACACATCCCAGGCGGACTCAGAACCGGCCTCATAATAATCCTCCTGATACTTCCTGCCAAGCCCGTCATAGTAATACTCAATGTAGCTGCCGTCGTCATAAGTAACTTTTTCCGGCAGACCGCCGGTCGTATAATCGGTCTTAACCGTCCCGCCGTGCGAGACCTTCTCAAACGTCCGCCTGCCGTAAATGTCATAACCATACTCAACAACATCAACCGGCTCCCAGGGCGCAAATACCCCGCTGTTCGGATCGCTGCTGTTCGGGTCGTAATAACGCCCCGGCAGGAACTCACCGTAATTGATGACAACTGCATTGGGATCCTCATACTTAAGAACCCTGTAGACCCTGTCAAAGTCGTCATACTGGTTAAACGTAACCGCCCCCAATCTCGTCGCAGAAAGCACGGTTCGGCCCTTAATGTCGTTGTAAAACCGCTGGTCCGGCACATCATTGGCGTCCGTGGTGCCGACCCACATCTGCTTCGGAGAGCCCAGGTCGTCATAACTGAACAGCGTATTATTACCGTCGGGATCGATCTTTTCCTTAACCAGCCCATTGCTGTAATACTTGTAACTGGTAACCGCCCAGTCGTGATAATTGGGGTCGGTCGTGTCGTTGTCATCGAGGAAGACTTTTTCCTTAACCATGTAAAGACCGGTAGAGTTCTCTGTACCGTTTGCATCACCATAAACATTGAGAGTCTGGATTTTCTTACCCGCCTTATTGTAATCCTGCCAGGATGTCCTGCTCGTCACAAAAGGCATCTTAGGATGATATGACATCTCGGTTGCGACATAATGGTAACTGTCCGTATAAACCTTCTGACTCGTCGGATCATGGTAAGAATTATAAGTGGTAGTCGTCTTCCTTACTTTACCGTCGAAAAACTCATTCGTCTCTTTGGGCCGATGCGGGTGCACTGGGCGAAGGACATCGGGTATCTCCGGATCCGGGTCCACTTCCACCCAGTGCGATTCGTACAAACTGTTGGAATCAACAACCGCCGAACCGTCCCACGTTAAAGTATTTAGCGACAGAAGCTGCCCGAATTGATCCTGCAGCGTGGTAACCCGCCGCTCAAACAGTTCGTAACTATTGCTACCACTGTAACAGCTATAAGTATCCTCCGTCGTTGTCATGTAGGAAATATCGGTATCTGTCGGGTCGGGATGATAGAACGAATAATCATAAACCGTCTTCCGGAATACATTGTTGTCGACATAGTCCCACCGTGCCTCCATTCTGCCGTCATCGTCATATTGCACATCAATCGCAGGATTACTGATACTGCTGTCATAAGCCACCCGATTAACGGAATAGCCGGAGTAGCCATACAAAGTAACCTTATCCTGTACCGTACATGGATCAAACACACCATTCTCATCAACCGCATAACCGGTTTTAGCAACCTTATAAGCGCCCTGGGCGCTATCCCAGCCAAATGTAACTTTTTGCAGAACGCCGCCGTTATTGGGGTCATCATTCTCCAGCCTAACTTCACTATAATACCCATACTGATCCTCATCAAACCGAATCGCCGACACCCCATCCGTGATTTCCGTGACCGCTGTCCTGTCGGAATTCCACGTATAGGTGAGGCGATTCTCAAACCTGTCCTCCATAATCTGCAAAGGTGCAGTCAACCTCCACAACGGTCCCCCATACCTGAGATTTCCTGAGTCTACGCCCTGGAATGTAAGCTTGCCCCCGGATGATCCCGCATACGTATATTTGAATACCAATTTCGTTCCGTCCCGCAAAATCAGATCATACTTTGCTGTTTCAATCCAAGTGTCAAATATATCATCATCAATCGTAGTACGACGTTCGATATATTCACCGCTGCCGTCGTCCGGATGAGGGACATAGGTATATCTTGAAGAAGAGAGACCCTCAAAATCATCGCCGCCATCAAGTACTTTCGGGATAAACAATCTGCTCGCCCCATCGGGATACTGAATCCATATATGCCCAAGAGCCAGCATTTTGTCGTCATAGTCTGGCAAGTCCTCATCAGTTGAGACCGTCTTCCAGAAATATGTCGTATCCTCCGTCAGGGTGATATGATTGTTATCGCTCCAGCCGTTAATGAGAGGCTTGCTTTTGTATCGGTCCAGGCTGTTGTATGTCCGCCTGAACTCAAACGGAAACTGGCCCGGCCACTTGACGGAAATGTCCGGCTCTTCCTGATGCACAAAACTACTCTTGAAATTCCCCACAACCGAAAACTGGGCAGGCCCATCATATACTATCTGACCATTAATAGACAGTGTCTTTCCAATCCGAGATAGTTCCGCAAAGAATCCATAAGAATCAACAATGATCATGCCAAGATAGTATTGCCCGTTCGGTATCCCTGTTGTGTCCCAGTAGCCTAACAGGCCGTCATTGGCCACGGTATTGTAGCCCTTGTCGGCAAGCTGCCATATGTACGGATTCTCCAGTTCACTTACATCCTCGATCCACTCTGCAGGACAATAAACCAGTTCATACCACCCCATATCCTCCCACCAGACATTGCCCTTGACGGCAATCTTCCCTTCAATCTGGTCGTTCTTGCACGCACACGGCGTCTCAATTTTGCGACTCAAGTCTCCGTCTGTTTGTTCGCTGATTGAAAACTGATCGACTACTATCCAATCATTGCCGGTTGTTATTTCAACTCTGTCAAGTGTTGGGAAATCCTCGACGTAATTCGCATCGGCTATTAGTTGGTCATCCCAATAAACGGCACGATGCTTTGTTCCATAGTCGATCTCCACTCTGAGTTTTGTTATACTTGAGTAATCATCCTCATACGAAACTCCCGTATCGGTAAAACTGTTCCCATCGTAAACCTCTATTGAGAAATCATCGGCAAATCTAACCGCGGCAATTGTATTTGCATCATAGATGATATCAACCAGGGTTCCCTTTCCCGGCATAAGATCAACGCGAATCACCTCATCATCTACACCTTCGCTGTCAAAGTTCTTGCTCACTACGGAGTTCGCATCAACAAAGACATATTGCCAGCACCACCCCATTCCGAATTGCGCATAAATCCAGGCGTCGCCTTCATCGACTACCCAATTCTTCTGGCTGTGAAGACTGCTGCCCCAGTTGTAGCCTTCAAACCACTGAAATGAGGTCATGTAAGGAAGGGGCTCATCTTCCGGCAGTACGCCATCGGCGTATTCACAGCAGCCCATATCGACTCTGCCATTAATTACCCGCAAACGGCTGTCGATGTCGTACTCGTAGTAATATGAAGGATTGGGGTCGCCGGTATCGACACACGGTGAATTGGGATCAGGAAAATATACGCCGTTACCGGCATCAAGGAGCATCGGATTGCTTGAGATATTACCTGTCCCTGCATGACCGTCTTCTATGCAACTGTATGTCGCTGAACATCCATCAAGATCGTTGGCGTCGTTATCCCACAGGATGCAGTTACTGATTAGAGGCGCAGTGCTTGTTGAAACCCGAATACCTTGCGCACTGTTGGCAACAATCGTATTGTTGCGTACAATCGTCTCATCCGTACCTGAAACGATTTCAATTCCTTTACCGGTATTATCATGTATCCAGTTGTTCTTTATTTCCGGCGGTGTTGTCGAACTTGAGTAGATTCCGTTGCCACCATTTGCCGTGATAATATTGTTCGTGATCAAAGGATCGCCGGAACTGCACCGTATACCATGTGAGGTATTATCCTCAATAACGCAATTGGAGATGATAGGATCGGGGCTGTTACTGCAATCAACACCATATTGCCCATTGCGAATAGTAAAACCGGCAACAATACTCTCAGTGCATTGACTGTCATCAAAGGTTATGACGGCAAAGTTGGGATCATCTGCTTCGATAATCGTCGATCTTACTGTGCCCCAGTAATCAGGATAAAGACTTTGCACTAATACGGTCTTGTCTTTGAAATTAATATTCTCCTCGTATGTGCCCGGCATCACTTCAATCACATCATAATCGATGCTGTAGTCGATGGCTTTTTGGATAATGCTAATACTATCAGGCACAACAATTATAGAAGCCTGCGGCAGAGACTGATCATCATTCGGATTAGTCCCATGGAGATATTCGGTCAGATTAACATAACCGTCATTGTCAAGGTCGCCGTCAGCACCATCAATACCCGTACTGTCAAGAGGGTCTAACTGATAGTTCACTTCCCACCCATCGGGCATAAAATCTCCGTCCGTATCCGGATCAAGCGGATCGGTCTCATGAATCTTGACTTCGTCATAGTCCGAAAGATCATCATCATCCGTATCTGTGTCGTTCGGATCGGTACCCAGCCAATATTCTTCATAGTCCCACAAGCCGTCACCATCTGTTTCGTCGGGCAATGGACTATGAAAACCCATGTCAATCTTGGGCATATCCACCATGTGGTCGAGAGCCGTTGTGTATCCATACATGCCTCTTGAACTTGGGTCATAGCCGTTGTCCACCGCATCACTGTTTGGATCAAGGCAGAACTCATCGGCAAAGTTCACCCAGTCGTAGTCAAAAGGATCGCCACTGATTTGCGAGGCATACTGTGCGCTCTCGTCGTCGGTCCAGTCGGTGCTGTCAAGGTCCTGAGGCGTTTGGTATTTAAGAAAATCCGCCTTGTTGTTATAGAATGCATTATAGCTTTCGGTAACCGTTGCTCCCTCGTTATAGTCGCTTATTGCAGCATAAATACTGCTGGAACTGTCCGGGGCGGTGCTGTGGAAAAGGCAGTTCTTGATATCGAACACTCCTCCCGAACCCATCGATACCACACCAAATTGAAGGTTTCTGTTGAATGTGCAGTTGCTGATATCACCGGAACTGCTCGTCATGAATATGCCTCGTGAATTGTTCACAAAAACACAGTTGGAACAGTCATACCCGGTACAACTGACATAATTAATAGCTCGTATATTGAATTCGAAGATACTATCTCGAATCGTGGAGTTGTCCTCGTAAATCGACAGGGGATAGCTTATATCCGTAAACCTCGAAAAGCTAACCTCGCATTCGCCCAGGCACTCCACAAAAAATTCATAATTTGTGTAGGGTGTAATACCAACCTTCCAGTCCTGTGTCGCCCGTCCCTGCTCCATCCACTTTATATACCCCTTGCCAAACGGATCACCGTTGCATTTCAACTTCGCATCACTGCTTATCGACAGCTTGCCCGCACCTGTGGAGGCATTCACCCGATGGGAAATCACCGTACCGGGCTTGACCTCTAATGTAGCGCCGTTGACTGTGATGTCGGCCTCGTGGATAATGTAGTCAACACGAGGATGATGATAACCCATAGCGACCGTGCCGAAATCACATGTGTCGTAGTCCGGCTGCCACGTAGTATCGCTGCTAATCGTTGTGGTGGTTGTGTACACGTTCTCAGGATAAAAAGGCGACCACAGGTTCGGATCACTATAACCTGCCGACTCCGCGGAACAACTGCCCGCATCAGTCCACAATGCCCCTCCGTTGGAGTCATCATTCAAATATGCAAATGAAAAATTGATTGCGTCGCTATAGAAAGGATTTTCCGAAACACTCACGGAGTTGGGCCCGGCTACAACATCCGTACTGCTGCCGTTGTTGTAATAGCCATTGTAGTTGTTGAGCAGATAGTTGGGATCATCCGGACTCATGTAAATACCGGCGGTTGCACAAATAGAGAATGTGTTGTTTTCAACGGTTACGATGCGTGTATTGCCAGAGTCAATGTCAACACCTTTACCCGTATTTGAAAAAGTGTTGTTGGAAATGTCAACATCTCCATCCGAACCGCAAACCCTTACCCCTGCATTGCCGGCATAATTGAAAACATTATTGAAGACCTCTGTCGAAGTGACATTGGGATCACTCGTTATCTCCAGGGCACAATCAGAACATCCCGCTACTCTGCTGTGCCTAAACGGCATGCCAAGATCGCCCTTGATGGAAAGACCTTTTTCCGCCCAGTAAACTCGACAGTATTCCAGTTCACTGCCCGTCCCAACTTCAATCCCCTTCCAATCGCCAGGTGCTTTCGTGCCGCTGCTACTGTCGATGATTTCACCGTTATAGTCGTCGTTCTTACTCGTGAAATAAATAAACAGGAGAGGCTCGCCTCTGGCGATTATCTTGCCTGTGCCGCTCGTGAAAAGCTTCTTGCCTGTATTGAATTTTACAAAGGTTCCCGGCTCGATTCGGAGTTCGCCCTCGTCCACCTCGAAGTCATCGGAGACATAATACGTGCTGTTTGCATACCAGGGGCCATCATCCGGATCAAAGTTGCCGCTGACAGTTTCAAAATCCCAAATGACGGGGTAAGTAGCTTTTTGGAAAAACGCGTGATCTAAAGTTTCAACCAGGAATGTCCTGCCACGCTCATCCTGCACAAGACCCTTTCTTGCTACAGTCCTCTCTTTTCCGCTGTCAAAAACCTTGGATGAGGTGAATCGATGCAAATCATATTCGTACAATTCATCGTTTTCGACAAACAGCTTAACGAATTTAATATCCTCTAAAGTGGGCTCTGTATCAACTATTTCTGCCGTGCCAAGCCGAACATTCTTGCCAACGTCAACGTCCATCATTCCGTCCCTGGAGTAATCATCCAGATCCAATTCCGTAAAGAGATGGATTTGAGTGTCAGCGATGTCAAAATCCTTGCTCAATTCAGGTTTACCGTGAAATATCACATTCTGATGAAAGCCAGCAGGTCGGGCTTGGAGTTCAAGGTCTATCCCTTCGCCAAAGGCATCATAGAAAACAAGTCTGCTTGCATCATTGGGATCGATGATCCCTTCCACATC
>SDBT01015356.1_pt1 | contig 12174 bp, 9 predicted proteins | sample 2277101 | NCBI WGS metagenome assembly SDBT01 (sample SAMN10404973, study PRJNA504765) | marine sediment metagenome | isolation source: marine sediment core GS10_PC15, 103 cmbsf | place: Arctic Ocean: Southern Knipovich Ridge | collected 2010
GCCCAGGCGGCGGCGAACTCCAAGGTCGGCGGCTCGGATGCCGAGGCGGCCTCGAGCCACTCAGTCGCGAGGATCTCGAGCTCGGCCTGGTACTTGGCCAGAAACTTGGGGAGCTTCTCGCGCAGCAGGAGCCGCATCTCCTCGGCCTGGAACTCATCGAAGCCGTAGTCCTTGGTCAGGCGTTTCTCGACCAGGAGATCGATCCCCTGGTAGAGCAATTGGGAGGAGATGTTGAGGCTGAAGACCAGTTTGCTGTCCTCCTCCGGCGGGACTTGAGCCTCGTTTTCGAACCGGTCGTCCTGTGCCAATGCCGGGGGCATGAGCAGCAGGGCGGCGGCGAGAACCCATCCGTGGCGAAGTCGGGTCTGCAAGATCATGTCGAAGCAGCCTCCGTAGCTGGAGTCGCGGCTGAGGGTGGGTCGGCACCGCGCACAACCGGCCCGTGCGGTATCTTAACCGCGAACGCGGAAGAAGTTGCGGGGAAAAGGGTCCGGGGGGCAGGGGTCGGTAGTTCTGAGTGGTGGAGCGTTGACCACGTGCTGAACCGGAGAACTCACCGCGGAGCACGCAGAGATCGCAGAGCGGCGATGGGAACGAGCTTGGCGAAGCCGACGCAAAATGCAGAAAATGTACACCGTCAAGACAAAAGACGCTCGGATTTCTGCACAACTTCTGGCTCAACAGCACTCTACGCGCGCCGCATCGCAAAGGTCTGTTTTCCTTTCGACTGGCGAAGAAACTACCCTTGTCAGGGTGGCACAGGCGTCCCGCCTGTATGGTTCCCGGGCAGCATCCTCCACAGGCGAGCCGCCTGTGCCACCCTTTGGTTGTGCCACCCTTTGGTTGCGGCCGTAGATCGCGCCAAGCGCTCTGCGGTGTGGATAACCCGGGCCAGCGGTCCTTTGGCCAGGGCTTCGAATACGTTGCGTGACGATTGGTCACTTGGAAACCGGGCGCGGATGGCGGACAATGCCGCGATCATGAGGGATCGAATTCGCGTCCGAACGCTGGTGATCGACGATGATGAGACGGTCTGTCGGCGGGTATCCGGATGGCTGGACGCACAGGGGTACGAGGTGGCGACGTTCACCGATCCCGGGGCCGGAGTGGAGCACGCGGAACGGAACGCGTGCGACCTGGCGCTGGTCGATCTGCGGTTGCCGGACGCCGACGGGGTGGACGTGATCGGGCGGCTGCACGAGGTGTCGCCGGCGACGCGGGTGGTCGCGATGAGCGCGTTTCCGCGGGCGGACCAAGTGCGGCGCGCGATCCGGGCGGGAGCGCGCGATCTGATCGAGAAGCCGATTCAACAGCCCACGCTGCTGCGGGCACTCCAACGGCAACTGACCGAGATCGGCATCCCGGCGCGCAGGGAGGCGCGATTCAACGAACGGCTAGGCGCCCGGCTCCGGCAGTTGCGAGAGGAAAGGCAGCGGACGCAGCGGGACTTGGCCGAGGCGGTCGGGATTACGCCGGCGCAGCTCTCACAGATCGAGTTGGGCAAGACGGCGACTACGACGTGGACCTTGGCACGGATCGGCGGTGCGCTGCGGGTGCCGCTGGCGCGGGTGTTTGAGGAGACTTAGCGCGCGTCTGGCGTCGGGTCGTGACGGGTGTGCAACACGGCCGACACGGCCATGCCACCCATGTGCCGCACGGCCGACACGGCTGTGTCAGCCACGCGGAGTGAACGTCAGTGTGGCACGGCTGTGTCAGCCGTGTGTTTGAGCCGGCCGGTTTGCTGGAGCGGGCCTTGTCGAAGAACACGCTGCTAGCGGTTCCGCTGACGCGCTGCGAGCCGCCACTCGAGGAGCAGGTGGCGGCGGCGGTTCGGGCGGGCGCAGAGGCGATCGAGCTGCGCGTGGATTGCATTCGCAACGTCGATGCGGTCGAAGCATTGTTGCGAGGGCCGCACGCGGTTCCGTTCATTCTGACGGTACGGTCGGCAACCGAGGGGGGCGAGTGGGCGGGGGATGAACCCGAACGCGTCGCGCTGCTGAAACGGCTGGGGCAACGCGGGCCCGGGTATATCGACGTCGAGCTGGCGGCGTGGGAGCGCTCGGCGGAGATGCGGCGGGAAGTCGGGGCGTTGTGCGAACTGAAGGACTCGGAGGCAAGGCACGAAGACCCGAAGGCACGGAGGCACGCAGGGGCCGGAGGCGCGCACACTAGAAACACACTGATCTTGTCGCACCACGACTTCACCGAGACGCCGACAGAGCTTCGCCGGGTTTTCGACCGTCTGGAGGCCTCGCCCGCGGGAGTTTTCAAGGCGGTGTTTACCGCGGGGGATGCGCTGGATTCCTTTCGCGTATTGGCGGAATTGCGGCGGCGCGCGGGGCGGCGCGAGATGATCGCGCTGGCGATGGGCGCGGCGGGTTTACCGACGCGCGTACTGGCGAAGAAGTTCGGCGCGCTGCTCACGTTCGCGGCGCTCGAGCGCGGCGCGGAATCAGCACCGGGTCAGCCAACGATTGCCGAGCTGCGCGAGATCTATCGCTGGGACGCGCTCGGGCCGCGAACGCGCGTGTTCGGCGTGGTCGGCTGGCCGGTGACGCACTCGCTCAGCCCACGGCTGCACAACGCCGTGATGGCGGCAGAGGAAATCGACGGGGTTTATCTTCCACTGCCGGTGCGGCCGACGTATGAGCACCTGGCGGCGTTTCTGGACTACGTGATCGAGAACGAGTGGCTGGATCTGGCGGGGATGAGCGTGACGATCCCGCACAAGGAACACGCGGCGCGCTGGCTGGACGAGCGGGGTCATGCACTGGGAGGTCTGGCGCGCGGCTGCGGAGCGGTGAACACGCTGGTTCGCGATGCGGACGGCGCCTGGCGCGGTGAAAACACCGACGCGACCGGCGCGCTGCGGGCGCTCGAGAGCATTCCGGAGTTGGCGGGGGATGGGCTCGACGATCAGAGTGTGGACGTGCTGGGGGCGGGCGGCGCCGCGCGCGCCGTGGTGGCGGCGCTGGTCGCGCGTGGCTGCCGGGTCACCGTCTACAACCGCAGCGAGCAGCGGGCCGCGGCGCTGGCGCAACGTCTGCGCTGTAACTGGAAGCCGTGGGAACAGCGGGCGGCCGGCACGGGCGGGATACTGGTCAATTGCACGAGTGTCGGCATGGCGCCTGCGGTGGACGCCTCGCCGATTTCGGTAGATCGACTGCGCGGGGGGTTGGTGGTGTTCGACACGATCTACAATCCGCCGGAGACGCGGTTGTTGCGCGAGGCCGGCGCGCGGGGCTGCCGGGTGGTAGGCGGCGTGGAGATGTTCGTGGGTCAGGCCGCCGAGCAGTTCCAACTCTGGCACGGGCGGGCGGTGTCGCTGGAGACGTTGCGCGAGAAGCTGCTGGGGGTATAGGAACTCACATCTGATTCACCGTGCGGCCGGATTCCGCGCTGCGCCAGTGTGTCTTCGCGGAAGTTCCGAATCTTGGGTGGCATGGGCGCGCGCGGTCCGAATATCACGGTCACCCGCGCACGAGAAACCGTCTCTCGCGCGGCAGGCGAGGCGGGGTCGGGGGTCGGGACGGGATCGCGTCATTTTTCTGCCGACGGTCTTTGCTTCCCGAAACTTCATTTGGAAGAGTTGATGTTGTAATGCGAGCGGCCGCGGGCCGTGAGCGCACCACACGCTGCCTGGGGGAGAACTGACAGTTTTCGCAGTGTTGCGTGGGTGGCTTGGGCTGCCGCGGTAAGCGAATTGGGCTCGGTGCGGGGTACGCCGTACAGGTCCCCGTTTCTCCGGATGGGAGGTGCCCGCGGCGTCGCGGGCAGATGGAATGGATTTAGCGGGTCTGGCGGTTAGGGTGCCGCCAAAACTTGATGAGAAAGGGAAAAACATGAAGGCACTTGGTCGCAGAGTTCGAGATTTTCTGGTCAGTGAAGATGGGCCAACCGCCACCGAGTACGCGGTGATGCTGGCCTTGATTATCGTGGTAGCGATTACGGCGATTACCGTGCTGGGGACGAACGTCAACGCCACCTTCGAAGACGTGAACGCGAACGCGTTCCCCGCTGCGGCGTAGGCGGCGCCGAATTGCGGGTAGTTGGGACTATCGGACGACGGCGCTTCACAATTGCGGGGCGCCGTCGTCTCACTTTTTGGACGTCCTGACCCAACCAGGGTGGCACCGGCGCCCCGCCGGTGGCGACACGGGCGAGACGCCCGTGCCACCCGGTTTTGAGAGGCGGCCTTAGTCCGAGTCACGGAAGTGTCCGATGAAAAGTGGGGCCGGCGCGCGGGCGCGGCCCTGCTGCAGGTGTCACGCAGGCGGGAAGCTCGATGAGTTTTGGTTACTGGGAAGTCACACTGGCGGTTCTGATCCCGGGCATCCTCTACGCCTCCTGGGTCGACTACAGCGAGCGGCGGGTGCCGAACTGGCTGAACGGGCTGTTGGCCGCCGCCGGTCTGATAACGCAGGGCGTGTTCTTTGGCTGGGCGGGAGTTGGAATCGGCGCGTTGGGAATGCTGGTGGGATTCGCAGTGCTGATATTGGCCTGGCTGGCACACGGGGTGGGCGCGGGGGACGTCAAGCTGATGGCGGCAATCGGCTGCTGGTTGGGGCCCTGGCTGACGCTGCTGAGCTTTGCAGCGGGTGCGCTCATCGGCGGGGTCGTGGCGCTGGTTATGATTTTCTCGACCGGCCGGGCGATCCACGCCTACACCAACATGCAGACCATAATCGGCAAATTCCGCCACTGGGACACCGCCCTGGGCGAGTATGGCGGCGCCAAGACGTTCGGCGAGAGCAGTCAATTGTTGCCCTACGGGGTGCCGCTGACGGTTGGGACGATCGGCGTGTTAATGACCTATTACCTGGGAGGGTGGTTGGTGTGAACTGGAGACAAGGGAAGAAGCGCGGGGCTCGGATTGAACGCGGGGCGGCCGTAGTCGAGTTGGCGATCGTATCGCCGCTGCTGTTCGCGATGTTGTTCGGCATCATCGAGGTTGGTTGGTTGTTTACGGTGCAGCACACGATGGTAAACGCGTCGCGCGAGGGAGCGCGGATCGGAATCCTGCAGGGGGCGACAGTTGGGGAGATCGAGGCGACCACGCGCGACTTCCTGGAGCCGATGGGTATAGCTGACCAGGTGACGATAAACATCACGGAAGCGACGGTCGGTGATCCGTTCGTAACGGTGCAGGTGACCGTGCCGCGCGAAGACGTCTCGCTGGTCGGCAGCTTCTTCGGCTTCGTGGGGGGAATGTTGGAGGGGACCACGACCATGCGTGAGGAAAGCTGACGCAATGGCGAGGCGGTAGCGGGAGGGAAAGTGAGCGATTGCATCGGTACGGCGGGTCGGTTCGCTGAAGCGGGTCGACCGCGACTGTGCGTAATGCGTTGAGAGACGGAACGAGCGCCATGAACGCCAAAGCACTCATCCCCCTGATCGCCGGCTTGGGAATTGCCGGCCTGGCCGCGAAGCTTGGTCTGGACTTCGTCAAGAAGGCGGAGGGGAACCGGCCCAAGGTGGTCCAGCTCTGGGCTCCGACGGAGGACATTAAGCGCGGCATGTCGATCGACGAGACGATGCTGGTGCCCCTGGACTATCCGGCGGATCTGGCGCCGGCGGGTGCGTTGGCAGATCGCGAGCGGATCGTGGGGCGCGTGCCGCACACCGGAGCACCGGCGGGACTGCCGGTTCTGGATTCGATGCTGTTGCCGCCGGGGGAACAAGCCGGCGTGCGCGTTCCGCCGGGGATGCGGGCGGTGGCGGTCAAGGTGGACGCGAGTTCGGGGGTGGACGATCACCTGGAGCCGGGCTGTCACGTGGATGTGGTGGGCGTGTTCACGACTCGGAAGGACAATCGCGCGACGACGGTGGCGCGCATGATCATGGAGAACGTCGAGGTAGCGGCGGTCGGACAGCGTCTGGCCCCGACGGCGCCCCGGCCGGGTGAAGAGAAGGACAAGCGCTCGAGCAAGCGATCGCCCGCTGCCCGGGCAGTGACGCTGTTGGTGAAGCCGGCGCAGGTGCCGGTGCTGCACCTGGCGGAACAGAAGGGCAAGATCAAGTTATGCATGCGCGGCGTTTCGGACAGTGGCAAGTCGATGCGAGACGTGCGAGTCGACGAGGACTATCTGTTGGGAATGCCGAATCCGGAGCCCGAACCGCAGCCGAAGATTTCGTGGGATGAGAAGGTGGCGGGGCTGTTCGGTTCGCTGTGGAAGCGCGAAGGACCCCCGGCGAGCGTCGAGCCGCAGCCGGAGCCTGACAAGTCGCCGAACGTGGAAGCGCAGCCGAAATGGGCCTGGAAGATGGTGGTCCAGAACGGGGACGAGCGGCGCCTGCTGGGCTGGCCGGTGATGGATTCATTTCAGCCAACCGAGATTGGGACGTCGGGCGGCCGGAATATCTTCGAGGACCCGCCGAGGCCTCCGCAGCCGCGGTCGATCGAATCTCAACCGGATTCCGACCGGGAGCCGGAGGACGACACAAGAACCGAGACCGAGCCAAAGGAGCTCTTTGAATGACACTTCAGCAGAGGGCCCGAAGAGGGCGACGTTGGGGGACACTGTCGGCTGCTGCGCTGGGAGTGGCATTCCTGCTAAGTGCGTCGGCGCTCGGACAGGGCCAGGTGGTCTCGACGCCTGAGCAAACGGTGCAGATTACGGTTCGGGACGTGGAGGCGGCGGGTCAGTTGGTTCGCGTCGTGGTGAACAAGTCCGTGCTGGTGGACTTCAATCTGCCGGTGCGCGAGGTGCGCCTGGTTGAACCGGAGTTTGCGGAAGCCAGCGCCGTGACCCCAACGCAGATTATGCTGACCGGCAAGTCGTTTGGAACGACGCAGATGATCGTGTGGGTGGACGGCGAAGAGCAACTGATCTTCGACGTGGCGGTTGATTTGGATCTGGACCGTCTCCGGGCGAGCATTCGAACGACGGTGCCGCGGGCGCGGGTCGACGCGTCAGCGCTGCTGGATGCGGTGGTGCTGACCGGGCGGGTGCCGGATGCGGTCTCGGCCGACTATATCATGGAGATCGCCGGGCTGTTCTCAGCGCGCGTGATCAACCAGATGCAGGTGGCCGGGACACAGCAGATCCTGCTGCGCTGCACGGTGGCTGAGGTTAACCGCAGCGCCGTGCGGCGATTGGGCTTCAACGGCTGGCTGGCGGGCGACGACTTTCGGGACATGTTCTTTCTGAACAACCTGGACGGGATCAACCCGTCCAACATCGGGGCGCCGGCGGGCAGTCTGGCGACGGCGGACATCCCGTTTGTAGTTGGTCAGGGTGGGATACCGGTCACGGGCAGGACCACGCTGAGTTTCGGCTTCCCCCGAGCCCAGATGCAGGTTTTCATCCATGCCCTGCGCGAGAACGGTCTGCTGCGCATTCTGGCCGAGCCGAACCTGGTAGCAATCAATGGTCAGGAGGCCAGCTTCCTGGCCGGCGGTGAGGTGCCGATCCCGATCGCCACCGAAGATACGATCAACGTTGAATACAAGGAATTCGGAATCCGACTGAGCTTCACGCCGTCGTTGCTGGCGGATGATCGCATCCGGTTGCACGTGGCGCCCGAGGTGAGCGAGCCGGACTTTTCGAACTCGGTGACGTTCGGTGGGATCTCGGTTCCGGGCTTCTCGACTCGCCGGGTTGAGACAGTGGTTGAGATCGGCGCGGGTCAGACGCTCGCGATCGGTGGTTTATTGAGCGAGCGAGTTCGGGCGATAAGTCGGCGGGTGCCGGGGCTGGGCGACTTGCCGGTTCTGGGAACGCTGTTCCGCTCGGAGGATTACCAGTTAAACGAGACGGAGCTGGTGGTGCTGGTGACGCCCGAACTGGTTGAGCCGGTTTCGCCGGATCAGGTGACCTACATTCCGGGTGAGAACTACGAAGTGCCGAACGACTTTGAGCTGTTTCTGATGGGCGACCTGGAAGGTCGGAGTGGACTGGAGGCGCCGGCATTGCGGCCGTGGGTGAGCCAGACCTGGCCGGTGCGGCCGGCGGAGCTGTACGGGCCGGCGGCGCTGCGCCTGCGTGGGCCGCTGGGCCCGGCCAGGGGAGCAGAGGGTTTGTAGTGGGGCAGTCGGCGTCGGGGCGCTGACGTTGAAATGGGGGGGCGGGAAGTTGCCACGCAAGAGTTCTCGAGCTCGGAAGCGTCCGCGCCGCGGTCATCGTATGCGCGGCGCTTGCGCTGGCCGTCGGTAGCGGCGCGCTGTATCAGGCGCAGGCCGAGCTTTAACGGACGGTGGAGGAGTATCCGGAGCAGCTCGAGACGGTTTCCGGACGTTGGGCGGCAGACGGCCGGTGACGCTGACCGAATCGGCTTCGATCGCTTCGGCATTGCGAATCGCCGGTTGGGAGTTGGGGATATAGGACCGTCCCGCTTCGCGTTTGGCGATCCGCAATCCCCACTCGGATCGAGCCGATGAAGCCAATGAATATGGATAGGGGTACCACCCGGAGTGCACTGGTGGGGGGCCCGGCGCAGGTCGCGGAGCGCGCGGTGCCTGGGCCGGTTTGGGCCGAGTCTTTGAAAGGACAAACACGACGGTGAGTCAGGGCATCCGCGTTATCGTAGTCAACACGGATGAAGGCATCAGCAGCGACTTGCGCGCGGTTTTGCTCTCGATCGCGGGGGTACGGATCGTGGCGGAGATCGATGAGCCGGCGTTGCTGGCACAGGCGTTGAGCCAGTTGCCGGCGGAAGTTCTGCTGGTGCATCTCGACCCAAACCCGGCGGGGATGATGGATGTCGTGAGCCCGCTGATCGAGACGTACAAGGATCAGATCGCCGCGGTCGCGATGACCGAGGACCGCGACGCGGAGCTGATCATGCGTGCGCTGCGGGTGGGCATGCGTGAGTTCCTCTGGAAGCCCTTTCCGCCGGAGCAGTTGGCGGAAACGCTGCAGCGCGCAGCGCGCGACCGGCCCAGCGATGGACGTCGGCTGGGCCACGTGGTCGCGGTGGTGGGGACAACCGGCGGAGCGGGTGCCACGCAATTAGCGGTGAATCTGGCGGTTGAGTTGACCCAGTTGGAGCGCTGGTCGGGTGCGGCCGGCGCGGAGTTGCGGCCACGGGTGACGGTCGTTGACATGGACTTTCGCTTTGGCCAGGCGGCGATGCAGCTCGACGCACAGCCGACCTACACGCTGGGCGAATTATGCGAGACGCCGGAGCAGGTCGATCTTCAGATGATTGATCGCGCGATGTTCAAGCACGAGACGGGGGTGCACGTGCTGTCCCGGCCGAGCGATCTGTCCCAGGCGGAGCGGATCACCGCGGGGCAGGCGGCGGGCGTGCTGTCGGCCTTGCAGGAGCATTACGACTTCGTGGTGGTGGATCTGCCGGCGCGTTTTGATGGGAGCGCGCGGGCGGTCTTCGACATGGCCGAAACCTGCCTGCTGGTGCTGCAATTGGTGGTTCCGTCGATTCGCAACGCCGACCGGATGCTACACGAGCTGGCGGACATGGGGTACGCACTGGATCGCATGCGTTTGGTGTGCAACCGTCACGGGCGTGAGTCGGGTCACCTTTCGCAGTCGGACGTGGAAGCGACCTTGAAACGCCCGGTCGATTTTCTGATCCCGGAGGATTGGAAGACGTCGGTGTCGGCGGTGAACATGGGTGTGCCGCTGTTGACGATTGGGCCGCGGACCAAGTTGCGTCAGGCGTATCGGGAAATTGCGCAGGCGCTGGCGGGCGGTGACGAGGGGTCGTCCGAGTCGGGGGGCGGCGAGTCGCGGGATACCGGCCGGAAGGGCCTGCTGTCGTTCTTCGCAGGTTCGAAGTAGTTGATGTTCGACTGAAGGTGATCGTAGTCGAGTAGAGATCTGAGATTCGAGAAGTGAGCCCTGGGATCTGAGATTTGGGACCTGAGATTTGACATCTGACATGCGTGATTGACAAAGATGGGTCTGTTTACGAAGAAGACGGCTGACGACGCGGGGGCCGCCGCCACCGGTCCGCCGGCAGCAGCCCCGCCCCCACCGGCCCAGCCGAGCGCGGCGACGGCGAGCGGTGTGCCACCAGCGCCGCCCCCCCCAGCCGCCGGATCGAAGCCGGCGCGGGACATTTCGCTAAAGCGAAAGCAGACGGAGGAGCGGCTCCAGAAATTCTACGAGCTCAAGGGTGTGATTCACCGCAAGCTGGTCGACCAGCTTGACCTGACCAAGCTGGGCTCGGATGCGTCGGATGAGTTGCGTGACCGGGTTCACCGGGTGGTGCTGGCGCTGTGCGAAGAGGAAGACACCCTGCTGAACGCGGGCGAGCGTCAGCGGCTGGCACAGGAGATCCTGGACGAGACCTTCGGGCTGGGGCCGCTGGAAACACTGTTGGCGGACCCGAAGATCTCCGACATTCTGATCAACGGGGCCAGCCAGATCTACGTGGAGCGGTCCGGCATGCTGACTCTGACGGACGTCAAGTTCAAAGACGACGGGCACCTGTTGCACATCATCGACAAGATCGTGTCGCCGCTCGGCCGGCGCTGCGACGAGGTCTCGCCGATGGTGGACGCGCGTCTGAAGGACGGTAGCCGGGTGAACGCGATCATTCCGCCGCTGGCGATCGACGGGCCCTCGATGTCGATCAGGCGGTTCGGCAGCAATCCGGTCACCTGGGAGGACTACGTCAACTACAAGTCGTGCACGCCCGAGATGATCGAGTTTTTCGAGGCCTGCGTGAAATCGGGGTTGAACATTTTGATCGCGGGCGGCACGGGCTCGGGAAAGACGACGCTGCTGAACAACCTCTCGAGCTTCATCCCCGCCGACGAGCGGATCGTCACGATCGAGGACGCGGCCGAGTTGCAGTTGCGCCAGCCGCACGTGGTCCGGCTGGAAACGCGGCCGCCGAACCTGGAAGGCAAGGGGCGGATAACGATCCGCGACCTGCTGGTGAACTCGTTGCGGATGCGTCCGGACCGGATCGTGGTCGGCGAGTGCCGCGGCGGCGAGACCCTGGACATGCTCCAGGCGATGAACACCGGCCACGAGGGCTCGATGACCACCGTGCACGCCAACAACACGCGCGACTGCGTGCAGCGGGTCGAGACGATGGTGATGATGGCCGGGTTCGAGCTGCCACAGAAGGCGATCCGTCAGCAGTTCGCGTCGGCGCTCGATCTGATCGTACAGGCGGCGCGGCTGACGGGCGGGCGGCGCAAGATCATCTCGGTCACCGAAGTGCAAGGCATGGAAGGTGACGTGGTGGTGATGCAGGACATCTTCCGGTTTGAGCAAGACGGGGTGGACGCCGACGGTCGCGCCCACGGTCGGATCGTGGCGACCGGAGTGCGCCCGCTGTTCATGGACCGGCTGATTACGCACGGGGCTCAGATCGACCCCGAGCTGTTTCGGCCGCGTGACCTGATGGCGGATTACGAGTAAGCGGGAGCGTGTGAGATGATGTTGCTGGCTCTGGGTAGCGATACGCTGCTGCTGGCGCTGTTGGTGGCGGGTCCGCTGATCGCGTTTTATGGGTGCTACCAGTTGGTGGCCGACCTGCGCGGCGCGCCGAAGCGGAAGGTGGTCGATCGGCTGAAGGGGCAGCGGGGCGGCGCGGGCAGCGCGGCCCAGAAACTCAGTTGGGAGGATCTGCGCAAGGAAACGCCCCAAGCGGTGGGCGCGCTGGCGCAGGTATTCTCCAAGTTCAGCTTCACCGAACGGCTTCAGACCACGCTGGACCAGGCGAACGTGCCGTGGCTGGCGTCGCGCCTGCTGGTAAACCTGACCTTGATCGCGAGCGTCCTGCTGGCGGCGCTGGTTGTGCTGCAAGTGCCGATCCTGGCCGCCGCCGGGGTGGTCATCGCGGTCTACGTGCTGCCGATCCTGTATCTGGGGTTCCGCCGCAAACGCCGGCTGAACAAGCTGGTGCTGCAGTTGCCGGACGTCTTCGAGCTGTTGGGACAGGCATTACGCGCGGGCCACTCGCTGGCGAGCGGCATGCAGGTGGTTGCCACGGAGATGCCCGACCCGGCCGGCACCGAGTTCGGGCAGGTATTTCACGAACAGAATCTGGGGCTGAAGATCGAGGATGCGCTGCGCAACATGGCGGAACGCACCGACATGCTGGACGTGCGCCTGTTTGTGACCGCGGTCCTGATTCAGCGTCAAACCGGTGGGGATCTTGCTGAGGTCCTGGACAAGATCGGCAGCGTGATCCAGGACCGAATCAAACTGCACGGGACAGTGCTGGCCTTGACGGCTGAGGGTCGCCTCTCGG
>SDBT01015357.1_pt1 | contig 12174 bp, 10 predicted proteins | sample 2277101 | NCBI WGS metagenome assembly SDBT01 (sample SAMN10404973, study PRJNA504765) | marine sediment metagenome | isolation source: marine sediment core GS10_PC15, 103 cmbsf | place: Arctic Ocean: Southern Knipovich Ridge | collected 2010
TTAACATTTCTTACTTTTATCTATATAGAGCGGTCATATTTCGCAAATTGATCAAGTCTGCAATCGGGCCGCAAAGCGTATTTCAACCAGGCTCACCTAGCTCAATTGGGAGACCACCGCTTCGTATCCAGTAAATATCTATATCTCTTCCTCCCTTCTTAAGGTGGCAACTTTTTGGATGTAATATTGCCTGATGTCTATCGTTAATTTACCTGAATAGGAACGATAAAAAATCACATAATTATGTGATTTTAGATGTGATATTTAAAGAAAAAAGATGTGAGTATGATGAATGTGAGTGAGAAGGATGTGAAAGGCTTTCAGTCTGGCCAAGAACTCTCGAAGACGAGCGAATTAGAAATCGATCGTACTTTGATCGTCCTGAACATCGATATATTGGTGAAGGATCTAAGGGTTGTAAATATTAAATATGGAAAAAATAAAGGAAACGAAAGCAGATGCGATGAGTTTAGTTGTCAGTAACTTCTTTGTCTGCTCCATCACGATCAATAGACGTTTTATTTAAATTAAGTGCACTATCATCTGTTTTGTATAATTTAAGGATTCAGCTGCTACTCTGCAAATAAAAGAAGCAGGAACAATGAGATTGTGTTACGCCTGCTTCCCATTGCTCCTGCCTAAGTCCGATATTATCTGTCAGCGCTTACTGTCCGATCAATTCACAAATCTACTTTGCAAACTTCGAACTAATAAAGTATTGCACTGATACCTTATCTACTCGTATCTCAGCGCATCGCCGGTCTTTAGATGCGTTGCTCGCCTGATCGGTAACGATGTTATCAATATTGTCGCAACCAAGGTGATAAAAAACGAAACGAAAATGAACCTAATTGGGAAATTACTCGGAAGAGTAAGCTTCATCCCAAGCTCAGCAAAATTAAGGATTATCCGATAAACGAGATATCCGATTGGTAGCCCGATGACCCAGCCGATAAGTGTAAGAAATACGCTTTCGGCTCTAAATATGCGCCTGATATCTCTGGACTTCGCTCCAACTATTCGAAGCATGCCGATCTCTTTGGTCCTATCAAGAACGTTCATTATCAGTGTACTGACGAGCCCTATCAGAGTAATAAGAACTACAATAAAACTAACTGTAAGAAAGAGATTTGCCATTGCCTGGTTCTGCGAAATATTCTTAGCCTCTTGTACGTATCCAATAACAACGTCTCCCTTGTACCCATCATCAAGCAGTCTGTCTTCGATTCTTGTAGCTACTTTGTCTATCTCCTTTTCCTTGCTGCTTGTGGTCCACAAATAGACGCCGTTTATCGTGTCACCCTTACCCAAAACACTTTGGACAGTGCTTAGTGGAGCGTAAAATCGTTGGCCATTATCTGTAAACCCGGAATCAATGCCGATGATCTTGAAATCTTGTGGGCCGGTAGCCGTCATAACCTCCACATTATCATTTAGCTCAAGGCCTTCAAACTTTGCAAGCGCCGTTCCGACAACAACGACTTTTTCTTTATTTTTCTCCTCTTCTTCTGTCCAGAATCTGCCTTCACCGTCTTTTAGTAAAGTCTTTTCAAAGTCCATGGACTTAGAGTCGTAGACTATTCCATAAGCCGGGACGGAGCGATCATTGATCTTAGCGTTTGTTGTGATGAAGGGCTCAACCGATTTCACGCCCTTTATCCCCTCTAGAGCTCTCCCTTTATCAACAGTCATTGGATTATTGGGATCCCTTATTGAATACGTCGCAATATCTTGCTTTTCGTTTTCGTATGTATCTATCGTGACTGATATAAGAGTATCTCCAAAAGCGAGCATTGAAAGAACGATTCCCACCGCAAAGGCAATCTGAAGAGCTGTGGATATGCTCCTACCTTTCCTCCTTATCGCGTTACGAATGCCCATCTGGGTAACCCTAGGGATGCCTTGGACTTTCATCAGTAGCTTGTCGATTACACTATTGCCATAGTTTGAAGAAATGCCGTGGCTTTCCAGACCCTCCATAACCGTGACTCTAAGTGAGCGAAAAAGAGCCGGCAGTGAAGAGACGATGACTACCGTAACGCCTATTGCCACACTAATTGCCACTGTCGGAATATGTACTGAAAACTGGGGATCCATACCAAACATCCGTCCTCCAAATTGAAGAAGAACATAGTAGGAAATAAAAACCCCCATCGTGGCGCCAAAGAGAGAGCCCACAACTCCCAGTATCAAAGAAGTTAGTGAAAAGGATCGAAATACTTTGAACTTTGTAGCGCCAAGCGCTTTCATTTGGGCGATATCTCTGGATTGTTCCGCGACCATCGTGTTCATCGTATTTGATATTAGAAAAGTACTGACAAATAGTATTAGAAATCCTAGCACTCCCAAGAAGCCTACGATCGTCTGAAATATCTCTCTTCCTTGCCATGTATCTTCCAAGCGAAGCTCAGGTAGTTGCGCGAAGGCGACTACAGAGGTTTTTTCGATTAAGTACTCGCGAATATCTTCAACGGCTTTATCGATGGACTTTCCATCTGCCTTACTAAGGCTAAAGCTAAGTGAATTATATCCATTCAAATTACTTAGATCTCGGGCTGTCTCAATGTCCGTATGAAATACCGCATTACCTTGACTCGTAGCACCGGAAGTCCTGAAGTTTCTCGCCTTGCCGACTATCTCAAGGCTCTGCTCTTCTCCTAAATAATCAAGTATCTTGACTGAATCTCCGCTTTCACTTTCAATAATGCCATTTCTTATGTTACCTTCATCAGTTAATATTTCACCGCCCCGAGGCTCGCTACCAGAACTTAGCGTTACTTTATCGACCGTTTGGTCGTCGATCGCTCTACTTCCAAGAATAATCGCGGTTTTCTTTTCCCTACCATCCATAAAGTCGGTCGTAAAGACCACTCTCGCATCAGCGCCGCTTACATTTTCTATCTCCGTAAGCTCTTTTAGTTCTGCCTTGCCAATATCTACATCAAAAACAGTAATATTAATATTGTTCAAATTCTCGCTCTTGATTGCGTTTTCTACAGTCTGATCCGCAAGTGGCGTTACAGCGAAAAGAGCAATCCCCATTACACCGAAGGCGATAGTTAAAAGCGTTAGTATCGTTCTTAATTTCTTTTTCGTTAGATCTCGAATCGATTTTTTTAAAAGTGGTGAGAACATATACCATCATCTCCAATTTTTTTTAGATTAACTCGGTAGCTTTCATTAGATTTATCCTAAGTTACGCTGACTAGGTCGGCTTCTTTAGTAATTACGCCATCGATCATTTCGATCTTTGTCTTTGCTTTTTCAGCGAGACTTCTACTATGGGTTACATAAATAACCGTTTTCCCTTGCTTGTTTAATTCTTCAAACAGATCAAACATCTTCTGCTCGGTTTTAGAATCCAGGTTTCCCGTAGGTTCGTCACCAATAATTATCTTCGGGTCGTTAGCCAACGCGCGAGCGATAGCTACTCGTTGTTGCTGACCGCCGGAGAGTTCTGAGGGTAGATTGTTCAGTTTATCGCTTAACTCAACGAGCTCCAGATTCTTTTTAGCTATCTCTTTTCTCATCCTTAAACTTCCTCTTTTAGAAAAATCCATGGGGATCATCGCGTTTTCGAGAGCTGTGAGGGTCGGAAATAACTGAAAAAACTGAAAGACAATACCGACGTTCATCCCTCTCCACGCCGCTAACTTATTTTCTTTCATTTGATCGATCCGTTGTCCACCGATGATCACGCTTCCGCTTGTAGGCCGGTCGATCCCGGTTATCATGTTAAGCATTGTGGACTTACCGGACCCCGATGGACCAACTATTGCAATCAGGTCACCTTCGTCCATGTTTATATTGATGTTCTTTAACGCTTGAAACTTGAGCTTGCCCATCTCGTATGTTTTATCGAGATTACTTAATTCGATTAAAGCCATTTTTACTTCCTCCTTATAATTTGTCATTGGTTTTATTTAACGCTTGGTAACTAATATCAATATTGGCCAAGCTAACCTTTGTTAAACCAAGATTTGTTAAAACAACACCGTTTTAAAAATTGATCTCTACCTCCTCTCGTAAATTTACTGTTTTTGTTTTAACAATTACAAATTTACCGAAAAAGAAGCTGGCTGAAATCACATAAAAATGTGATTTGTGATGTGATATTAAAAATTAGATGATGTGAGTTGATAGAAATAATGATGTGATGCAAGCGTCTGTGAAAGTAAGCTAACTATTGGACTTTGATGCGAAGAGATTTTAAAAACTAAAGCATAAATTTTAGAAGAATAGAGTTAGGCGTTATTTTTTTGACTATCCAGCTAAAATTCTTCCAGCATAATTAGCAAATTATACATTAAGCGCACTAAGCCCTTTTCGGATAAACTGCGACCCATGAAGGGAAAAAGATAAGGAACCTCTAGTTGGGAAAATGCGTATGAAGGCCATTGTCCATACAAAATACGGACCACCGAATGTTCTTCAGCTTAGAGAGGTACCCAAGCCAACTCCTAAGCATAATGAATTACTAATAAAAGTGCATGCAACAACTGTCAATCGAACTGACGATGGTTATCTTAGGGGTAAACCTTTTATCGTAAGATTTTTTAGCGGTCTTAGAAAACCAAAAAGTACGATTCTTGGCAACGAGTTTGCAGGCATTGTTGAAGTAATTGGTAAAGACGTAACATCTTTTAGCGTTGGCGATAATGTCTTTGGATACAATGACAAAACTTTTGGTGCCCATGCTGATTATATGATTATGCCTGAAAAAGGCTCACTAACTACGATGCCGGCAAATATAACTTACGAGGAGGCTGCGCCGAGCATGGAAGGTGCGCACTACGCTCTTAGTTTTATTAGAAAAGCAGAGATTAAGAGCGGACAAAGAGTCCTCGTAAACGGGGCAACAGGCGCCATCGGTTCGGCTGCCGTCCAACTTGTAAAAAATTATATCGGTGCAGATGTTACCGCCGTATGTAATTCCAAAAATGTAGAACTCACAAAAACTCTCGGCGCCGATAAAGTTATTGATTATCAAAAAGAGGACTTTACAAAAGATGACCAAATATACGACGCGGTTCTTGACGCAGTGGGCAAGAGTTCATTTAAAAGATGCAAGCCACTTTTAAAACCGGGCGGGATTTATATCTCATCAGAGCTGGGCTACATGAGCCAAAACCCATTCCTGGCGTTAGTGACTCCGATAACCGGTAACAAAAAGGTCGGGTTTCCTATACCTAATAAAAGCGATGAAGATGTTTTTTTATTTAAAAAGCTTATTGAAAAAGATAAGTTTAAAAGTGTAATAGACAGGCGCTACCCACTTGAAGAGATCCCAAAGGCTTTCAAATACGTTGAAACAGGGCAAAAAACAGGAAACGTTGTCATTACCTTAGACCATAATAATCTAACAAATTAAATGATTGGTTTGTGAAAGAGCGGCATTTGAATGTTTTGCTTTAGATCTCTATAACCAATATGCATTAGGTATAAGTTGTTCAATCACCATAAAACAAGTAGGAATAACAAGAAAGTGGACTGCTCATACTTCTCGTTACCCCTGCCTAGAAACACTTATGACCAACATTAGATACTCTCCTGCCAAACCTTGAAGATGAGTATTCGCATCTCACTATTTAGCTAGACCCGGCACAGCCGTACCAGGGCTTCTTGTCTTGTTTGACTGCGCCTGCGATATTAAATCTGTTTAGGCCAGTGTATAGCTCTATTACTGAATATATTTCCGTTAAAGCTTCATCGTCTAGGCCCGCGTGTCTTACCGTGTCGTTATAAACGCCGATGCAGTAATCAGAGCCGCTCATTATTGAAACTGTTAAGGCTATTATATCCTTAGTTCTACTATCAAGCTTGCCCTGTCTGGTCATGATCGTCTGAACTTTTCCCCATGTTGCTTTTAAATACTCGGGGTTATTGGCCATCGCTTTATACATATTAGGAATAAAGTCGATTCCTAAAGTCTTTTTTATATCCAGATAGACTTCCTTTACTATCTCAGTAGCTTCACTCTCGTCAACTACCTCTATTAAAGCTACTTTTTCTTTTGGATTTTCCGTTGGCTCACATCCCATGTTATTCTCCTTTTTTTACTTATTGATAATATTTTAAAAATTTAAACTACCTAAATATAGAAAGTCAGACTGAATTATCAAGCGGGTCATTTATCTGAAAAGCGAATGTTTTTATTTGCGTTAAAGTCCGGCGGTCAATCACAATCATTATGCAATCTCCACTGCTCCGGATCATGGCCATCGGGTACATTTTGGCAAGGATCATCCAGATCATATCCGCGAAGCGTAATGTATTCATGGACTTGTTTCTCGCTTAAAATATCCATCATCTCTAAATGTGCCCCAAGATGAGTTAATCGTAACTGTCCGTATAGGCTTGCGCTCTTTGTCAGGTTAGCTTCAAGGCTTTTTAGGTCGGCGGTTTTTCCGGCAAATTCTTCGCTGATCTTGGATTCAATCGTAATTATCTGTGCTCCCAGACGCTTTGCCTCTTCATTCATTCGCTCAAATAATTCATCTATTTCTTCTCGCTTAGACTACGACAGGATCAATTCATCCTTCATCTCCAGTACATGTTTTGGTCCCGGATAACCGCTCAGTTCGGCCGGTTTTGCCAGGCCGTTGAAGGCAGTACCGGAGCCCGAATCAAGAGCCTCAATATCTTTGTCACTAAGAGACTTTATGTCGCGGTATTCTTGCCCGACGTATGGAGACTGCAAATCACTACTTTCTTTTTTAGATAGACCGGTACTATTAACATCCGCTGGTTTCAAAACCAAAAACGTAGCAACGCCGAGTGATGTAACGCCGACCGCGAATAACAGAAACATACTCACGGATTTTTTATTAATTTTCATTTAATACCCCTTTCAGTTGATATATCTTGTGGCGATGCGCTCTATACCGCCACAAGATTTACATCTACTCGTTATTATTTGGCGTTTTAGCACTTCACTATCCAGTTTTTGACGCACTTGCAAGTTAGCAAATCGTCAGTTACAAAAGGGTCACCTTTTGCGTATCTATTAGCATCGTCCAAACTCTTTGCCAAAAAAGTAATCATTCCGCCGGAGCGATCTTCAAACGGTCCACCCATGCACCCATCAAGACCGAGATCTTTCCAGTAAGCGATGTGTAGCGGTATTGCCGGACCGATCTTTTCAGGTTCATTTTTCATAAAGTAAATGAAAGCAAATTTCTTATCCATTTTTTTCCCTCCTCTCTTGTTTTTGAATTTCTAATCGATCATTTTTTTAGTAAACTGATCAAGTTCCACTCGTTTATTTGTTTGCTTCGACACCCGGCTGAAGACGCTTCACGCTTCTACCAACCTTTGGGTGTGCTCTTTTTATCTGACCTTTAACTGTATTGGCAGACTGGGCCGCGACTGCGGACGAATTGAATCCCTTAACCATCAGCCATATCGCTAGAAATATTTCAAATAATCCGACCGGAAGTCCCAAGATCACTAGCGCGCTATAGCCGAAAATCTCTAGCAATCCCAGTGTTAACAAGAGTGCGTATCCGATAAGGCCCCAGATTGATATAGCTCGTGGGACTAGTTTTGATTGATACAATAAATAACTAAACATCATGCCGCCGAGGCTGACAAAGATCGGAACCAACTGACCGGAACTGCTGCGCCACTCTATAGCGAATGTACCTAAGGTTTGAAAAGAGGAAACGGCTGGAGCGCCGGCTTTTATATATTCCTGACTAAACGCTATTAACAATAGGGGGCTGATTAAACCAACCACAAGGACTGTGGCCTCAATAACCCGTAAGCCGATGTACCAAAGAGCTATGCTTTCATTAAACTTTTTTAAGATTGGAAACAGCATAACCGCAATACCAACAACAGCCGCGCCATTAATTAATTCAAAAAGTATCCCTATTACCACTTGGGTTTTATTTTCGTAAACAGTACTCAGATAATCCGGACCGGATATATTAGATTCTATTAAAGTAAAGCCTATAAGCCACGTGACAATCGCTGTCAGAAATAATGCTCCCACGATTATCGCGGTCTTTCTGTTTGAATTCATTTTCTTAACTCCTCTCATTTTGCAGTATTATTTTTACTTTTTCGTGGTCTTGTTTTATTCTTTAAGAAATCCCAATCAGTAGATCGCTTACGCGATCTTTTTTTGCTAGGGTGGAATGCTTGACGGCCCCATCCGCGTTACAGATATGAGCTTAAGATTCATGTCTCTTAATTTGTTGAGTAATCCGTGAAGCTCGCTTTGATCAGCGAGTGGGCCTCGAATGGTGCTGCAACCAGAGTCCGTTTCAATAAGATCGAGACCGCTGAACCAATTTTTCCAGCTATCCGGGAATTGGCCCTCGATCTTTATCTCATAAATAAATCTGTCGTTGTCGCCCTTTTTAAAGTTCATCTCTTCCTCCTTTCAATAAAATTATTGTTTCAACGTTTATTAATTTATCGAAAAAGGAGCTGAATTAAATCACATACAAGATGTGATTTATGATGTGATATTAAAAATTAGATGATGTGATTTGAGACAATATAGATGTGACGTAAATGTTCGTTAGCCAAGGGGAAATAACTTTTTAGAAATGGAAACGATTGTTAATCTTTCTTGATAAGGCCCAGTTCTCTGGCCTTATCTGCAGCTTGTGCCGCGCTGTTCACGCCTAGTTTGCTGTAGATGCTTTTCGAATGAGTTCGAATCGTATTAAGACTAACTACAAGTCTGTCGGCTATCTCCTGATACTGAAGTCGCTCTGCCACCAAAGCCAGTACTTCGAGTTCTCTTTCGCTTAGCGGATCAACCAGAGGCTGTTCTTTGGCAGCCTTTGCTCTAGAACTTTTGGATATCTTCGAATCGGCGATTAGACTCTTAAGCAGCATCGAGGCATAATCAACTTTTATCTCCTCTGATATCGCTTTTTTTAGAAGACCTTCGACTGCCTTCCCCTGATCGATGAAAGTCCGTACATACCTCTTTGGCTCACCAAGATCTAAAGCATTTTTAAATTCAGACATAGCAACATCTGTATTTTCACTTTGCATCTCAGCAATGGCGACAAGAGTAAGTATTTCGATCGCATCACCCCTGCGACCGGCTTCTCTTGCGTCCTTTAATAACTTTTTTAGTACATTTAACGCGTCAGCGGGCCTTTCTTGATCTATGCGTATCTTCGCAAGGGCGATGTCCAACCTAAGGTCTATATACTCTAGCGTTTCACCTAGTTGCTCGCTTCTCACATCAGCCCAGGCTGCTGTATCAATCGTAACCCCCTTGGCAAGCTTTAGCTCCATCTCCCATGCTGATATTTGGAGACCCTCGGGAACCCGAATACCCCTGGGAGCCATCTCCATAGCCAGGTTGAGAGCCGCCTCGGCCAGATCAAAGTCTTTTTGTGCCTGCTTAAGTTTGACAAGGGCTAGGTTTCCTCTTATTCCTGTGGTCAAGTTATTTATCTTATCGCCCAGCTCAATACCTCTTTTTATATTTATCTCCGCATCGCTTAGATTATTCCACTCATAAAAAACTTGACCGAGGCCCATGTAACCATAACCGGTACTGGGGATTGGTTGACCTCCGCCGGCTTCAGTGCCAATTTCTATGACTTTATTGAAAGTTTGAATCGATTCTTGAAAAAAACCCTCAGTTATTTGCATGTAACCCAGGTAAGATTTACCTAAAAGCGCGGAAGAATAACTTTTTGACTCCATGCTTAATTTAGAACCATCAACCAAATATTTTTTTGCATCCTCGAATTCCCCATGCACATAATAAGCGCTTCCAAGGTTGAGATTCAGAGCTGCTTGAAGAAAAATATTATCATCCGGTATTTGCTTCATAGCCTTCATCTTAATCGAGTCCTTAATCAGGTCATCAAGCTTACCCTTCCCGATAGCCATAAAAGCTCTAGCCGCCGTTACATACCCAAGGAGCTCTAAATCGATATCATCGCCAGACTTATCTTCGTTTATGGCAGTTTCAGCAAGATCAAGTAGCGGCTCTACATCTTCTTGATTCATCCCCGCAAGAATACAGCTCCAAGCAAACGCGGTACTGATCCACGGTCGCTTTGAAATAATGTCTTCGGATAATTTGGACTTCCAATTAAGAAGAGGTAAAACTTGGCTATCGATGATCATGCCTTGAGCAATAGGTTCAATAATATCCGCAGCCATTTTAAGATCTTCGCCCTCAATCGCGTGAGCGATAGCCTCCATAGTTTGCTCGTTTGAACCTAGCCACGCGGCAGCCCGCTTGTGTAACGGGTTAAGTGCCTCCGGTTCCTTCTCTTTAAGGCGTTGATTTAAAAAATCACCGAAAAGATGATGATATCTATACCACTCTCGTTCATTATCCAGCGAAACCAGAAAGAGATTATTTTTTTCTAATTCATCTAATATCTCTTGTGAGTTCGTTATCGTCAGTAACTCATTGCAAAGAGGCGCAGAAAGTCGTTTTAAAATAGACGTTTTTAGAAGAAATTCTTGAACCTCCTTTGTCTGTCGCGACAATACTTCGTCAACAAGATAATCGATGATAAACCGATGGCTACCGGAAAATGCGGAAATGAACTTTTTCTTGTCTTTGATCCCCTGCATGGAAAGTCCGGCCAGTTGTAAGCTGGCTATCCAGCCCTCGGTTCGGTTTTCTAATGCCGCTACCTCATCTTCGCTTAAATTGAGATCCATAAGATCATTAAAGAAAGACTTCGTTTCGGCTTCACTAAATCTAAGATCGGCGGCCCTTACTTCGGTTATCTCAGAGCGGACCCTAAGACGGGCAAGCGGTAGAGGCGGATCTGATCTGGTAATCATGACCAGATGCATATTATCAGGCATATAATCGATGATAAAGTCTACGGTGTCGTGAATCGACTCATTGATGATTACGTGATAGTCATCTAGAACCAATGTGAAGTTATCGTTAATGTCACCCAGTTCGTCCGCAAATTTTATTAACAGATCTTTTTCCGGTTCCGTTTTTGTCGCATTAAGAACTTTGAGAACTTCGTCCCCAACACTATTGTCTATCTGTTTGATCGCGTTAACTAAATAGATTAGAAATCTTTGTAACTCATTATCATCATTATCAAGGGAGAGCCAGGCACAAGGTTGGGCGGTCTTGTCGATCCATTCGCTTACAAGCGTTGTCTTACCAAAACCGGCAGGAGCTGACACCAGAGTTAATTTTCTTTTTGACCCACTGTCCAGCCGGCTGATAAGCTGGGACCTTTTTACAAGATTGTCTTTTCTGGCAGGTCTGTATAGTTTCGTTCTTAAAAGTGTAGTTGCCACCGCACATTCCTTAAAGTTTGGCTTTAATTATAGCAGTAGCTTCTTTTAAGATTGAATATGTGCTAATCATCCTGCTAAAACGCAAAAAGCCTTTTGAAGAACTGTAAATACTTTTTACTGGCAAACTGCCAATATTCTGCTTACATCGTCAGCTAATACACCATAAAATAAGCAGTAGCAACAAGAAATATTAGATTGCTTACTCTTCTCATTGTCCCTGCTAAAGAGCTACCATGTTCTATCAATAACTACTACCAAGCAATACCCCGAAAAAGCTCATAGAACGCTTTCATGCCCATGGCGTCAAAGGTTCAAATCCAACCACCGCTACACAACGAAAGAAAAACCGTCTTACGTCCCTTTCTTTCATTTTCGTAAAAAGTAAATAGCGGTAGTTACTCATCCGTATTCACTTACAATATTAAGAAGCGGCCTCTTCGCCCCATTTCCAATTCCGAATTTCCGGCATGTCTTCACCGTGCTCAGCGATGTATTCCTTATGCTCAAGGAGCTTATCGCGGATGGCTTGCTTGGCATAAGCCGCATTATCGCCAAGAGCTGGCACTCTATCAATAACATCCAAGACCAGATTAAAGCGGTCCAGATCGTTCATTACCACCATGTCAAACGGCGTCGATGTGGTCCCCTCTTCCTTATAACCGCGCACATGCAGGTTTTTATGGTTAGTACGGCGATAGGTAAGGCGATGTATGAGCCACGGATACCCATGATAAGCGAAGATAATCGGAGTATCAGTTGTGAAGTACGTGTCGAACTCTTTATCAGTCAAGCCGTTTGGATGTTCACTTTGCGGCTGGAGCTTCATCAGGTCAACAACGTTTACTACTCGCATTTTTAATTCAGGAAAATATTTATGCAGGATATCAACGGCCGCTAAAGTTTCTTGGG
>SDBT01015358.1_pt1 | contig 12174 bp, 7 predicted proteins | sample 2277101 | NCBI WGS metagenome assembly SDBT01 (sample SAMN10404973, study PRJNA504765) | marine sediment metagenome | isolation source: marine sediment core GS10_PC15, 103 cmbsf | place: Arctic Ocean: Southern Knipovich Ridge | collected 2010
TCGGCCAGCAGCCTCGGCGTGCCGGGCGTGCGATGGCGGACGACCATGACGTCGACGCCCATGGCCTCGATGTTCTTGGCCGTATCGATCACGGTCTCGCCCTTGGACAGACTACTCGTGGCGGCCGAGAAATCGACGGTGTCGGCCCCCAAACGCCGGGCCGCCAGCGAGAAACTGATCCGCGTGCGGGTCGAGTTCTCGAAGAACAGGTTCACGCAGGTCTTGCCCGTCAGGACCGGGAGCCTTCGTCCTTCGCTGGCCAGGACCTCTTTGAAGATCTCGGCCTTGTCGAGAATCAGGGTGATTTCCTCGGCCGAGAGCCCTCCGAGTCCCAGCAGATGCCGCCGGGTCCACAGCTCGGGATGTTCGCCCAGGGCGATTGTATGTTCGGAAGTCGTCATTGTGCTATTTGCCCATATTGGCCAATATCGCGAAATCGGGGGGCCTGTGTCCGATTCGGCCCACGGGGCCTGGTGTCCGATTCGGCCCACGGGGCCTGATGTCCGATTCGGCCCATGGTGATTCTAGCAGCCGCCGGGAAAGCTGCAAGCATGCCCGAAAAGGGGGACTGGCTCCGTCGACGACCGAGATGGCAGTAGAGGGTCACGTTGCCGGCGGTGCCTGTTGCCGACGGTGCCTGTTGCCGATGGTGCCTGTTGCCGACGGTGCCTGTTGCCGATGGTGCCTGTTGCCGATGGTGCCTGTTGCCGATGGTGCCTGTCCCCCTTTTCGGGCTCGCGGTACAATCGGGCCATGTCGGAACCGAAGAAGACGAAGGTCTTGATCGTCGCGAAACAGCCCGAGGAGGCCGCACGCTGGGCCGATATGCTCCCGGATGCGGAGTTTGAGGTTTGGCTGGAACCGAACGAGATGCCCGAGCCGGATGTGGTCGTGACGAATGACGACACGCTCGAAACCGAAGAGCACGCCGCCGTGGTGTGGATCGATTGCTTTGCGACCCGAGCCCCCAACCCCGCGCACATCGGCTATTTTGGCGATCCCCCGCCGGGGCACTTGCGATTGGTCTGCCGTTTGTTGACCAGTGTTTCCTTTGCATTGAGACTGTTTGCTGAAAGCCTAGTGAAATGCCGGCGCCTGGAGGCCGAGGCCTTGACCGATCCGCTAACGGAGTTGCCCAACCGTCGGGCATGGGACCGGACGCTCGGGCAGCGGCTCGCCGAGAATCCTCGACCGAAACGCCTCTGCGTGGCAATGCTCGACTTGGATCTGTTCAAGCGGGTCAACGACTCGGCCGGTCACGCGGTGGGCGACGACGTGCTGCGGGTCGCCGCGACGACGATCAACGGCCACCTTGGTTCGAGGGACTTTGCCGCCCGACTCGGCGGCGACGAGTTCGGCGTGATCTTCTGGGTGTTGGACGAAGACGATGCGGGCGGGTGGGTCGAGAAGTTCCGCCATGTCAGTTCGCCCGACGGGTGTGCCGTGACGGCCAGCGCCGGGTTTCGTGTGATTGGGCCCGACGAGTCGCTATCGAGCGAGGAAGTTTTCCAAAGCGTGGCACTGGCACTTCGCGACGCCAAGCAACAGGGCCGCGATCGGGCGGTGGAAGCGTAGTACGATGGCGCTGCGAGGCCGTCGCCGTAGAGAACACCAACCCTTCGACGGCCTCGCATCGCCATCGTACGAATCTACCAACCTACTGCGACTGGACTCGCCAGCGGACGTTGAATAGCCAGAGCATCGAGACTAACAGCGACGCGTTGATCATCGCGTAAAACGCCATGAACGCATAGAAAACGGGCCATCGGGCCTCAGTTATCGGCTCGCCTAGCGTGATCGGGAGATTGTAGGCCGCGGCGAACGGGCTCGTGAACGTCATCTGCGTGATCCATGGCGTGACGTCCGAGTCGCGGAAGAACATTCGTGCAAAGACCTCCACCGCCACCGGCGTCACGAAGAGCACGATGATAATCAGATACGACGTCATCAGAGCCACCGACGTCTTGCGAAAGACCACCGAGCAGAACATCGCCAGCGTCGTCGTGGTCAGGCTACTCATCGCGATAATGGCCGCGTAGCTGATCAGCGTCAGCGTGTCGTTGAAATAGGTCCACGGCGGCAATATCCAGGCCAGCAACAAGGCCCAGACGAGAAAGCTGGTCAAGACGAACGAAATCCGCAGGCTCGATAGCAGCTTTCCCCAGAGAATCTGCCAGGGCGAGACGGTTGTGGTCAATAGCAGTTCGAGGGTCTGGCGTTCCCGTTCGCCGGTCACGGCCCCCGCGGCAAAGGCCGGCCCGACCAGCATGTTGAAGACGACCACGTAGGCCGCATACCAGGGGGCCCAGCCCGGTTGCATGTACAAACAGACGGCCATCAGCGGCAGGGCAAGGCCCATGCTCAGTTGGATGACCAGCCGCAGCATCAACGTCCCCTGGCCGAACAGTTCGCTTCGCATCTCCTTGTCGTAAACCGGATTCGATCCGTCGGCCATTAGATCGACTCGTTTCGGCGGGGCGAAGAGCTTGTCGGGCCACTGGTCGCTACGGATGACCATGCCGACGGCCTTCTTCTGCTCCAAGTCGGGGTCGACCACGTCCTTGGCCTCGGCGCCCACGTCGGGGGGATGCAGCAGCCGGCGCGTCGTGGCGATGAATAGGACAATGCAAACGGCCGCGCATCCGGCCGGAAAGAAGCCGACCAGCAGATACAGCCGGAACTCACCCCACGCGGCAAACGCCAGATACAACAACACGCCCACCAGAGCCATCGGCAGAATGATCAGGTAGGAGACGACCAGCGCGGCGACCGTCCGGGTGAAATAGCTACTGGCCGCGACGCAGATCATACCGAAGGTCACCACCGACGCGGCCATGGCCACATAGGTCGCGACGACTTCCCAAAGCGACACGCCACCCAGCGGCAGACAGAGCATGACGATCGGCAGCGACGCGAAGACGAGCACGGCCAAATGCGACAGCGAGGCGAGCAGTTTCCCCAACACGATCGCCCCGGGCCGCAAGGGGCTTGCCAGCAGCATCTCGTAGGTCTTCCGCTCCTTCTCGCCGGTGATCGTTCCGCCGGCAAAGCTCGGCACCATCAGCGACGTCAGAATATATTGCCCTAGAAAGAACAGATTGACCAGTTCTCGGCCCGCGGTGCTGAGGCTAAGGTCCAATCGCTGCTGGCTCGGCCAGGCCACATAGACGACCGTGCCGAGCAGCCCGATATAGGCCAACAGCAGCACGAATGCCCGGTGCATCCGAAGATTGACCAGCAGTTCGCGTTGGAGGACGGGGTTTTCGAGTAGGTACATGGCGAGATATTGGTAATGGCCGAATAATGAACGGTCTCTTCAGCTTCCTTCCTTGATCATTCGCTCGTATTCATCGTGAGAGCCGATCCAAGCCCAAAGGAAGTCTTCGCCATCCTTTACGGCGAGTGCTCTGTGGTTAATTGTGGCACGAATGGACCATAGATTGCCGACTTTCTTGAAGTGCAAAGAGGGGTGCGTAGGGTTTGTCTTCAGTAGTTCAAACCTCCGTCTCGCCGCCTCTTGAACATGCCTCGGAAGCTGCTCGAAGCACTTCCAAAAGCGATCTGTTGTTCGGTGCATTCAAAGTTCCTTCAGTTTTCCGGTAGCTTTCTCGTGCAACGTTTCTTTGACCAGAGAATCCAACTGTCCGGATTCTGAGTCCACCTCGATCTGCCTATCCCACGCACTCCAGTCCTTCTCCGAGAACCACTCCCTAAGTCGTGCGTAGTCTTCCTCGGGCAGCGTCTCGATGGCTGCCTTGATCTCGTCTACTCTCGACATGAAAACGCCCTTTCGTGTATTGCCTGAGTCTCGTACCTCACCCTATCCACACTCTATCACTCCCTGTCAAGCCACGGCTCCCTTGGTGACCAACATGAACACATCCTCCAACGTCGGTTCCTTTTCGGCGAACGAGTGCATGCGGACGCCCGACGCGATCAGCTTTTCCAACAGCGCGGCGACCTGCTCGTCCTCGGCGGCCAGTTCGACCGTGACACGGCTGTCGTCGATCTGTACGTCGCGGGTCTCCGGCTGGCTGCGGATGATCGAGATGCCCGCTTCGGCGTTCTCGAGAAATCGAATCTCGATAATGCGGTTCCGCCGGATGCGGCGATAGACCTCGTCGATTGGGCCATGCATCAGGAGCTTGCCTCGCTCGATGATGCCGATCGACGTGCAACAGTCGGCCAACTCGGTCAGGATGTGGCTCGAGATGAGAATCGTTTTGCCCATCTTGCGAAGTTCAATTAAGAGGGCCTTCACCTCGATGCGCGCTCGTGGGTCCAGGCCGCTGGCCGGCTCGTCGAGGATTAGCACGGGCGGATCGTGGACGAGTGTTTTGGCCAGGCAGAGTCGCTGTTTCATGCCACGCGAAAGGCTGTTGACGAACGCATCCCGTTTGCCGGTCAGGTCCAACAGATCGAGCACGTCGCCGACGACCTGCTTCCTTCGCACTCGGGGGATCTGATAGGCGACGGCGAAGAAGTCGAGGAATTCCCAGACCTTCATGCCGTCGTAGACGCCGAATGCGTCGGGCATATAGCCGACACTGCGGCGCACCGCCAGCGGGTCCTTCGTCACACGATGCCCGTTGACGATCCCTTCGCCGCCGGTCGCTTTTAAGAGCGTGGCGAGGAATCGGATGGTGGTGCTCTTACCCGCCCCGTTGGGACCGATGAAGCCGAACATTTCACCCGGCCCAATCTTCAGGTTCAGGTCGTCGACCGCCAGTAGGTCGCCGTAACGTTTTGTGAAGTTGATAAGTTCGATCATAAGAGATGTTTTGCGGTCCGTTATTGCAGGTTGATATGCAGTTGTTTCGCGGAAGACGTGGCGACCGTGTTGGTGTCGGCCTCGGGAGCCTTGCCGCGGCCATATCGCAGATGGGCGATGACCATCGCGGCCCGTTTTACCTGCGGTGCGGGTGGGTCGATCGTGATGCCGGGGATCTCGTCGGTCGTCGTCGCCACCAGTCGGATGTCGCCCGGAGCGATGTCGTTGAGGTCTCCAGCCATGTCGAGCAGCCTTCGGACGTTCAGGCTTCCCGACGTGGCCTTCGCGGCGGTCAAGGGCGAGTCCTCGCGCTGGTCGGTCCAAAGAGCGACCGACTTCACGCGGTCCAGGTTCTTCCGCCGAACGAAATTCAGCGCGACGGTGGTCTCCGGGTTGATCGTTCCGCACCATGCGGTCCAGACTTGCCCTTGTTCGCCTCGCTTCAGTACGCCCGTGTTTCGCAACGTCAGCCGGGTCGAGTTGGTCAATTGCGAGCGGCCGTCGGGCATCCGTTTCAAGGTGAGGCTTCCGCCGAGATCGGACATCTGTTCGCTGTGGATCATGCCGATCGAGTTCGATACGACGGGAAGTCCCGACAGGCTCATGCCGTTTTCGCGTCGATAGGTCAGCCGGTCGCTGCTCGAGCCCGAGGCCGCCTGGAAGTCGGATTGCGGCAGGGGCAAGACCAGGGTACCCGGCGAGTCGGCATGCACGTCGTAGCTGGTCGACAGCGACGTATACAGCGCCGTATATCGCGAGACGTGGGCGCGCGGATAGCTGCCTTGGATTTCGACCACCGCGACTTCGGTCCTTGCCCGGAGAAACCCGATATCGAGCCTCGCCATGCGAATCACCGTGACGGTACAGACGATGGCGATAATCGGGGCGGCGACCCAGGCCCATTCGACTCGGCCGATCACTCGAAAGACGAGCCAATTGATCGGAACGAGAACGGCCAGGTAGATCACCAGGACCCCCACGACGAACTTGCGGTCGGGTACCTCGACTTTCGCGGCGTCCTTGACCGACGAATAGGCGGCCCGGGCAATGGGGCCATAGTCGTCCCAAACGGTCGGATCGGGGCTGGTCCCGCGGAGGCTCGAACTGTTGCTCCAAGGAGTCTCCACCGCCGGGTCGTACGAGACATAATCGGCCGAGTAGGGGTCCTGCGAGGGATCGGCCACGCTGACTTCCCCCAGGCTCAGGGCGGAGTGCCATCGGGAGCCCAGTTGGCGCGTGAAATAGCGGAGCTTGCTGGTCCGCGACGGATCGCGCCGGTCGGCTCCGTCGGCCCAAGTGACCTCTAATTCCCCCATCTCGGGATCGGGATCGCCGGAGAAACTTCGGGCTTGCCGGTGCAAGAGGAAGGCGTTGAAGACCTCGTCCCACAGCGACCAGGCGGTCAGATCGGGGCCACTGAGCCGAAACGTCGAGAGGACGATTCGCCCCGAGCCGACGCGACGCTGCCAGAACAGTTCCCCCGCGTCTTCGATCGTCTCCGCCTCGGGATGCTCCTTCACCTTGACGCCGGTCCACGGCCGGGCCATCAAGGGGCTCGGGGCCACATTCTCGGCCGGCTTCTTCTTGGCGGCCGACCAATCGCGCAATGGCTGAAAGTCGGCTTCGGTCATTTCGCATGTCCCGACTACCTCCCCAGGCAAATAGGGTGCCAAGAAACTGTCACGCAGCGTATCGAGCGTATCAGGGCCACTGACAAGGAGTTGCCCCCCCCAATGCAACCAATCGACCAAGGCCTTTTGCTGGGCCTTGCTCAACGCACCCGGTTCGAGATCGTCCCACAAGACATAGGCGATGCTCGTCCAGAAGAGCGCGTCGGTGGGTAGTTCGGCCCGCGACTTCGGGTCGGCCTCGATCAACGAGACGCGATAATAGGGTTGCATGGCCGGGCCGCTCATCACATCCGACGGCGGCGCGATCGATTCGAGCCTCTTCAGGTAGCTATAGCGGCCGGGGAGCCGGGCTAATACGAGGAAGTGGTATTGATAGCTGTGCATCGGCTGCATCGGGCAGTCGGGGCCCAGCCAACTTGGCCCGCCGCGACGCGATCTGAGGCGATAGACGACCCGCGTGGCTCTGGATACACCCGGGGGGACATAGAAGGCCGCCTCGAAGAGTTTCGGGTGCCCCTTCGCCAGCCGCACGTCACGATAGCTGGCCAACTCGAAGGGAGTACCCGGCAGGCCGAGGATGTTTCCCGGGCTGCTACCGATCTCGACCTCGAGGTCCCCGGCAAAGTCGGCCAGATTGGCCCGCGCGGTCAGGCTGGCCGTCGTCCAGTGGCCCGGCTTGCAGGGTGGGTTCGTATTGAGTATCTCAGTGCGGGTCTTACTGCGGCTGTTGCGGCTACTGCTGGGACGCGTTTGTAGTCGGCCGACGGTGAACGGCTTCTCTTTCTTCTTCTCTTCCTCTTCCTTCTTCTTCTTTTCTTTTGCGACCTCGGCCGGATCCTTGCTACAGCCACCGCAGCCGGGCACCATCAGCAACGCCGACAGACCGAGCACAAGCCAAGTCGTCGCCAGCCGCCGTCGCCGACGATCGCCGTCCCAAACCGCCATGGCCGATCACCCCTTCCTTTCGGACGCGTTGTACGGGCCTTCAGATAGAGCCTAGTGTAAACCCTTCCTCAAGCGATGGCAAGAGTGCCCCCATGGGGTATGCCGTGAGCGGAATGGCGCTAGCCACCGGCCCCGTCGGGCGGACATTGCCCGGGGTGCCATGCTCCACGCTTGCGTGGGCATGTCCTCCGTGCTGGGAAAGCATGCCCACGCAAGCGTGGAGCATGGCACCCATCCCGCGTGACGTGACCCAACACTAGGCCGCGTAGAGTCGTCGGGTGACCTCTTCGGCGTGGAATAGCAGCCATTGCTTGCGAGTGTAGACCGCATGGCCGGCCAGATGCTGCGCGATGCCGCCCTGCGGTAAACCGTAGTCGACCAGCAGCGTAACACCTTCGTCGGGAACAATGGCTCCGGCCTCGAAGCGTTCGAGACTTCGCTCCGGTGGCGAGCTTCCGGTGAGCAGCCGTCCGAGCCGGTTCTCGGCCATTCGAGCTCGCCATGCGAAGACGCTCGGCGTGACGTTCGTACCCGCGATGCCCAACTGTTGCACGTAGTCGCCGTCGGTGGCCGCGATCACGTCTTCGATCCTCGGCGGAAAGGGGGCCAGATACTCGGGCATTCCCTCGTGAGGGCGATGGTGGACGAAATGCAGCAGCCGCGAGTAGCCGTCCGAATCCCAACCGTAACGGATCGGTGTGCCGAAGGTCACCATGTCCAACGACAGATCGCCCAAGGGCTTCGCGATTTGCTCGAGCCGCCGCCGAACGCGCAACCAGACCGGGATATCGACGCATCCGACGACCGGCCAGCGGTAGTAGATTCCGGCCGCCTCGAAGAACTGCTCGACGGCCTCGCGATTGCCACCCAACAGATTCGTAATCAGAGCGAAGACGTTTCCGGCGTGGCTGTGTCCCCAGAGTAGTACGCGATCGTTCGGCTGCAAGTCGAGTGACGCCAATTCATCGATCAGACGGATCGCCCCGTCGGCCCGGCCAATGTGATGGTTTTCGCTCGACCATTGGAACGATCGGACGGGGATCCGCGGCTCGTCGTCGCGATTGATCGCCTGCTCGAAGCAATGGGCATAGGCATGCGAATAGTTTCCGACCTCGCCGGCCATCTTGTGAACGATGCGCTCGATCACGCTGCGGACGGCCTTGCCTGCGGAGGGGAACACTCGGGCCAGTTCGGTCAACACGCCGAGGACTTCGCTGCCCGCGCACGACCCATGCACCAGATAGACGGCCCCCACGTTTGCCTTCCGCAGTGCCGTTCCCACTTTACCCATCCGGTTGCGGAAGTCCTCGGACTCAACCGGCGGCTGCGTCGTCGGGACAAGCAGATGATGAGGCGAGGTGGGGCGTGCGGTCTTGTAGGCTTGATGCCGAAACGGAATGGCCTGCGACATGGTTTACTCTGCCGGGGTCGATGCGATGGATGGTAATCTCGGTAGCCTGGTGTCCCAAAGAGCCGGACCACGTTTCATACGGCCGGCCCTTGCGCTCGTCGCCCTGGAAGAACGAAAGATAGGTCATCACGTCCGACGCGATGAACTCGTGTTCGCCCGGGGCAGATCGGGTTTGGCCGTGGACCCGCCGCCAAGTACCCGAGTTGAAATACGTCTGGTTCAGCACATAACCCTCGGCATAGCTGGCGTCCAGCGGGACGGTTTCGGAGACGTGTGTATGGCCGTAGACGATGTGTCGCGAACGCCGATTGCGGAAATCCTGCTCGGTCAAAGCATATTCGTAATAGGACGAACTCCGGTCGCCGCGGATCTTGTGCAACCACTCAACGATCGAGCTCCCCCAGCCGATCGAAAGACGCTTGCTGAACTTCAATGCCCGCTGCAACCCGTCGACCAGATCGAAGGGAGACCACGAGTCGCGATCGCAGACCGGGTCGATCGACAGGAACTCGTCGGCCAAGTGGTCCCAGACCTGTTTGACCCGTTTGCGAAGGGCCGGCGACGTGCAGGTCCGTTCCAAGAGGCCGTCGATCCAGACGGGGATCAGCAGCAGGGGGCGGACGTTGTCCAACTCGCGCAGGCCGAGCACCGCGGCGGCCGGCAACTCGTCGCCCAAGCCCGACTCGATCTCGGCCGTGAACCGATTGGCCAACTCGATGACCATCATATCGCCCAGGCTGCTCGTGTCGCGATCACCCTCGAAGTTGAACGGGTCGAAGAGATCGCCGTGTCGCGCGGTGACCTTATGACGGCGCATCGCTTGCAGCAACTCGTCGCTCTCGGTGATGTCGTGCGGAAACGGTTGGTCGGGCCGGTTGGCCAACCCCATCTGTTCGATCAGCGACCGTCGCAATTCGTCGTAGTTGGGACCCGGCAGATGATAGAACCAATCGTGGTTGCCCACCATATAGTGCGTTCGCACGACGACCGGCTGGCCCTCGGCGGCATGGTCCGGTCTGCCGGATCGGAGCATCGGCGGAACGAGAATCCCCCCCTCGGCACTCAGGCCACGGATCGCAGCCAGGGCATCCTCGTTATGGGCCACGATATCGCCCGTGATGTGGCCGACTTGGTCGACGAAGTCCGGCGCATGGGGATTCCCCCACGGCCGCACCCTCGATCGGGCCGTCCATCGTGACGACCGGATGACGTCGAGCACATCGCCCAACAGCACCAGATCGATCCGCTCGATCGGACAATAGCTCCCGTCGGCTCGCCACGAGGCGGCAGTTGCCATCTCCTGGAGTCGCTGGGAAAAGATATGGAAGGCCCCGGGCGAGAGCGTCTCGCCGACGGTTCCATCCCCCAGATGTAGATCGCTGATGATTACAAGCATGGCCCCCAACTCCCGGCATATCACCCAATGATGTCCCGTCCCGCGCTTCGCGACACGTTGCCTCGTATCGACGCCCGGCTGTACCGAACATGAGGATTATCGCGGCTGGGCCGGTTGATTGGCGAATTCTGGCCGGGGACAGCCTGCTCCGGGGCCTAGATCGGCCACCACTCCCTCACTAGAGGGGTATTCCCGGCCCGATCTCCAGGAGATTTGGGATTTCTCGGGGGGGTTGGGTGGGGATCAAAATAGTTGACAAATCGGTCTGACATTGGACAATAGAAGTCATTGAGGTCGCTTAGGACCGAGGCACTTGTAGTTCTGACCCCCTTTTTTCGTTCGGAAGAATTCATCGATTTCTCGGAAGGAGAGGGGGGGAGTTAAAAAATAGTTGACAAATCGATCGGTTCTTGGACAATAGGTGCTATTGAGGTCGCTCAGGACCGAGGCATTTGTATTGAATGTTCAGAGTCTGATGTCGATGATGTGCCCTGGCACGGTCGGTGGGCGTTGGAACTTGAGTGAGTCCTCTCGCTCATTTTAGAACGTATCCCTATTCGGAGAAAAGAGCCATGAAGAACGTGACACTCGTCGCAACCGTTGGCCTCGCGGCGGCCTTGATCCTCGGCGGCGCCGTGGGCAACCAATTATCCGCCGACATAATTCTCGTGCCCAACGCCGATTTTTCACTTTTCAAACCGGGGACGAACTATACGGTCGGCGCGACCCTTCTCGGCGGCGGGGCGTTTTCCTCTTATGCGTCAAACCTCGGGGACAATTTGACGTTGAAAGGAGCGACTGGACAAGCGGAGTATGCCGACGGTACCACCGGCACAACGGTCGATTTACCCGGCTGGGTAGAAGTAACCGGGAACATAAGCGGGTGGAACACAAATGACATAGGGGCGAATGGCGTGGATGGTTCCCCTGGGTATAATGCCTTCGGGACTTGGAGCGGTGGACTTGGGACAACTGCCGGATCGGCCGAATCTCTGGGTGACATCGTATCCGGCACCACCTACACGCTTTCGGCCATGGTCAACGGAGGTGCGGGCCCTTTGGCATTGGACCTGATGGCAGGCGACGTAGCGCTCACCCCCAGTTTGTCGACAACTCCGGATCTACCTACCGGTGGGTGGCTGGAGATTTCCAGGGAGTATGACGCTGATACCATCGCCGCCTACGCCGGAGAACCTATGACGATTGTCCTGGGCACCCGCGGCGAAGAAGGAGAAATGATCGGCGCACGGGTCGTCTTCGACAATGTATCGCTTTCTTTCATCGCCGCTGGTCCCTGGTTGATCTGGGACAACGACGCCGACGACGGGAACTGGGGTACCGACAATAACTGGGACCCCGATCCCGATTTTCCCGACGCGACGACAACGGCTTCGATCAATGGCGACGCGGGAATCTGCCACGTCATCGATGGCCAGACGGCTAGAGTGCTTATGGTTCAGGACGGCGGAGCGCTCACCATTGATTCCGCCGGCAGCCTCGAAATCCTCAATAGCTTGGACGTGGGAACCGGCGGTACGATGAGCGTCGCCGGCACACTCAACGCAGCCAACCTCATTCTTGACGGGAACGAAGATGTCAGCTCCGTTGTAACCGTTCCCGTTGGCGGACAAGTGACCGTGGCTGAAAGCACCGAGGTTGGCGTCTACTCGACACTCGCGGTCGACGGCACTCTCACGACCAACTCGCTCAGTCTGGCCGGCTCGAGCAACGTCTCGGCCATGCCCGGCACGCTGACCGTTATTAATACCCTGACGCTCGGCGATGGCCTGCCCATCACCGCAGCCGATGGCACCCAATTCAGCGTTAGCGGAACCGATCTGGCCACGTCGGCCGATATCGCGTTGACCGGCGGAATTGTCTCGATCGGCGAGTCCAACTCGGTCGAAGGCGCGATTGCCCATTGGACGTTCGACGAGTTGGCCGGGGCCGCCACGGTGGCGGATAGTTCCGGCAGCGAAACCGTCTATAACGGCGATATCATCGGCGCGGGCGGCTTTGT
>SDBT01015359.1_pt1 | contig 12173 bp, 13 predicted proteins | sample 2277101 | NCBI WGS metagenome assembly SDBT01 (sample SAMN10404973, study PRJNA504765) | marine sediment metagenome | isolation source: marine sediment core GS10_PC15, 103 cmbsf | place: Arctic Ocean: Southern Knipovich Ridge | collected 2010
TCAGCGGCTATGCCAAGCGCCTGAATAGCCCCGGTAGACACGCCTACTAACAGGTCAAGCTCTCTGTAAAACTTAGGAAAGTTTTCTTGAATCCGGTCGGCAATAATCGCCTCAATAACTCCCCGGACGCCCCCACCGTCAAGCGAAAGAATATTAAACCTGCGGTATTTTCGGACTCTATCTTGTGCAGAACTGGAATCATCGTTGGGCACTAGCTTCTCCTACTCCTCAAAATTGAGACGGTTCTGGGCGTCAAGTTCTATTTTCCAATCCTCGGCCACAAACAACTCTTTCCCCAGTCGATTAGTGGTCTTGGATAGACGTGAGTTACCCTCGACTACCATTTGGGCATCGATAAGTTCCTTGATAGCCGGGGTAACTACATTGTTTGGCATCCCCAACTCGTCGCGGATCTCAGTACGCAAAACCCCCGGGGTACTTTTAATCCTAAAAAATATCTGGGTCTTAAGAGACTCGCCTTTAATCATACCATGCTACTCCTTACTCTGTCTAAGAATGAAATCAGGAAACCCCTGACCCATAGAATGCTCGTATCGTAATGCTGCGCGGCCGGGATTAAAAGTGATGTTCAACTTGTCTCGGACATCTTCCTCCACCCAGTTCCTTAGATTCACGATCTCCTCAGAACTCAAAGTGTCAGTAAATACAAACGCCTTGTACCCACCTTCCGGATCTCCCTTATAGTAATCCGAAGTACGGGTGTAATCTACATCCCAGGAATGAAGTCTGTCCCCGGTTTGAGGCTGGGTATAGGTAAAAACCTGCTGCTGCGGGGTAGAAAGCTCGGGAGATAGAACGGCCTCATCGTAGTACGGAGTACCCGGGTAGGTTGTTATCACCGTACAATCAAATTCCTCAGGCTGAACTTCCAAAAGCCAGTCGCGAACAGCTGTTATAGACTCTACACTCTCCCCGGGGTGTCCAACAGACATCAGAGCCTTAACTTTAAGACCGGCGTTCTTCGCGAGCTCCACACAGCGGGTGTTGTCTTCCCGGGTGGCTCTCTTTTTAATGTTTTTTAGAATTCGAGGGTCTGCTGATTCATATCCGCATAAAATCCACCTAAAACCAGCGCGATACATCGCCCTCGCCTGCTCTTCGTTAAAAAGTTCCGACTTAACAAAGCCGCGTAGTCTGAAATCGACACCTAAACGCTCCTGCAGATCTGAAATACCATTCATCAACTCTACCAAATTGGGATTGACATTTAACTCGTCATCATAACAATTCCCAGACCAAGTGGCTTGGCCATTGCGTCTAACCAAAATAACACCTGTAGATACCGTCACACAGTGAACGGTTCCCTCGTACTTTTGTTTCCCAAAAACATCTTTGCCGGAATCCGGCCCATTTATCACCACGTCCCGCTGACGTCTAAGCAACACACGCTTGTATTTGTCATCGTTGTAAGCCCAATACCCCGCCTTAATTGCCATTTCTTGTAAATCGTTACGCATTTGGTCAGAAAAAGAAGTAAGAACCTCTTGTTGATTAGCAGTGGTGTGGCCGTCCCCCCTGATATAAGTTTTTAAAAAAAGAAGAATAAGGTCAGAGGACATGTCTTTAAATTCTTGGGGAACATACTTTTCTTTTGAGTGTCCAAATTGTTTAAGATACTCATAAAGCTCCTTACTATCAATATGAAACTGATCGCTAGAGTAAGAGTAACGGTAACCTAAAACATCGAGAACAGCTTTAATTTCCGCTACTTTTTCCGGGTTAGCCTTCAAACTTTGTTTTATAAGTGTGCGGTATCCACGTCCATTTCTAACCTTAGGTCGGTAACACGACCCTTCGGATAAATACCAGGCCATAAACTGTACCCAGATCTTGACGGGGAGTCGTCGTTCCCCAACTTGAACTTTAGGACTTCCTAAATTCCTACCCAAATAAGCAGTCTCGTAAGCTGGGATAGTAAAATACTTTACTTCCTGACCCTTCCACTCCGCGTGCTGAGAAAAGGTCATTTTTTCTGGGCTACTAATCATTTCAGCAGCGGTGATGTGGTCATACCCCCTACCGGACTTGTTGACCCACACCCTATGTTCTGGAGTGACGGCGAGATCTGTAAATCTAGTTTTAACAGTAACAAGATCGCCATTAAAATCTTTTTTAATAATCCTTTTTGGTTTTTCAAATCGTAATTCATTAGTTTTTGGATCCAGAATTGCGACTTGATCTTCCGGAGACAACTCCGGGAACCGCACAAAACCCTTTCCAGCAGTTAGGATTTCAGTATTTTCATCATAACACATGAAACCTGTATACCCATACGTTTTGTACAAAGATTCTATTTCGTTTACCACAGACGCGGTCGATCTCTTTCTAATTACTCGCAACGCTTTACTATTTCTTCCGCCGCAAAAACCACATGTGAACGGACAACCCAGCTGTGCTATTAGGCTGGTAGCCTCGTGACCGTCAATAGTATAGTGGTAGGAGGACATATCCACCAGTTCCCTGGCGGGATATGGACTCGCATCGTAGAACGCATCATCCATAAAAAGCCCGGTATCGGGGTCGTCTCCGTCGACAATCGCAGGCGGGTTGGGGCCCACAGCTTGCAGGACAGCCAGCTCCCCATCACCCGGACACAGCACGTCCACCAGGCTTTCCAACTGCATCTTAGCACGGTAAGCCCGCCCGCCACTCACATTTCCTTTCTGCTCCAGCTTAAAAGCAGACAAGGTCAGTGTCACGTGGGGGCCGCCCAAGATAATCCTCGCGTCTGGCCACATTTTTCTAACTACCTTAGCGATAGAAATGGCAGCAGGTAACTGCGGAGTCGTGGTAGTAATACCTACCATACTGTCCTGATTTGCGGACAAGTAATGCTCCAAGAACTCCAGATAGTTACTTACCCCTGAGAGATCCAGGAAGTTTATCGGATGCCCTGCTTCCCGTAACACCGCAGCTACTTTCAAAATACCTAGACTAACAAAGACCCTCTCGTCTAATAAAAATGAGGAGGGTGGAGTTATAAGAGTGATAGATTTCATTTCACGCTCTCGACAAAAGAATAGAACCAACGCAAAGCATTTTCCTTACGGTGCACGGAGAACTCTTCTTGATAACAATCTCCCACACACCTGTAGAACTTTTTATCGAACCAAAGAGTCTCCAGTAGTCCGAGAACATCCTGCTCGGTAGTTTCATTTATGGGCGGTAAAACTCCCTCAGGAAAGTCTGACCGTACCGTCTCTGACATAAATCCATTGTTGTGCCCTAGAGGCACAGACTCCACAAACAGCGAGTCAATGGTGGAAGAGGCCATACCTGCCACTCCCAGGTTTATCTTCACGGTAGACAACAGCTCCAACAGGGGACGGAAAGGACACAGCTTTACAAACTGTACCGGTAAACGTCCTAGAAGCTGCTTTGCTTCTTCGGGAAATTGCTCCTCTCCCGTTATTATAAAGTAAAGTTTAAAGTCCACTTTACGGGAGAACTTCTCCAGGGCCCGCAGAAACACAAGTCCCACTTCAGGAACAGAGGTTCCTCTTTCGAACTGTGCACGATGGAACACCTCCTTAGACATCCAGGCGATGCTGGGACGATTAAAAGCAGTAGAGCGGGGTGCAGTGAGCATAGACTCGCTGAACGGGATAGGCATCAAACCTATATGGTAAGGTCTTTCCGATTTAGCCCACGATGACATGGAATCATAGTAGTTGTTCTTGTACCCAAATACAAGAGAGCCAGGCCCGTCTAAAAGGCACCTTACATCCGGATACTCAGTCTCTACCCTCTCTAAGAAAGAGGCGTCCTTGACAGCTCCGTAGCGCAGGTGGGCGTGGTTAAGAAAATTTACCCCACCACCGTGACAACTGGCTACTGAAGCCCAGGGTACGTTTAAAAACCAATCAAACTGCTCGCCTGGGGAGGGGTTGTCAAGAATCTGATGGACGTCGTGCCCCTCTTCTCGTAAAATATGCATCCAGTTCAGTGACCAGCGTCCCTCACCGCGGGTGGGGACATCTAAACTGGCATTGGGCCCGCAACCGGGCGCAGTTACACCTATCTTCATCGATCAGCTCCCCTTCCACATTTCTATCATAGCGGTACCCAATCCGTAATCATAAAATTTCGTATTGGGATAATTTATCTCATCGAGCAATTTTCTGACCGGAGGGTGGTTGCTATCATGGAACCCTATAACACCCCCAGATCTAACTAAAGGCGAGTAGTTTTGAAAATCTTTCTTAACCCCCTCATAAGAGTGATCGGCATCAATGTACAAAAAGTCCACCGTCCTACCGTCGAGCAGATCGACGACTTCTTGCACCGTAGTCGGGCTCTGGGAATTAACCTCCTGTAAAAAAACCACAGAAGCTCGGGCCTCTGAGAAGTCACAAAAACCAGGTGTCTCGAATTGATGACGGTTCTCATCCACGGTTATAAGTAACCCATCTGAAGTTAGCAAGGTTTCCCAAAACCTAGCAGTACCACCATTTTCTGTCCCTATCTCCAGTATAACTTTTGGATCCACGTCCCGCGCTGCGGAATACATAGCCCACAGCTCATCAGCAACCTGGACCACACCCGGTCCAGTAGGGGGACTCACGGTCTTAAATAGACTGTCGAATTCTCCGCGGTTCATACGTAAACTACCCCAATCCCACGACTATCTTTGTGGTTTTGGAGCAAAATCTTTTCTCCCGGAATTTCTTCCCAAGCCTTCCCGACTGTATCAGGCATACTAATGATATCGTCCATCCCAATGATACCGCCCGGCCTAACCAGGGGACCGTACATTTCATAATCCAGCTTGGCGCCAGCGTAAGCGTGATCGCCATCTATATAAAGAAAATCAACAGGTTCTTTCAAAAGACCTTTGACTTTTTCTAAAGTCTCGGGCTGATGAGTGTCTCCTAACATTTGGGTAAGATCAGAAACACGTGAATACGAACAGTACTTCTCATCATACAACGATACCGGGTGATGATCCGGCAGGAGAGGATGGTCTACGGTGACCACCTGACCCTGGGGGCCAACGATGTGATCCCAAAAAACAGAACTCCCCCCGTGGTTAGTTCCGAGTTCTAGTATTGTCTTAGGTTTGATTGGGTTTATCTTGTCAATAAGGTCCCAAAAATCATGCGCCTGTGTCAGTAGCCACCAGCCGAAAGACTCCCGTTCATGTCCGTCCCAACTATTATGGGCACACGTGTTACGTAATTTCCAATACTCTTCTTTAGTCATCAGTACACCTCCTCAGTGTAAACTATAAATTAAAATCCGCAATAATTCTATCACGCCAGCGGGCATGTCCGTAAGTCTTTGCAAACTCCCAATCTATATCGAGAGGATTGCTTTCTCTAAATAATTTTACAGTCTCGTCTCGTAAAAAACCATTCCCATACCAGGATTTCCAATTCGGATCAGTCAATCTAGGTGTATTTACTCGCGCATAAATGGCTTCCCAACGTTGTCTACAGCAACGGTCGTGCTGGAGTTTAGGTATTTTGAAAATGGGAGGAACATTTATGTCATCGCGACAGGCATGCGTACAGCTTATGTAATCCTCATTGGCGGCCGGAGTATTGATTTTCCCGTCGTTCTCCCACATCTCATTAAAAACCGTTCCCTCTACCCTAACGGAAAAATACCCTGCTCCAAACGCGTTGCCCATGAATCCAACATCGGACGACGTGGTTTGAACGTGTTCATCCCACCCACCAAGCTCATCCCAAACTTCCGACCGGATCCCAAACGCGTGACAGGCCCCCATATCTACCGCAAGGGCGACCTTTACTCCACCCGCTGTGACATGGACTCCGGGCCCTTCTCCTAGGGATGGGACCACATTTACTATACCGACATACGGTAAATCCAAGGCTGCTTTCATATTGGCCAAGAAAGGAGAGGTCATGTAGGTATCAGTATTAAACCCTATCAAATAGGGAGAGCTGGACATCTGTCTACACCTGTTAAATGAACGCGCCAGCCCCATGTTGTGGCCGTGGTTGAGAACAAGCGTACTTATTCTATTTCGCCAGCGCGCGAGCTCGGCCTGGCAGACGGGACCACTTCCGTCATCGTGAACTATAATTTCTACCGGTAAATCCGCGTGTGTGTGGATGCTGTCTAAACATTTGTCCAAATAAACAGGGCGGCCCAGCTCCGGTAATAGAACAGAGAAAAAATCAGGAAAATACTTATGAATCTTCAGCGGCTCGTTAAGGCTCTTGCAGTCTTCCAATGTACTTCTCCTAGATGAATACCTATATTTTCTTAGTTAGGTGACTCCCAAAACTTTCGCTCTATAACATTTCTTCAAATTTACGTAGGGCGTACCGAGAACTGTGCACAGAAAACTCCTGTTCAAAGGCGTTACGGGCGTGCTCGTAAACATCCCTGTCCAACCAAAGGCGTTCCAGCAAGTCTTTGATGTCGGATTTCGTAGTATCTTGCGGCAGGGGCAGAGTTAGTCCGCGAGAAGACGCGGTCTCGGTTAGGGTAAGAGGAACGATGTAATGCTCGTTATAGCTAACTGGGTTCGTGTAGGCTAAAGGAACGCAGCCGCAAAAAGCAGACTCTAGTACGCTGCCCGTAAGACCGCCTATAGAAAAAGAAAGCTTAGAACGGGACATGCAATCCAGCACCCCCCGGAAATCAACCCCCTCTAAGTAGTTCAACCCCACAATTGATTCCAAAACACGGGTAGCATCGTGCGGAATAGAAGACGTCCCCGTCCCATAATCATTCTCCCTAGCGTAATTAAACACCAGCTCATGCCGAAGAGACAGGTCCCTGATGGCTTCTAAGGTCCAAATTCCCAAATCAACATATGAATCTAACTTAAATTCATGTGCGGTGTTCGGGCTGTGCTGCCAAACCCTCTTAAGTAGCCACGTCATCTCGATCCGCTCAAAACCCAGAGACGGCGGCTGCGGGAGCAGGGACTCGGGGTAGGGGGTAGGAAGAAACACAGCCCGGTAGTTATATTTTTTCTGCGAGGGGAGTGCCTTTTCAAATAGTTCCCGGTGGGGAAAAGCCAGGACGCTCTGGCCGGAGGGGCCACAAGCAAAACTATTTACATAATCCTGATGGGGAATGCCAAAAGCCAGGTGGACATGTTTCTTAGACAAAACATTGCCCGAATCACACGACACATCGGCGTGTCTTGTCGTGTGAAAATACAGATCAAATGTTTCGGTGGAGGAAAAAGTGTCATGCACTTGCACCACCTGATGACCTTGTTGCTCTAAAAGGTATTTCCAATTAAGTGCCCAGCGCACCTCGCTGCCCGAAGAAGTGTAAACGTCAGCACCAGGAGAAAGGCCTGGGGTAGAAATCGCTATTCGCACAGGTACCTCCAAACGTAATCAGTACAAATACCTGCTACCAATTCACAGTCTTCGAAAGAATTCGACTCTGGCATAACCGCCACTGACCTACCCGTCAACGCGTTGCCGGGGTAAGTCCAGATATAACCCAGTGAGGTCAAGGTAAATGTATCATTTTGGTGCCAGAAACAGTGAGACGGGGGATGGAGCAGGAGCGCGTAGAGAGCCTGCAAGTTTTTGGCATGACACCACAACCGAGAATTACTCAAAAATTGGCGATCTACCTTATACTGGGGAGCATCGTGTCCTAAAAAGAATTCCCCACCCACCAACCACACGTCTACTTCGCAATGTAACTGGCTGTGGGCTGCCAAAGCGTCCGTCACGTATGCGGGCTGGTTCTCAAACTCTTTATTTGGACCAGACGTGTTCCCCCGATGTGCAATTAAGATGGGCATTTAATAAACCAAAGTCTTCGAAATTGCGGGCCGTGCTCTAACGTACCCGAAACTAACCAATCGTACTTATGAACCCCGGAATTCAACTTTACAGCATCGCAACGAGTAAACACACACCCCCACTCAGAAAGAAGTCGTTCTATAAATGACGCCGTGAGGCGCGTTCCGGCGCCAGCAAGAGCGGTATCGGGCAAAGCAACGGGTCCCTCCGCCACAGTTTTCATAAAAAAAGGATCGTCACTGTCCAATGTCTCGGTTTCCAAAACTAAATGATCGCAGCGGGCGACCGCGGTGGCAAGGGAGCTCACTGCATTTTTTATGTGGTACAGAACACCCGTATGAATACAGATATCGAAATGTCCTCTGGGAAAATCATTTTCGATGTTACATACCTGAGCCTTAACACCTGGGAATCTTTCTCTAATTCCAGCGACATTATCCGGGCGACCATCGGTACAAGTAACGTCAGCCCCCAGTTCACAAAACATATTGCCAAGATGTCCGTAGCCAGCTCCAACCTCTACCAAATGCTTATCTCGAAAAAACGAGGCTCCGTAGTGTTCAACTATAAAATTAAACCTCTTTTCTCTCCAAGCCTGATAATCACCCCTGTCAAACGTCATGTCGTAGATATACCTCCAAATCTTCCGGGGTACCAAGACCCCACATCTTTTCTATAAAGAAAGGAAATACTTGTCTTCCGCGTCCTATTCCCTCGTTATAAACAGGGCAGACGTAGAACTCACCATTAGTGCGGATGTTCTTATTGATCATCTCTTTGGCGCAGGACACGAAAGCCATTCCTTGCCGCCAATGGTACACTCCGCTGGTCGCATAGTCGGAGATGGGCTTCTTTTCCGCAACCTCTACCACGCGTCCGCGAGAATCTGTTCTAGCAAAACTCCACTTAGGATCCCTATCCTGATCCTTAAAGACCCAGATAAAATCAGTCTTGTTTCCATCCAAGGTAAGCATGGTTTCGAAGTTGTCCGGCGAATACTCCATAATTTCATCACAGTTAGAGATCAAAATAGTTTCTGACGTGTTTATCAAACTCTCCGCTAAAAGAACCGTACAGGCTGCCCCCTCCGTAAGCTCATCTACAGGGATTATATTACATCTACGCGTTGTGGCAGCTCTCAAAACCTGCTCGAGGGTATAGTGTTCTAAGTGCTCTTTTCTAACCAAAAATATAAACTCCGCGGCAAAGGGCAAATTCTCTATAACTCTTTGGATCATGGGTTTGCCGTGGACATCGAGGAGAGGCTTGGGCAGTGCGTAACCCGCTTGTACAAAACGCGAACCCTCTCCTGCCATAGGAATTACGATCTTCACGATATCTCCTGTAAAAAACTTTGTAGATTTTCCCATACTACTTCTTCTGGGCCCTCCACCTCCCACACATAGGCTCCGGTGTTTTGCGCAGACGCAATTCCCTCTACCGAATCCTCAACAATTACTGTCTCCAAAGGGCCGCTGCGCAGAACCGACATGGCGGTTAAATATCCTTCGGGAGAAGGCTTAGGGTGTCTCACATCGTCGCCGGAAATAAGCACATCAAAGACATCACGTAATCCTGCCCCTAACAACACCGCGGAGGCGGCCTGGGTATTGGAGTTAGTTACGCAGGCGGTCTTGTATCCCGACAACCTATCGAAAAGCCTAACTTTAGTCGTATCTACCCAAGAGTCCCGCTGGATGATGTAAAACAAGTGCCTTTCCTTAGCCAACGTCACCGAGGTGAGACGGGCCGCGTCTAAACGACCTTGTTGGCGCAACAACAGCAGTTTGTCCTTGGTAAGTTTACCTGAAAATATTTCTTCATTTTCTGCAACCCCTATTCTAAAACCAGCGACTTCTTCTAAAGCACAGTTTAGAGCTTCTTCGTGCCAGGGTACTGAATCAACCAGGACCCCATCAAGATCGAACACCACGCTTTTTATCTTCTGCGTCAGGCACCCCCTATCGATGACGGGACCTGCCCCCATTTATTCAAAATCCTGGTACAACTCTGCAAAAGGAAGCGGGTGGGTACCCACATACTCCAGCAACTCGCTGTCGGTTTCTTTGGGATTCTCTGTAAAAGCATAACTATCATACTCTCTTGTCGTGAAATCGTAAGGTTGAAGATTAGATTCCGCGGGTAGATTTTCTTCCGCGTGAAAAAATGAGTCCACGTTCCGTACTCGCTTAGCAATTAACTCTGGATCCCCGATGCGTGAATAGTGGTACAACCACAGGCCTGCCGGCACGTGATGCGGGATACCCAGCGGTCTAGAGTTCTGACCATCGAACCCGTCGTAGGTATGGGTGCCGGCGCGCGTTAGTCTAGTGATGATAACGGACCAGTCGCGCCGAATAGTATGAAGATTACCGAAAAAATAAGGGCGCATGAAATCAAAACCATTAATATCGCTCGAGGCGTTGCGCACCAGTTGCTGAAGCTTAAACGCATCATCCTCATGAAACGCCTCATCCTGCTGAACACATAAACGCCATTCAGTGGAATCAGAGCAGGCTTCTACAGCCACCTGACTCTGGTGTCCTATCTCGAAACCCTTCTCCATATTGAACATGTCCCAGGAGGATTCGCAAAGGACTATACCAAACTCGTTACGGAGTTGGTCAGCGAGCTCCGATGTACCATCATCCGTGGTGGGGTCGTATGCCAATACCACCTCATCACAAATAGGAAGAAGCGCTTCGACACATTGTCGCAGCGGGTACCCAAACTTGACAGAATTCCTAGCGGCTACGCAGCCACTGATGTTACTTTGTTCCGATAACATGCAGTTCCCAGTCGTTCTCTACAATTCTACGTACTTGAGTAAACCCCGCCCCCTCCATACGGGGCTTAAAGCTCTCAAACGTGTACATGGCCTTGTGGGCACCCCACTCTGTGTACTGGCCCGGATGAGGAATCTCCCCATCCGGCATGGTGTTTCTATCCCACTGTGAATTTCCTGATATCTTTTCCCAACCATCGGGGCCACCTGGGAAATCAGAAAACCCTCCAAACAACGCTACCATGGTCTCCTCAGTAGAATGAACACCTTCCACATATGCTCTACAGAGAAAATTAAGATCGGGCATCTTCAGAGTGATCTTACCACCCGGTTTTAATACCCGGCACCACTCTCGTAAAACCGTGGACACCTCCGTATAGGAGATGTGCTCCACCACGTGGGCGGCATACAACTCATCGACTAAATCATCCTGTAACCAGGGTAGATGGCGGACATCCAACTCAACGTCGACGTTCCCCACCTTGACGGCGTCTACGTGGGTAAACCCCGGCACTCCGTGGGGGCCTGATCCCAATTCAATACAGACAGGCCCCCTCGAAGCAGTCGATGTTGCACTATTCTTCACTAACAACCTTCTTCTTTCCAGTGGTACGGAATGCTAACCCGTCCTTAGACGGTTTCAAACTCACCGTAACCTTGGTGTTCGGAGCAACCTCACCCTTAAGAATAGCTTTCGATAGCGGCGTATTTAAATGTTTCTTAATAGACCTGCGAAGAGGTCTGGCACCAAACTTGGCGTCGACCCCGTGGTCTATAAGAAAATTCTTAGCGCCGACATTGAAATTAAGAGCAATATTCCTACTACCAGAGAGCTGATCCTGAACCTCATCGAGGAGCAATTCCAGGATCTGAAGGTAGTTGTCACTATCCAGAAGTCTAAAGTGAACTACCTCATCGATGCGGTTAAGAAACTCAGGCTTGAACTTGTGCTTAAGTGCGACGGCTCGAGCCTTCGCAGCATCCTTATTCGATACCGCGGATACTGCACCAATTCCCACCTTATTACTAAGCGCATCGATTTCTTTAACACCGATGTTAGAAGTCATGATGATAATGGTCTCATCAAACGATACCTTAGTACCGCCCTTCGACTCCGTAAGCACACCATCGTCTACAATCTGGAGCACCCTCTCGTGGAAGTTACTGTGAGCCTTCTCGATCTCGTCGAAGAGCACCACGGAGAAGGGATACTTAGTCACTTCCTTGGTCAGGTGACCACCGTCATCATACCCAATATATCCCGGAGGAGAACCAGTAAGCTTAGCCACTTCATGCTGGTGCTGATACTCCTGGCAATCTATACGAACAAGATGGGCACCGAGGGCGTCGGCCAGCGCTTTGGCTGTTTCCGTTTTCCCTACACCCGTATTACCAGTGAACATAAACACACCAAGGGGCTCGTGCTGACGCTTCAAACCCACAGTAGCTCGGGCTACGGCGTCACTGACCAACTCCAGGGCCTCATCTTGACCCTGTATTCTTTTCCGAAGAAGGGCACCCAGATTCAGAATTTTATCCTGGGGTACGTCTGTAAACTTAATACCTCGACGTTTTGTTCGACGAGGTTCGGCACCTGCTTCGGCAGCCACGCGACGATT
>SDBT01015360.1_pt1 | contig 12173 bp, 14 predicted proteins | sample 2277101 | NCBI WGS metagenome assembly SDBT01 (sample SAMN10404973, study PRJNA504765) | marine sediment metagenome | isolation source: marine sediment core GS10_PC15, 103 cmbsf | place: Arctic Ocean: Southern Knipovich Ridge | collected 2010
ATTAAAATAACGTTTTCGAGGATTTGGTTAATAGCCGGGGTGTTTTCTGTTGCCAGTTGATAAGCTACGATTGGGGCCATTTGTGTTGCGCCTACTTCGTCGGAGTGGAGGGAGCAGGAGATGTGTACAACGGTCTTGCCTTCTTTGAGAAGCTGCGGCAGTTCGGCTTCGGAAGTGAGGCGGGGGTCAGCGAGTTTGTGCTGGATAGCTTTGTACTTTTCGAGGTTTTTTAAGTTTTCCGGCGACGAAATCAATGCAATTAAGAGGGTGTTTCCCATTTCAGTTTGGCCGAGTTCGACTATTTTGATTCTGTTGGAGGCCTTGCCGATGGCATAGAAGTATTCGGCAATCTGGTCCCAGTTGGCCAGTTTGTAATCTGAGCCGAGCTTGAAACCGATAATGCTTTCCGGTGTGGGAATGACGTTGGTTTGAGCGATTGCAGAGCAGCACAGGATAAGGGATACCAGGGATGCAACGAAGTAAGATTTGAGTGTTTTCATTATGTTCTCCTAAGGAGGTCACAGGATTATGAGTTGTAATTTACTTTTTAAAGAAGTTGGCATTATCTCATAACATCAGTTCGAAAACAAGGTTAAAAAATTTATTGCATTTTGTTTTTTCGGGGGAGTTTTTCCGGAGGTTTCGGTTTGTTTTTAACTTAGGGATTTGGGGGGTAATGGTGTAATAAGGCATTAGAGCCGCTTTTGGGGACAAAAAAGCACATCTGGTATAAATGAAGGACAAGCTCAAAGAAGTAATTTAAGGTCATCGATTTTTCAGATGGAATCTCTTAAAACATATTTGTAGGTCGGCCCGGGAATTTTTAGGTTGTGTACTGGTTATAGCCTTGAGGCAAAGTGAAAGAAAGCACGATTATGTGGGGTTGAAAGAAAAAAGTGGGCTGAGGTTGGGAGGGAGGAAGAGGGGAAAGAAACCCAGCCCATGGTTTTATAAAGGCAAATCACCTTTCAATCAATCAAAGAGCGTGGTTTTATCAAAGACCAAAACCTATGATTTTTAAGGGATGCTCCGCTACAGAGCCACAAGGAGTTTTTAGCCAAGTCGTATAGTATTAGTATAGCGGGAAAATCAAACGTTGCAACGAAAAATTTATCCGGTTTGAAAAATTTTCAGGTTTTGATGTTTAAAGTATGAAAGTTAAAGAAGTTAGGTTGGGTGCTCCAATTCATAAGCTATTATAGGAAAGTCCACTTTTTTGGTAGTGAACCCCACGTAACACGTAAACGTGTGACATAAACTCGATAGATAAACATAAAGGCCAGTGACAGGGGGTGATGCAATTGGGAGAGGGCCGAAGGACAAGAATTTCAATCAAATGCGCAGGTATTTAGAATCCAAAATTTTGATTTTTTAAAAAATTTTTACTGCTTTTGTCACCGGAATTTAGCTCAAGGGAGTTCATAAGAAAAAACCATTTTTTCGCATCAAACGCGCATGTTGGTTTAAATGTGGCAGCGATGAAGAAAGTTACCTGTGATGAGAAAAAGCAAAGATGATTAAACTGTCAGTAAACAGGGGAGCAGTAAATGGGGTTTGAGCTTCAGATATTTAATGATGGTCAGCTTGAAACAGATTATATCGAGTGGCTTGTGGATGAAAAGTCAGTAGATATTCAGGTACATTTCACCCGGCTTTGGGAATATTACAGCAACCGGATGGTAAATGTTAATGGTACAGGCGCCTTCGAGAGGAAAATCAATGAGTCTGGACGTTGTTATCTACAGGCGCAGGAATATGGTTTGCCGAGCCGTATTACGGGGCTGGTGCACTCTACGGATGCAGGAGTCTTCGGTTCACAAACAGTGAAGGATGTTCAGCGAAAAGAAGTAGTGATAGAAAACGATATTGCCTGGCGGATAAATGCGGCGGTGGATTTTCTATTTGGTAAGCCAATAAGTTTTGTTTCGAGGGCGTCAGAAAGCCGGAAAAGAGCAGAAATAGAGTCGATATTAAAGGCTTTGTTTTCGGCTAACGGCGCTATCGGATTTTTCCAGGATATGGCGGTGCTCGGGAGTGTGTATGGTTTTGTCGATTGTATAGTCAGGCCTGGCGATGAAGTTTTACAGCGAAGCATTTCACCTTCCTCCCAAACCCTCACTTTTGAAGATGTGCTGCGATTGGCACAGACCATCGACCTTGAATTAATTGAAGCACCAAGAGCACTGCCTGTTTTGGAAGAAGACAACTACAAAAAAATCAGATATTACGTACAGCATTTTTACCAGAAGAAGAATTCGCTGGCCAGGATGAACGGTTTTCTATCAAGAGTGCTATCGCGTATAAGACAAAGCGGAGATGTTCGTCGGACTGAGGCAGTGACCGAGATTATGTCGGATGCGGTCTGGCAGAGATATGAGAATAAAGAGCTTGTTGGAGAAGGTGAGCTTCCCTGGGGAATTCTGCCTGTAGTGCATATCCAAAATATTGCCCAGCCATATTTTTATGAAGGTATAAGTGATGTTGAGCCATTGATACCGGTACAGGATGAGCTTAATACCAGGTTGAGTGACAGGGCGAGCAGGATTACGTTCCAGTCATTTAAGATGTATCTGGGCAAGGGGATAGAAGGTTTTGAGGACAGGCCTGTCTCTCCGGGCAGGATGTGGCACACGGATAATCCGGAAGCGACTATTGAAGAGTTTGGTGGTGACGGTCCGGCGCCGAGTGAGGATATGCACATAGCAGAGATTAGAGAGGCGATGGATAAAATAAGCAGCGTGCCCCCCCTTGTAGCCGGGGCTTTGAAAAACAGACTTGGGAATCTTACCAGCGCCGTAGCTATTCGATTGACACTTATGGGAATGCTGTCAAAGACAGAACGAAAGAGATTTACTTACGGTGAGGGAATCAAAGGAATTTGTACGATGGTTTTGGGGATGCTTGATAAAGCAGGCATTTATAAAACCGACTCTGCGGAAAGAGAAGTCGAGATTATTTTTCCCGGTCCGCTGCCGGAAAATATGGTGGAAAAACTGAAAGAGGCGCAAATTAAAAAAGAATTGGGTGTACCAGTTGAGCAAGTGCTCAGAGAATTAGGTTATGAGACCAAGAAGCAGGAGTAAATTGGTAATGAGTCAGAATAATGAAGACGAAGTAATTTTGTCAGAGACAACAGCGGGACAAGATGAGGTTGGAGGAGTGAAACTTGTTCCGGTCACTGAACCAATCCGCTATCGAAAAAGGGCTCAAGCGGCAGAGAAGAGGAGTGAAATTTTGGCCGAGCAATTGGCCCAGGTGAAATCAGAAAGTTCCCAGATATCCGAGCAGTTGAGAGTTATTCAAGCTGAACAACAACTGATGTGTAAATTAGCTACTGCGGGTACCCTTGATTTGGAAGCGGCTGTGTTAGTAGCCAAAGAGAGGATGAGAGGTTCTGATGATGCGGATTTGGACGGTGTGGTTGAGCAGTTGAAGAAAGAGAAGCAATATCTGTTCGAGAGCAGGGCGAATGAGCTTGTGACGGCAAAAAAGACGGCATCGGTAAAGGAGCGTGTTCAAAGCAGCCGAGGAGTACTTGAGAAAGCAGCAGAGAGAGCGGCGGAAACGGGTAATAGAGCAGATTTGCAAGAGTATTTGAAACTGCGACGAAACTTTGTTTAGGGATTTAGATTTTTGCTCAGCCCGGCAAATGGCGGGAGCGGGGTTTTGCAGGAATTAAAAGATTAGAAAAAAGGAGAATTAACGAATGGCTTTTACAGGAAAAACAACATATTCAGCCGGCACAACATTGCCGGAATTAGCTGAAGATGTATCAGATTTGATTGGGATAATTTCACCTTATGAGACGCCGTTACTGGATGCTCTTGGTGACCCTCTAAGAGAGGCAACCAGTACACATCACGAATGGCTTGAAGATGAACTTCTGCCCAACAAGGACGCTATCAACGACGACACCTACACTGACCCGGACGTTGACACCGATTTTGTGGTCGATAATGGCAGCAGATTTCGTGTGGGCGACCAGATTCAGGTTGAAGGCAGCGAAGAATTAATGCTCGTAACCGGTATCAATAGTAATACTCTGACAGTAGTTCGAGGTTATGCCGGTACTACCGCAGAAGATTTGGTTGATAATCAGGTGATAAATATTCTTGGGAATGCAGCTCTTGAGGGGGCTGATAAGCCCGGCGCGCGGTTTACCAACCGCAGCAGGTGCAGCAACTATACTCAGATATTTACCGCTACGGTAGAGGTCAGTGGTACGGATATGGCAGCGAGCCAACTGGGTCTGGCCGACGAGACGGATTTTCAGAAACAAGAGCGTCTGCGTGAACTTATTCGTGATTTGGAAAACACTGTTGTTAACGGCGGTCAGCCAGCGAGCGAACTGGAAGGAAGCGGTTCGGTAAGAAGGTCGATGAAAGGTATTATTCAGCACCTTTCGACGAATGTTTTCCATACCGGTGACAGCAGCTTTCCATCAGGGACGGCACTTGATGAGGACAAGATAAATTACGTGCTCAGAAAGATTTGGGAGAGCAGCAACGGTAACGTGGACCTGATTGTTGTAGGTGGTTTTCAGAAGCGAAAGATAAATGCTTTTTGCGCAGACAGCAGAACCTATGGAGCAACAGATACCACTTTTACCAATATGGTGAGCATCTACGAAAGCGACTTCGGGGTCTGTAGGATTGTTACGTCTCGATGGATACCGCAGGAGGCGGCACTGTTTGTGGATTCGTCCCGCGTAAATGTTTTGCCATTAGCAGGGCGCGGTTTTCATTTTAAGCCGTTGGCAAGCGGTGGTGACTATGAGTGCGGTGAACTGATTGGAGAATACACGCTGGAGCTAAAGAACGAAGCGGCACATGGTCTTATCCGCAGTCTAAGCACCAGTTAAGAACCGGGGGCTGCAGAGGACGCGTACAACGCGTCTCGGCGAGAGTGCCCAAAGAGCAAACTATCTTTGGGCACTTAAGCCAGCCAGCGATAAAAAAGGGAGACTTTCAGTGATGGCTAAATTTTCAAACGATGTTGATATTCTCAGATACGAGCCGATACTTTTTGGTGAACTTCACCTACGGGGACAGGTTTTAGCGTCTGGGACGGGTGCTTCGCTTAGCGGAGTGACATTTACCGCAAGCGGTGCGAATTTTACAGGTTCTTCGGTGACATCAGGTGGTGTTATATATCTGCGGTCCGCGGACGGGTCACTGGATGGTGCGTTTGAGATTATTTCGGTTGATTCGGCAACACAGCTTACTGTTTCGGTAGTCAGGTCAGATTCAGATGAAAGTCCCACAGCGCCTCCGGCAGCTAATGATATATCATACCGTATCAGTACCTTCGGGCCTCAGGTGAGCGAGGTTGGTTTTCGGCTGACTGAATATTTTGGTATCAAGCCGGGGAATCCGGAAAGCGATATAGACGTCGAAGATATTCTCGATACAAGTGTGTTAAAGAGGGCATCGGTTTTTGCCGTCATTTCAACAGTTTATACGATGCTGGCCAGTGAGGCCAAAGATGACAATTTCTGGAGTAAGAGTCTGCACTATCAAAGACTTTTTGAGAAGGCCAGAGAGAGATGCCGGCTTAGTATCGACTTTGGTGGTGATGGGGTGTCTGATTTTACCGTAACGGGTGGGTCATTAAGGTTGTTGCGGGATTAGCGAAGGTGATATAGATGAGCGTTACTTTGGATGGCCAAGAGGTGTTCGATGAGCAGGGGCTTAAGATTGAGCCAGGCAGTATGCGTCGGGACTCGATAGAAAGGACGATGGCGGGACTGGACGGCAGGCTCAGTATTGATATGGGTGGACGCGGCAGAGAGATAAGACAGAGAGGTTCACTTAGTGCGCCGAGCAGGACAAAAATGAAAGAGCGAATCAGTGCTATATCAGCCTTTATGGACGGCGGTACGCATACTCTGAAAACCGATATTGGAGGAGAGTTTAATAATATCAGGATGGATGTTTTCAAGGTAAGCAGAGAGAGGGCATCCGGCAGTGGGGTTTGCTGTGATTATGAAATTGTTTATACACAACTGGTCGTTTAGCAGTTCCTTATCTCTGCCTGCGCGAGTGCGAGAAGGAAAGGTAGAGTTGGTGGTTTAGCAATATGTCACTTATCAGCAGTGGAATAGCAAAAGTCAGGGTGTTTGAACTTTCCGGTGGTATCTGGTCCGAGGGCAGAAGTGTTGCTGAGGTGCGGACAGCTTTGGTAAAATGGCGGTCGGCGTGGAGCGATAAGTTCTATCAGGTTTATGTCAATGGCCGGTATGCGGGGACGACTTTGGGGGCAGCTCAGCGGCAAATGATTGTTCAGGTTCCCACCTTTTCAGGAACACCGGTTCGGATTGAAGTTTTTGCTGTTAGTGCGGCAGAAGCGGAGACTGATTTTAGCAGTGAGCTTGAATCTTCGAGATATAATACCGGCAGGGTGAAAATCAAGTTGCTCCGCAGCCAGGCGTTACCGATTGGCGCAACAGCTAAGATTTATTTCGACAATGGCACTGGCGAAATAGACTACAACAATTCCCTTAACGTCAGTCCCATACGAATCTGGCCTGTGTGGCAGGACAAGGCAGGGTTTGGGATGAGCGGATTTGGTGTTGGTGACTTTGGTTTCGATGGGGCGGCAGCGGTCGGGTTCGGCAGGGGCAACTTCGGAGGTGGGCAGTTTGGCCTTGACGCTGATGTAATTGAGTGGATAAGCGGGCCGTTGCAGGCCGGCGTGTATAAATTCGCTGTTAAGGTTAGCGATAAATTTGGGAAGCAAAGCCTTGCCAGTGAGACCGGACAAATCACAGTGACACCTGCTGCAAGGCCAGCTGAGCGAGTGAGTGTTTCATCGTTCGATAAGAATATAAATGAATTAGTCTTAAGCATTTCATAAGAGAGTAACAGGGAGAATAATTATGGCTGAGGTATATCCATCTGATAATGAGTTGTTGAATATACAGTCCGACAGTGAAACCGGTGTTGAGTTTATACCGACGGGACAATCGCCTTACTATCTGCAGTTCAGAAAATTGTTGTATCGTCTTTTACTTGTAGTAAAACGGGCGAATGATTTGAGGGTTTATGATGAAGGCGGTCTGGATATAGGTGTAAAAAGCGGCAAATTCTGGCTGGGGACGGAGTTGGTCATCTATGGCGGTTCATCCGGAAATACTTTAGCCGACGATAAGGAAAACATTTATATCTATCTGAATTTGCAGGGCCAGCTTGTTACCAATGAGTACAGTAGTTTTCCCGATATGGCGGCTGTACCGCATACTCGGCTGGCGATAGTAACTACATCGAATGGTAATATTGATTCGATAACTGATTACCGCACAGGTCATAATTTTGTGATACCGTGCGGGGCCGGTGGGGTGAAGAAAATTATCGAGGAACATACCTCTGATGATACGCTTACCACAGCGGAATCCGGCAGTGTGCATACTAATTTAGGTGCAAGTGGGGTGGTTACCCTTACCCTGCCGGCATCAGCCCCGGCTGGGACGGTGTTTACCTTTGCGGTTCAGGCGGCACAAGAGCTACGGGTCGACCCGGGCTCTGCAGCAATCAGAGATGACAGCGGCCAGACGGCCGACAAGTATAAATCGGCCGATGCGATAGGTGAGTGTATAACACTGATTGCCGATTCAAACGGAGACTGGGTGACAACAGCAAAGAACGGTACCTGGACAGAGGAAGCGTAAAACAGGTTGCAGAAGGTAGAATAAATGACTGATGTAAAGGCAGGACGAACGGCAGTTGAGCAATATAGAACCGCTCACGCTGCTTTGTATGCAGGCAAACAGGACGACACCATCCCCGCCCGGCATACACCGCTTATTAATCAGATGAAAGATGCTCTGCGGCAGGCGGGCTTCGAGACAATCGATGAATTCTTTAAGGAAAATCGAGAAGAAAACGCCAAGACGCTGGGATTTGCGTCCGTCAAAGAATTATTTGAAAAAGGTACGGCCGAACAAAAACAACAGTACAGAGAGATGTGGAAATAATGGCAGTTGAAACTTTAAGACCGCACGGAGATTACAGTGTTGAGTTAGAAACGACCTATTGTGGAGATGGTGATTACCATTATACAGAGGTAGATGAGGCAGGGGCACACGACTCTGATAATACTATGGTTTGGGACGAATCCGGCAGCCCTTCGCAAGACCTTTTTGATATACAAAATTCTTCTGTTGGAAGTGGAGTTATTACAAAAGTAACTGTTAAAGCAGTAATGAAATATCAGACACCGGAGTAATTAAATGGGTGCGGGAACTGGTCAAATAGTAATATATACTTCTGGGACATACACCGGTGATTTAGAAAATTTAACAAGTGACTATACTCTTTATTCTAAGGAATGGGCAACTAATCCGCATACGGGACAACCTTGGACATGGGATGAGGTAAATGCACTGCTGGCAGGAGTTAGACTTGAAGCAAAAGATACTGAAGAAGAAGAATTTGCTAAGTGCACGAAGCTTTATGTTGAAGTGGAATACACTCCAGTACTAACAGGTATTGCCCGGCCGCTGGTTGGAGGTTCGTTGGCAGGAAATAGTTTAGTTGGAAAGGGATTAGCAAGATGTATTTAGGCGATTACAAAGAAGACAGCACGCTTTATTTCTGCTGGGGTACAAACGATAAAGATGGTGCGAGCATAACCCGCAGCACTAACGGGACTGTTCAGGTATATAAGGACGATGGCACTACCGAAAGCACAGTGGGGATAACCGATATAGAAGATTTTGACAGCCTGACAGGGATTCATAACTGCAAGATAGATTTTGATAGTGACGCCTTCTATGCGCCCGGGCATGATTATTCGGTTGTACTTGCCGGGGCGACAATCGATGGTAAAAGCGTTAATGCCGTGCTTGCTACTTTCTCGATAGAGAACAGGTTTGCAGGGAGTTTACTTTTTGAAAAGGCAGCCATGATGCTTGTCAACAAGGGCGTACAGAACAAGGTAACCGGTGTAATTAAGTACTATGACGAGGATGACGAAACGGTCATTCTTACCCACACACCGACTGATGGCGTATCGGAGATTACGAGAGAGTCGAGCTGATGGAAAGTGAGTGGTTAAAAGAAGCGCTTTTTAACGGACAGACGAGCAACGGATTTAAGCTTGGTACTGTTTTGAGTTTGGGCTGGTTCTGGCTGAGGGCGGGCGGCGGCTCTGTGCTGTATCGCGGAGCCAGTATGGAGCTAATAGACTTTGAGAATATATTGGCTGTGGGTGAGCAGGATGCCAGCTCAATCTCACCACCCGGTTATGTTCAGCACAGTAGCGGCTCGACGTATTATTATGTTGTTCGCAGGGCCAATAACTGTGGCTGTCAGGAGTATACCGTCGCTGCTGCGGTCAAGGTTTCGATAGATGCCGACGGAGAATTGGCACAGCCGGAGCCGAACAGTGTTTTCGGTGCAAAAGTGTGGCAGGTGGCCGGCAGTAAGATACAACTTCTCTGGTTTTATTGTCCTCTTGAACAGCAGTCGGCGCCTGTGTGTTTCAAAATTTATTGTGACGGCGGGACGGGGCATATCGATTATGAAGACCCAATTGCTACGATTGACTATACCGGAAGGAAGTTTTACAGCTATCAAAGTGACACGCTTGATGCAGGGACATATTTGTTTGCTATAGGTGCCGAAGATGCCGGTGGTGTAGATGACAGCTCTTTAGCCGGTATAACAATTCAGCTTGATGTTACGAGCCCTATCGCGATTGAGATATTAAGTTCCGAAGCAGTCTAATCCAAAAGAGGTTTTTAATGTCTAACAAGATTGATTTTTACCAAGCAGAGCAAAGCCGGTTTTCACAGCCAGCGGCGAAAGTTTTGGTCTTTTTTGAAGAGGTGCTTTGCCCTTATCTTGAGTTGATAGAGATTGTACGCTGCGGCTGGCCGGAGTTTGGCTTGGTGTATTTGGCCTTGAATACAGCCGCTTACCCGCAGGCCGGCCCAACGTCTGTTGAAGAGATTGAGACTTTGTTTGGTATGGGAAAATCAATTTGTATTCAGCAGGTTTACAATGGTGTGCCGCCGGGCGTATCGGTTGAGAGTTTTCCTATTTTCGTCGGTCAGATAGAAGGCATTGAGACAAAATTGACCGGCAGTGGCGAAAGAGTTGAAATTACAGCGAAGGATTTCAGTGCAAATCTAAATCGCATCACTATCTATGGCAGGCGAGTGGTCAACCCGGATGGTTCGACTGTATTTTTAGCAGGCGTTGACACCATTTTTAACGAAGACGGCAGGGGCAATGCCTCAACCGAACCAGTTGAGAACGAGGGGAAGAGTTTAACGGTGTTTTGTGCCGAGCAGACACAGGCGAAGCTGTGGAGCTATGCCGAGGTTATTAACTACTTGCTTTGTGAGTATCTGCCGGTGGGGCAATTGCAGATGCCAGAGATTGAGCGGCTTCGGGTCCTGACTGAGAACCAGATAGTTCGGGACCTTGACGTTACGGGTTTAAGTATGTTGGAGGCGTTGCAGCGATGCTGTGAAAGAATTGGTTTGAAGTTTAAGTTTGTCTGTCGGCCTGAACCAGTGCATCCGGAGCAGGCGATTGTATTCTATAAAAGTGATTGCGGCAGGGAGGTTGAGTTAAACTATCAGCCTTGTGGCGAACAGTTTAATATTTCGAAGACAAACATTTCGGCTCTGCACAGCAGGAAGAATTTCTGGCCTGTAACACACAGATATATCGCCCAGGGCGACTTCAAGGTTTATGAAGCGACTTTTGAGCTGGTAAAGGCCTGGGACAGTAACAAGGAAGACACTGATTATAATAAGTTTTCACCTTTGACCAATCCCGACTTCTACCGTGTCAAGGACGTATATCGCAAGTGGTGTCTTAATGAGGCGGGTGATTACAGCAATTCGCCGTACAATCGGGGAGATGCTTTTGATTTTTCAAAGATTTTCGAGACCAGTAATTTCGTTCATTGCCGCAGGTCTTTTTTGCCCGTTCTAACGACTGATAACCAGGGTAAATCTCTGGGTTATTTTCTGGAGGTATCGTACGATAACGGTTCAAGCTGGCGGCAGTATCTTTATGCTTTTAATAATCTTCTCAATGAGTGTGGGGTGTGGCTCAGCAGCGAAGAGCTTGATGTTGATACGTGGGTGGCGGCATTAAAAGGGGTTCTGAAGTTCAGAATGACCGCATCGGTAATCAGTGATGAGCGGTTGAGTTGCGTAATTGCCGACGGCCCGGTTGGTTCGGCTGTTCCCGTGATTGACCATATTATTACCCTGCCTCGTCGGTTCAAATATCGTAAGGTAAGCGGTTGGAGTATTTTTGCGAATATATCAGACGATGCGCTGGGTACTGCCGACGAGGTTGACGACAGAGATGCCCTGTATGAATTTGTGCGTAAAAGGGCACAGGTTAGCTCTGAGACAATCGAGAGCGTTGATGTGCAGATGCCTTACCTGGCCTTTGATTACAGAGTAGGTGATAGAGTGACATCTTCGCCCGAAAGCAGGGACCTGCTCGGTTGCAAGAGTGATAACCGAAGCACAAACCGGATAGAGCGTGTGCAGATGGATTTCGAGAAGCAGTGTACGAATTTGAAAATCATTCGGCAAAGGGGTTTGGGGTTATGAGTAGACAGATGGATATGGAGAGTCGGGAGGAACTGGAAAGATTTGCCCGCAACCGTTCGCAGCAGAGGCAGGAGGTGGCGGTTGTTACTTCACCTGGTGCCCGGAGCTCGGCTTGGGCGGTTAAGGTCAAAAGCCTTTCGTCGTACAATGTATATAACATCCGTGCGGTTGAGATAGGCGATGCCGGTTCACTGCCGGTTGAAATTGCTGATACGATGCAGGCGGTCAATCTGGCCGAATCGTTTTTGCAGCAAGGACAACTCTCAGCAGGGACATATGTGGCGATGTCTAAGGTGGGTAAAAAGAATGTTTTTTATGCACCGGTGTAAAGGCAGCTAAAGGTGCTGAACATAAAGCGAAAAGCAACAGTGTAAATTTGAGAATGGAAAATCGAAAGTTGAAAGTCGAAAGTCAATCCGGCTGGCAGTTTAATCGGCAGGTTAACCTTTCCGTGCTGGTTCAGCTGGTATTTCTGGCTGCGTTGATTGTGGGTAGCTGGGTCAATCTGCAGCGGCAGCTCGACCTGCTGCAGAAGGATGTAACGTATTTGTGTCGGTGCCAGGAGAGTTTTGAGCGGAAAATCGAATCGCTT
>SDBT01015361.1_pt1 | contig 12172 bp, 5 predicted proteins | sample 2277101 | NCBI WGS metagenome assembly SDBT01 (sample SAMN10404973, study PRJNA504765) | marine sediment metagenome | isolation source: marine sediment core GS10_PC15, 103 cmbsf | place: Arctic Ocean: Southern Knipovich Ridge | collected 2010
GATCGGGCTCGTTTCCAACACAACGGCTGATTCTTTCAGGTCGGATCTGTTAAAATTCAGTGAAACACCCGCATCCAGCTTCAACCATGTGAAAATATTCAACCGGCTTACAAAACGAAGGTTGTAGCCATTGTATCCTGTGTTCCTTACAACCCCTTCGCTATCCACATAGCCAAAAGAGAGGCCATACCGTGCGATTTCATCCCCTCCCTTCACCTTCACATTGATATTATACATGATCGCATCATCGAATACCAGTTCCTGCCAGCGGGTGTCATGCATGTAATCGATATAGCGCTCATCTTCTGCCTCCATGAAAAGGGTCGGATACGTTTCCCTGATATCTTCTTCATTCATGCCGGAGGAGAACAGCACTTCATTCATCAGGGTCTTGTGTTGTGCGGCATTCATCTGAGGAATTAATGTTGAAGGGGCCAGTGAATATCCGGTTCTCAGGTTAACCTCAATGGACGTCTGTGTTACACTGGGATCGAGCGTTTCGATCATGATGATCCCGTTGGAACCCCTTGATCCGAAGATCGATCCCACTCCGGGATCCTTGTACACAAATGTCCGGGAAATATCAAAAGGATTGATCTGCATCAGTCCATTATATTCGTAGCCTGCGAGGTTGGATCCGAACAGGCCGTGAGAAACGAGCGGGATCCCGTCCACAAGATACAAGGGTTGGTTGTTTGCATACAGCGACCTGTCCCCCCTGAGGGTTGTTATGGCACCACTTCCCGGCATTCCCGAACTGTTGATCACATGCATGCCAGGTATCCTGCCCTGCATGTGCTGGTCTACTGAAAGTGCTGAAGTATGAAATATATCACTGGTAATAAGCTCTGTAACCGAGGGGATTATATTCCGCCGGGCGATTTGTCTTGCCAGGAGATTTACCTGGTCGTCGCCCGAGATCAATTCTCCAGGGGTCAGGTACAGAACCAGGTTATCCCTGTTATTCAGGTAAACCCGTCTCTTTTTGTAACCGGCAACCGGTGAAATGATCAGCCACTCCTCGCCCGATATGGAAGGAATGGAAAAGGTTCCGTCCTCACCCGTTACCACCGGTAGCAAGCTGGAGCCTTCAATGCTCACAGAGACATTGGGTATGGGTTCATTGCCACTGGTTTTTATAAAGCCGGTTACCAGGGTGGTATCCTGTGCGTATAATTGTGCCAATCCGGAGGTGACAGCGAGGGCCAGCCACAACATACCCTTCATGTTTATCATATTCATTATCCTGAATACCTGTTTCATCTAATCCAGTATTAAAGTTTAATCATCAAAGGGAACAAAGTCAATATGATCGATCACTAATCCGTTGGTGTTAACCCCACCAGGGCCCATGTATTCAAACCGGATCTTGGTTTGACCATATCCAAGTTTATTCTCAATCCATAAATCAAACCTGTTGTATGGCCCGTTGGGTTTGTAAAGGCCTTCGTGTACGCTCCACCAGATCTCCCTACCGGTAACATAATCATAATAATCCACTGTCCCGGCATATTCATCATTCACGTAAATATCATAAATCCCACCCACATACATGTGTGTTCGCACAATCATCAGGTACTTCCTTGGAAAGAGATTGTCGACATTGAATTCGAGGCTGAAATTGCCTTCATAACCCAAATTAAAAAGCACCCTTACGGTGGAATCGTTAGATGCTGAAGGGACCAGTTCCCTGAGAGGTGGGAAGGTGGCATCGCTGATCACCGATACCTGGTAATCGCCACTCTCATCCCAGGAGAATTTGTTAGCCCCCAGATTATACAGTAACCACTCCCCTTCAAACCTGGATGGACTGGTAAACAGGGTATCGGGGATCTGGAAATCGGTATAATTGTATGCATACCCATTGCTGCAGATGACCTTATCGGCGGGATAATATTCGATCACCACACTATCACCCAGTATATTCTTCATCTTCAGGGTATCCAGGGCAGGATGCGCTATAAATTCATACTCCTCCAGCATATTCTCAAATACTCCGTGCTCCATCAGGTAGGGGATCAGTATATCGTTCTGCCAGACCAGGGGAATATCAGTGTGATCCTGGTAGACCTCCCCAAGGGTCTGGGCCATCCCATCAAGCGCCGTATTGTAATCATCCTCCAGGGGAAAGACAATGGTGGCGGTCTTAAACCTGAATTCCTTACTGACGGGAAAAAAATCTTCCTCGAACTCGTTAAATTCTATTACGATGCTATCATAGATGGTATTCCCATCTTCATCAAATCCCAACGGCCTGCTTTTTTCCCTGTCGAGAATAATGGAGTCCTTGCTGTCAATGTAATCCTTCAATACAGGGTTGTTGACCGCATAGAACTGGTAAAGGTTTGGCCTTGGGATCGCCACCCTGTCCAGGATAAAATATTTCCCGTTCCTGTAAAGGGGGCTTTCGAATGTCATCTCTATCCCGTCCAGGTATACACTGTTACCGGCCCTTTCAAACAAAGCAAATTTTTCCGCAAAAGTCTGGATCTTCTTTGTACCGGCCACATTCATGGATTGGATATAGTGCCTGGAAATGTGGTAGTCAAGCATCGATCGTGTGATACTTCCCGTATCCAGCAGATTGTTGAAAGCATCGTTGGTTGGTATAAAAAGGGTATAAGGATCATCTCCGTTAAAAAGGGTATCATAATGAAACTCCTTGATATAACCAACAAACATGGAAAGATCTCCGTCGGTCTGTATAACCTCCCATATATTCTGATCCACGGTCTCTGGCTGATCATGATAATAATCATCCCATGCCTTCTTATCACAACCAGACAAAAAGAAGACTAATACCAAAGCTATTATACTGATTTTCAAATGCATCTCTCTGCTTTTTAATAGGGTTCAAATCTAATGTAATCCCAACTGAACCTGCCCGGGATCAGCGACCTTACTTCAATGGTGTGCTGTTTATATTGGAGGAAATTAATCGTCCCCAGCTCAATCTGTGCAAATGGATTATTTGAAGACCCACCCGTCGACAGGTCCAGAAGCCCACCCAGGTTTTTTCCATCTATGAAAACCTCAACCAGCGCATTATCACTATTAAAGGCTTCTGCCCCAAGCAGAACCGTGTAGTTCCCCTGGACGATACTGGGTATTTCATAAACGATGGAGAAATCGCCATCGAGGAAAACAAAATCCTGGTTCCATGCAGGAAAGTTCTGATTGGCATCCTTGATGTAAAACAGGTCCGGTCCGGTCCAGGTGATGTATTCAAGGCTGGTTGCATCTTCTATTATATATTCTCCGGGTTCAAGAGCCATTTCGTTAAAAAGGGATTCTTCCAAAAACTGAAATGTCTGGACCTGCCTTGAAGGCCTGACCTGTTCCATGACCTGGTCGATAAAATGGATGGCTCCGCTCTGGGTAAGTATATTACTTTCATCATAGTAGATACCTACATAGTCCACAAAGGTAGTATCCACGCCGCTAATGAGAGTGTCGAATACCTGTTTCGCTTCATTGATCAAAATTTCAAGGCCAAGACCGTCAATATTCAAAGGTATATCTGAATATGTACTGTAATTGGTACTGACTTCAGCAAAATCATCCAGGAACCTGGTATCGGTGAGCAAATGGTATGCAACGAAATTATAGAGTGGATTTGTGAGGCTGGTATAGTCGTCCTGGTCAGGACTGACACGCAGCACCAGGTCGTCTAGACTAAAGATACCACGCCTGTTAAAAACCGAATCATGCTCCATGAGCAGTGTAAAGGGCCTTTCTGTAATATCCTCTTCTTTGGCATTCAGATCGAGGGCTTCATGCAAACCCGATGCATCAACCGCCTCCTTGAAGATGAAAAATCCCTGGTTCTGCTCCAACCAGTCATAAGTGGTAAAAGTGATAGGGCTCAGAGCAAGACTGATGACATGGACATAACCATTCGAAACTTCAATATTTGGTAAACTGACTGGCGCCTGGTTGTTGATCTTGTAATAGGAGGTATCGGGCTCCACCACAAAGCTGACAGTTAGAATATCTTCCGAGAGGGTTTGTTCGGGCAGCGCACCGAATGGAAAATCATCTGCATTGATCCCTTTGTTCACCACATGGTAACGTCCGAATGCCGATACATATTCTTTGTCAGCCAGCAGATCACTCAGGGAAGAGAATTGGTCGCTGGCTTCAATGAAGAGGTCTATCGCGTTGTTATCCGGCAAAAACAAGGTGTATCCCAAATTGTCCGGGTTGTAGGCTCCAAGGGTTTTGTCAATTCCCCCTTCCTCCAGGATTCGCTTAAAACTGGAAAACTCCTCCTCGTTGTCAAGGATATAATCATAGATCGTCATATCGATCATATCCTCAAACCCTGCTTCCACAATAGGAGGCTGACAGGACCTGATACCGGTAAGTAACGCGGCCAATCCGATGACAAACAGTAGCTTCTTCATTGTTAAAAAATATAGTATGGGTTCTGCACTAAATTGGGATTTCTCTCAACTTCTTCTTCATAAATAGGCAAATACCATCCCAGTGGATTTGTAAGTTTGGTAGCAAGAATCCTTCTCTGGGTGGATGGTACGCTGGAAATGATGATCTCGATGAGCTTGCTCTTTCGGCTATAATCGTTCCTTCTGCCCATCCTCAGGAGATCAAACCACCGCTTTCCTTCAAAAGCCAGTTCAAGCGCACGTTCCTGTAGTATGGCATCCTCATACGCGTCTGGAGAATCCGGCAAACTCAAAGGTTGTACGTCTGCCCTTTCCCGGACATTGTTCAGGATCAGAAGTGCCTCAGGAAACTGGCCAAGCTGAGAGAGTGCTTCGGCTTTCATTAACAACACATCCGCCAAACGGTATACAATCCAGTTACAGCTGCTCTGAACAGATCCGGCCCTTTCGGTTGTACCGTCAGGGGACCTTCCCACATACTTCCAGATGATAAAATCGTCCTCCCCGTATTTCCGGATGGATGCATCCTGTCCCCGGATAAATTCCTTGGAGAACTCTATTCCGAACATTTCAATAGCTTTCTGACTGGGATCATAGCTATTACTAATGTGTCGTGTCATACCAAACAGGCTGTTGGACTGGCCAAGGAAATCATCGAACTGGAATTCAAAGATCCCTTCCAATGAATTCCCCGGGTAGTACAATTCAAACCAGAGGGCACGTGGCATCAGCTTATATTCATCATTTGCCTCGATCCTTTCAACGTAGGTAATGACATTCTCGTAATCGAACAGCCATAGAGAGATATCCGCCATAAGAGCATCGATAGATGCCTTGGTAGTCCGGCCCCTGATCTCATCCAGGGTTTGATAACCGTCTGTGGTGGCATACCTGCGGGCTTCTTCAAGATCAACAAGCAACATCCTGAGTAATTCTTCCCCATCCATTTTTGCAGGATACACATCCGCATCATCAGTTTCTGTGGGTTCCACAACGTACGGAACATCCTTGAAGATCCTGACCAGATAAAAGTAGGAAAGGCTGCGGAGGAAATAGGCTTCTGATAAATAGCCCTGTAATTGGTAATCTGTGAAAGTATTATCTATTTCCCTGACCAGGGGTGCATTTTTGAGGATCTCGTTGCAGTAATTGATGACCTTGTAGAAATTCTCCCAGTTACAAAGCCAATTTTCCGGATAAATGTTGCTTTCTGCCACCAATCGTTCCCCATCGCCCAGGTTAACGTCACCCACTATCATATCGGCACGAAGTTCTCCATACCTGAACAGTTGAGCATCCATGGAAGCGAAGGTATCATACGCACCCATAACCATGGCATTCACATCCTCTTTTGTTTTCCAGAATTCTTCCCTGATCAGACCCTGGGAAGGAATAAGATCCAGCCATGTATCGCAGGCTACCGAGAGCGAAAGTGTGACCAGCAGACCGATGATTTTTATTCTATTCATGCTTTTCCATTCATTTAATTGATACTAGAAGCCAACAGCGATACTAAGTGTATATACTTTCGGAGGGGGCGTATTGGCCCGGTCCACACCAATCCAGAAAGGATCTGTGGCATCCTGCCCAACCTCAGGGTCCTGTCCTGAATATCTTGTAAAAGTCAGGATCTTACGTGCAGTGAATGCAAGATTTACCGATCTCAGTTTCAGCCTGTCGCACCAATCCTTCCGAAGCCTGTATCCCAGTTTCAGGTTGATCAGCCGCAGATAATCACCTGGTTCCACATACCTGTCTGAACCCAGGTTATTGGCGGGGTGGTTCATATATGCCCTGGGCAACATCCCAGGTTCATCCTGACCCTGAACCCTCCACCTGCTTAGTACGGCCTTGCTCTGATTGTTCCTGTTGTTCATCCCTTCGGTGTTAATGGCTACCTGATTGACTATGTCAAATCCAAGCCTGTAATGGAAACTGCAGCCCACATCAAAATTCTTGTAATTCATAGTGGTACCGAATCCCCCGATAAAGTCCGGGTTTGAATCTCCGATATATACGACGTCATTCAGATCGATCTTCCCGTCATGGTTAATGTCCTCGTATTTGGCGTCCCCGCCCCTGAAAATATAGATCCCCAGATAGGTCATGGGTAACGGATTCCCTGCTTCGTCACGGATCATGTTCCCATTCACATCCGTTGCTATGGCATCCTGGTCGGTGGGATAGACCCCCAGGTACCTGAATCCGAAAAATGAACCGATGGGCTCACCCTCGAGTACGCGCAATGGATACTGGCCATTCCCAATGGAAGTGGACCGTTCGTTATTGAAGTTGGCAGGCAGGCTCATGAATGAATTGACATTCTGGGAAGTATTTACATTTACAGACCACCTGAAGCGTTCTCCCTGGATGATCTTGAACTCCGCCATGAGCTCCCACCCCCGGTTCTCAAGAGAACCGCCATTGAAGAAATTGAGCTCGTTGTACCCGGATGACCTTGGGATATAGTATGGATCGAACAACAGATCCGAAGTGAGTTTCTTATATATATCAGTTTCTATGAATACCCTGTAATCGAACAGGTTGAGTTCCAATCCAATGTTGAAAGAGGACTGCGATTCCCATTTCAGGTTGTCAAGTTGCACGCTTTGAGGTACAATGGCCGGATAAACCATATAGTTGCCATTTCCTGTCGATTCATAGGTGGCAAACTGTGCATAGGCCTCACCGGGTTGCCTGCCGGAAATACCCCAGCTAAATCTGAGCATGCTCTCATCGAGGAACTGGAAGGACTGCATAAATGGTTCGCTTGAGAACCTCCATCCCAATGATACCCCTGGGAATAGTGCCCACCTGTTATTGGAACCGAACACAGAGGCAGCATCAGCACGCAGCACCGTCTGAATCATGTACCTGTCTTTGTACTTGTAATTGAGGTTGGCCAGGGCCCCAATTTCCCTTCTCTCTCCCGAACCGGTTCCAATCCAGTTGATCTGCCCGTCAATGGCAGGGTCTGTTATATCCGTACTGGGTATCTTGTTGCTCTGAATGTTCATCCATTCGTACCGGTTCTGAGAGGTGATCCATGTGACAGCACCGGTAAGCGAATGATTCTCATTTCTGAGCGGCGAATCAAAGGAAAGCTGGGTTTCAGTCCTGATCCCGGATTCCATATTATTGCTTTCCTCGGCCTTGTTGACCGTCCATGCAAGCCAGTCCGTTCCCAATGCATTGTAAGGAATATAATTCTGGTCCTTGTAGCCTTTATATTGAAATGAGACCGTTTCGCTGAGGGTAAGCCAGTCGGTCAGGTTATAACGTAGGCGAAAGGTGTTCTGAAGATGATTCTCACGGTGGTTGTTTTTATCAAGATTGGCAATGGCAACGGGATTGAAGTACCAGCCTCCACCCCCCTGGTAACTGTTGATGGGTGTAAAATATTCCCCGGTAGGATTCCCTTTCTCATCATATTCCCAGATGCTCATGTTAGGCGCCTTGATCAGGGCCATTTGCCTGACATTCCTCCTCTGCCCACTTTGGCGGAACTCAACGTGCCGGTCGTTATTGGTGTTGGTATAATTAAACTGGATCATGAACACCATTTTTCGGGAGAGGTAGTAGTCCAGGTTGACCCGGGTGGAAACCCTTCTCCCGTTAGTATTAATCGTTGTCCCTCCCTGGTTCACATAGCTGAATGAGGTGAAAAATCTGGTTTTCTGTCCTCCCCCCGAGACTTTAAAATAATGATCATCGGTTCGGGCATTCTGGGTGATCTCCCCCAGCCAATCCGTATTGGCTGAATAGTTATAAAAATCCACATAATCCTTGTCGTAGGCAATTTCAGGGGGGATTTCGAATACCCCGGTTGCATTGTGCCACTCTTCCAGCTGAAGCATGACATATTCATCCCCGTCCAACATAGGAATCGCCGGAGGCTGAACGTTCAGACTGGGCTTGTACTGGTAATCAAACTGGACCTTACCCAGTCTCCCAGAATGGGTTTCAATGAGCAAAACCCCATCGGCACCCTGGGAACCCCAGACGGCAGTGGAGGCGGCGTCTTTCAGGATCTCGATGGACTTGATATCCTGAATGGCTACGTTGATAAGATTTCCAAGGTCCTCTGTATCTGCCGAACTGATGTCAATGTCATTCCGGTTTATCCGGAATTGGGGAACTCCATCCACAACGATCAACGGCTGGCTGTTCCCCATGGAGCTTAAACCCCTGATTACAAGCTGTGATCCGGATCCGGGATCACCGGAAGCTGAGATAATATCCAGTCCGCTGATCTTCCCCTGGAGTGCATCGGTTGCGGAAAGAATCCCGGCATCCTGCATGTCGATCAGATCCACCTTTACGGTAGAGGATGCATTATCCCGTTCATCAATATTGGTAAGACTGAATTTCGATTGAGATTTGGCTGTAATGGTCACCTCTTCCAGCTCTACATTTGAAGGATCAAGTTCAATCGAATGCACCCTTCCCGGATCAGCTGGAATTTCCTTGGTCTCATAACCAATTACACTGATCCTTAGTATATTGTCAAGACTTTTCATTTCAAGCACAAAATCACCGTTCACATTGGAGATCGTACCATTGATGATCCGGTTATCTTTGTCATACTCGATCACGTTTGCACCGATCACTGCGATCTTTTCGCCACTGTCTGTGACCCTGCCCCGGATGATCCTGCTCTGTTGTGCATAACCCTCAACAAGGCCAAATAGTGTCAATGCTAGCAAAAGGAGTGTTCTGGTTGTTTTCATCTCTAAAAAGCCTTGAAATAATTAATTGACATCCAATTCTTTATGGACCAACACCCGGTTCTTTATGGACCAACACCCGGTCGATTTCATGCAGAACCCCGTTGATAATAAGGTTCCTGAATACTTCAGTGCCCTCCCCCACATCCATTCCTGTCATGATATTAGTGAATTTCGATTCCACCGCACTCGCGAAAGTTCCCCCCTGGGCATCACCGATGTTAATGACATCGATGCCGGGATCGATATAGATCTTTGAAAAAATGGTGGTGAATGTGGTGGATTTTTCATCTTTCCTGGCGGTTTCATAATAGCCCGCTGATTTTTGGCCATCAGTAAATATGAGGTCACCCTGTACAAAATGAAATCTCAGCAATTCCCGAAGTTCTTCCTGTTCCAGCGTATCGGCCTGAAAAGCAGTAAGTACAGAATCATTTGGTATGAGAACCGTGTAATCCTCATTGTCCGAAAGGAAGGTGTAGCGCAGTTCAAATTGGTTGGCCAGTCCCGCCTGGGAGAGTAAATCGTGGAATACAGGAAAGTTGCTCTGTATTTTCTGAAATATACTGGTGGCTGAAAAACTGAAATAGTTATCTATGTCATATGTGATCCCGTTATCTGAATCCGTACTGATCTGGGTTGGGAAATTCGCTTGACGATATGCCCCCTGGTACCCGATGGATGTGGGACTTGTTCCACTTACTTCGCCTGTCTCATTATTTATGATTATATAATTCCCACCCAGGTTCTTGATAAACTCTTTCCTGGCTGCTCCGGTTGGGATTCCAACACCAATATGGTTCAAAAGAAGGGTCCGGAGGCTGGCCGTGTTTATTCCGAATTCCCTTGCTGATCCCCCCTCTGCGATCTGGTACAGGGAGAACCTGTCACCAGCCGATCCATACAGGAGGGAGGAATCCGTTGAAGAATTGATATTGGATTCCATGTAAAAAAGATAATTCTCATTTTCCCGTTTCAGCGCTGAAAGCAATCCTGCTTCCTCAATAGCGAACATGGTCTTCGAATATCCCCTGAGCAGGTATGCCGGTCCGGCCACACTATTAAATAGACGCGGTACAATCATGTTGCTTATCCCGATGAAAGTGCTGTTACTGCCATACTGGGCCTGGACAATGTCCCCCTGGACCAGTGTAGTCAAATCAAGCTCTCCGTTGTAGTACCCGTTTTCAAAATCTGTCGGGTATATGGGATTGGACGACATATGTGTGTTTACGATAATCCTCCTGATATTCGTGGGAGCAGCTTTCAACGTTCCCCACCTGGCCGGGCTTTCAAAATATTCAGCCAGAAAAGCATCGAAAGCGCTGTTGGTAGGGGCTACCAGTCCGTGATGATATCGGATGGTCACATTGCTGGGCAAACCAAAAGTACCTGAAGGAGAAGAGGTTCTCTCATTGATGATATCAAATGTAAGATCGGGATAAGTAAGATCGAAAAGGGAATCCACCATGTAACCGAGCTCAGCACCTGGTTGATTAAAAGTCTTGTCTTCGTTGTATTCAAACTGAGGGAAACTATTAACCAGGTCAAGGAAATCAGTGTATTGGTAATTTCCGGATGGCTCCTCCAGCATCTGGTAGGCATTAGACAGCGGTGCTATCACGCGATCAATAACATAGACAAAACCATTTTCAGCAAAAATCTCATCTCCCAGGATTTTCCCCCCCGCAAAAAAAAGATCTTCAGAGTTCTCAATAGGGCGGTTGAAATAAAATTGGTAATCATCTGCATTGAGATCATAGATATCAAAATACTCCTTGAAGAAGATGGGTACATATTTGCGTGAATCGGTAGCCACAACCCTCTTCCAGCTGGATTCAAGTGTATCCACGATCTGCAGGGATTTATCCACATTCTGGACAAGCCCCAGTTTCCGGTTCTTATCAAGCAGAAGGGTCTGCCTCTTAAAACCCCTTGGTTTGTTATTAGTCAGGTCAAGTGTATCGATCCATCCATAAACATCCAGTGTTCTAAGCTGAATCTTGGTCCATGGATTCTGGACAATGTGGTATTTCACGATCTCAGCGAGCTTGTCCAGTGGAATATCACTTAAGGAATTGTATGTTGGGTGGGACTGGAACCAGGCTGAAAAAGCATCATTATCCGGGGCAAATACCGTATAACTACCCGACCTGTCTATGATGGTGTCATAACCGGTAAGTTCTAAACACTCCGCAAATGTGGAGAGATTGGGCTGGTCCTTCAGTTGCGTGTAAACCTTGCCGGCCAGCCAATCTGGCCGTGCATACTTATCTTCTTTGAACTCTGGATTGCAACTCAACAGGAGCAACCCAACAAAAAGAGAAAGCATGACAATTGGTTTTGGTCTAATCATCTCGGTTCGGTAATAAATGGATTAATGTCAGGCGCGCAGAGAAACCCTGCGTGATTTATGAAGGTAATGGCATATACGTAGTAGTAGTCTTTGCTGCCCGGCGTCAAATATAAAAAATGTTTGCTACCAACCTTAAAAGCGTGCTTTAATTAGAGTCAGTCTATACAATACTCAGAGTTAGTCATTACAATTCTTAGAGTCAGTCTGTATATGGATTTTTATTATTAAATTGAAGGCCGATTTCTGTACTTAGCACACAATAAAACCTAACTAAAAATTATTACTATGAGCAAAGACAAAGGCAGAGGTGTCTCCAGAAGAAGATTTCTCGGAACCACAGCAGCTGCAACTGCTGGTTTTACTATTATTCCAAGCCATGTGGTGAGCGGACTGGGATACACTCCACCAAGCGATAAACTGAATATTGCCGCAGTTGGTATTGGCGGTATGGGGGCCTCCAACCTGAGGAACATCAAGGACCAGAATATTGTGGCCCTTTGCGATGTGGACTGGAAATATGCAAAGGGAACATTTGATAAATATCCCAAGGCAAAGAAGTACTGGGACTGGAGAAAAATGTACGACGAGATGGGAGATAAGATCGATGCAGTGGTGGTGGCAACAGCCGACCATACCCACGCACTGATCGCTTCACACGGAATGACCATGGGCAAGCATGTATA
>SDBT01015362.1_pt1 | contig 12171 bp, 11 predicted proteins | sample 2277101 | NCBI WGS metagenome assembly SDBT01 (sample SAMN10404973, study PRJNA504765) | marine sediment metagenome | isolation source: marine sediment core GS10_PC15, 103 cmbsf | place: Arctic Ocean: Southern Knipovich Ridge | collected 2010
GGTGCCCAAGCGGCCGGTTTGGATGACTTGGCGTTCTACAGCGGGCTGCTCTCGCAGGACAATATCACCGCGTTGGCCGCTGGCGAGATCACGCCCTTGGGCGTCGGCGCGGTTCCCGAGCCGAGCACGCTGGTGCTGCTGGCTTTGAGCCTTTGCGGCATCGTGGCACTTCGCCGACGAGTTGCCTAGGACGCTTTTCCACAAAGACAAGAAACGGCCGCCCACCGATTGGTGAGAGCGGCCGTTTTTCATGGCGAAAAAGGGGGCCGACCGAAATGGCACTGTCGTGCGTAAAGTGCCCGTTTCTGTTTGGAAATCTTGCGCCGGACCGCATGAATGCGGTCACTACGAACCGACCTTATCGGACCTGGACACCGGCCATTAGGTGGGCGGCCGTGAGCACATTGTCGAGTTGCTTCAGCACCGAGGAGACCTGCTCCTTCTCGAATCCCAACTCGAAGAAGAGTTCCATGGGCGGGTTGCCCGAGTAGCGAACTCCTAGGGCGGTCAAGTTCTTCAGGTTGCAGAAGAAATCGGCCAACGACACGAGACAGATCATGTCGTGGTGTTCGCCTTCATATCGGCTCGGCCGGTGGTGATGCTCGGCGGACAGGATGACCTGGTCGGGGAGTTTCCACTCTCGCGTCACATGGGCCCCCAGCGCGCCGTGGTCAAAGCCGAGAATCCGCCATTCGACCCGATTGACCGGCACGTCTTCCGAGAGGGCGTCGATCATCCGACAGAACGGGGCGTGTAGATATTGGTCCAACAGGATGAACCCGACGTCGTGTAACAAGCCGGCCAAATAGGCTTCCGGAGAGGGAACTCGCCCGCAGGTCTGAGCCAACAGTTGGGCCACCATGCCGGTACCCACCATGTGGTTCCACAGCCCTCGCCGAGAATAGTTGGCGTGGTCGCCTTCATTCTGAAAGAGTTGAGCAACGTAAGAGGTTAGGGCCAGATTGCGAACTTCCTTGAATCCCAACAGGGTAATGGCCTGCTTCAGGTCGGCCACTTTGCCGTTCAGCGCATAGTAGGACGAGTTGACGGTCCGCATCAGACGCATGGCCAGGGCCGGATCGCCGCGAACGGCCTCCAACAGATCGTCGGCCCCGCTGTCGGGATCGCTCGCCAGACTGATGATCTGCACGGCCGCATCCGGGAGCGTCGAGACCTCGCTAATGCGAGCGAAGAGCCGCTCGATCAACTCGTCGGGCAGATCGTTTCGAGGGTCGTCAACTACCGGCGGTTCCGCCGTGGCTACACTCATCCCATTCATCCGTCACAGACCGCGTAATCGTCATCATCCTGGACTGGGCCTAGATTCCTTCGTGAAAACATAGCCCATGAAACGTACGATTTCTCGGAAAATGTGGTGCGATTTATCGGCCGCCTTCTATCGGATCTGAACGCTGGCCATCAGGTTGGCCGACTTGAGCAGCTCGTCGAGTTGCTCGAGGACCGAGGCGATGTGTTCCTTGCGTACCCCCAATTCGGCAAAAAGCTCCATGGGCGGTTTGGTCGTGGTTCGGACACCCAACGCAGTGACGCCCTTCAGATCGCAAAAGAAGTCGGCCAGCGCGACCATGGTGACCATGTCCCGATGGGGTCCCTCGTGCTGTTGGGATTCGTGGTGGTGTTCGATGGCGGCGACGAGCTGTTCCGGCAGATTCCACTTTCTCGCGACATGCGCTCCCAGGTCGGTGTGGTCGAAGCTGAAGACACTTCGCTCGACACGGCAGATCTCGGACTCGTCATCGAGCGAGTCGACCACTCGCGAGAACGGCTCGTGCAGATGCTCGTCCAGCAGGATCAGTCCGACGTCATGTAACAGGCCGCCGAGATACACTTCCTGAGGGGCAACGCCGCCACATATCTCGGCCAGCAGCCGCGAAACCATGGCGACACCCACCATATGGGTCCACATTCCCTGCCGCAATGTGTTGTCGCGATGGTCCGCCTTCTTGAAGAGCTGAGCAACATAGGTAGTCAACGCAAGATTGCGGACCTCCTGGAAACCCATCAGGGTAATCGCCTGATGCAGATCGGCTACCTTCTGATTCACCGCATAGTAGGACGAATTGATGGTCCGCATCAACCGCATGGCCAGTGCGGGATCGCTTCGAACGACTTCCAACAGATCGGCTGCCTCGGCATCGGGATCTTCTGCCAGCTCGATCACCTGGACGGCCACGGTTGGCAGCGATGAGATTTCACCGATGCGGGAGAATAGTCGCTGAATTGTTTCCTCGGAGAGACCGCTCCTCGATTGTTGGGCGTCGGGTGCATCAACCAGTTCGGTACTCATCAGACCCCCCTAAATGGCACGCAAGACGGCTCGTCGGCGCATAGCCTTCCTACTTTACCCACTATTACAAGCATACGTCACAAACGGAGTCAACAGCGTGGCGAGTGCCGCATGGGGCTTCTGTAGGGTGAGCACTGCCCACCCTACAGGGCCCCAGTTATGCAACTCCAACGGCGGGTTTGGCGGAATATGTGTTGACAGCGTCGTTGGTTTTCAGGTACAAGCCGCCACCTTTTCCCCATTCTCATCAATACGCGGCGGCGAAGATTCGTTACTCGGAGCCGTTGCGTCCTTTCAATTTGCCGAATTCTATGGCCCCAAAAGACGCCACCGAACAAGAGCGGCAGACGCCTCAGGCGCCCGTCGGACGATTGCAGTCATTGGTCGGTTCCCTCCGGGCTTTGCCGAGCTGGGCGAAGGCCAATCGGCGCCGAGCCGCGATGGCCGGCGTGGCCTGTCTGCTGTCGATCGTGGGCATGACATTCGGTTTGAGCGCCATCGCCTCTCACGATGGAGACGAGGAAGAGATCACGCTCGATATGGCCCTGGCGGCTCTGGACAGCGGAAGTTATGCGCGAGCCTCCGAGATGGCCAAGAAACTGGCAGAACGGGAAGGGCTTCCGATCAAAGAGCGGCGTGGAGCGGCCTTCGTGCGCGGCGCGGCGGCGGCCTACGAGGCCGAGAACGCTTGGAGCCAAGGGCAAGCCAAGCTCTACCTGGCTGCTGCTGAGCATCTCAAGGACGCCCGCGATCGGGGATTCCCCAAGGAGCGCGAGGCCGAGGGCCTCTATTTGCTCGGGAAGAGCCTCTACCTGAGCAACCGGATTCCAGCCGCCCGTCTGGCGCTGGTCGAGGCATTGGGTGTCAACAAGGAGCGAGCGGCCGAGATTCACGGCCTGTTGGCCGACGCCTATATGTACGACGTTCGCCCCAATTACGAAAAGGCGCTGGCCGAGAACGCGCTCTATCTGGCCGGCCGCGGTCTCTCCGCCGAGCAGCGTCAGCAGGGGCTTCTACAACAGGCCCAGATCCTCTTGCGCGTGGAGAAGATTCCCGAGTGCATCGCCACGTTGAACAAGATTCCGCGGGACGCACCCAATCGGGCCGCCGCCATCGTGCTGCAAGGTCAGGTGCTGATGCACGAAGCCGAGACCCTGATCGATCGGCCGGACGCCAGCGCCGAGGAGCAAGCCCAAGGGAATAAGAAGTACGCCGAAGCCATGAAGACCCTGCGTCGGGTCCAGGGTCGCGATACGCTGAGCACTCAAGCGACGCGCAAGGCCATGTACCTGATCGGCATTTGCCATTTGCGGCTCGGCGAAGACGGAGCGGCCTTGGCCCGCTTTGCCTACACAGCCAAGCGCTATGCCGAGTCGCCCGAGGGCGCGGCCGCCAGCTTCCAAGAGGGCGAGCTCTGGCGGCAATCCGGCCAGAACGAAAAAGCCATCGCCGGTTATCGCCGTTGCCTGCGCGCGATCAAAGACCCGAAAGACTACACCAGCCCCTGGATCACACTCGACGAGCTGCGCGATCGCACGCAAGCGGCCCATTGGGAGTACCTGAAAACGAACAATTTCGAGGCCGGGTTGGAACTGGCCAAGTTGTGTTACCCGCTGTTCGAGTCGCCATCCGAGATGTTCGATATGATGGCCACCACCCACATGCTCTGGGGGGAAGCCCTCTTGAAGCAGGCCGCCGCCGAGCCTCGCGAGCAGGCCGAGATCATCGCCTCGGAAGGCCGGATGCAATGGCGCCGGGCCGGTTACATCTACTCCCGTTTGGCCGAGATCGAAATCGCGTTGCGGAGCTATCCCGATCGTCTTTGGGCCAGCGCCGACGCCTACTTCCGCGGACACAACTTTCGCGCCGCGGCGCGCGTGATCGAGGAATACCTCAAGGATCAAACTCGGCGACGCCATCCCCAGGCCCTCGTCTTGCTGGGTGAATCGGCCATGGCACTGGGCGATGCCGACAAGGCGTTGGAGAACTTCCTCGAGTGTATCGAGTTTCATCCCCGCGATATTGCTTCGTTCCGTGCCCGTATTCTGGCCAGCCAGGCTTATATCGAGAAAGGCGACACGGACCAGGCGAGAAAACTACTCGAGGATAATCTCGAGAGCAGCGAGCTCAGTTGGGAGAGCACCGAGTGGCGCGATTCGCTCTTCGCGATGGGAGAACTGCTCTACATGGAGCGGAAGTGGGACGATGCCTTTCTCCGGCTCCGCGATGCGGTTCGACGATATGGCGACGATCCCCAAGCGTTGATCGCCCGATATCAGATGGCCGAGTGTCTCCGGCAGGGTGCCAAAGAGGCGCACGACCGCCGCGGCAGCGACAACCCCGGCATCGGACGCGTGATCTCGCCAAAACAGATCCACGAGCAATTCGACGACGCGTTGACCGAGTACCAGACGCTGCGAGACCTACTGACCCAGCGCCAGGACACGATCGAGTTGACACCTCGGGAAATCCTTATTCTGAAGAACTGCTACTTCTCGACCGGCTCGATCGAATTTACCCTCGGGCGATACGACGCGGCCATCAATACCTACGGCATTATCACCAGCCGATATCAGAACAGTCCCGATGTATTGGAGGCCTACGTGCAGATCGCCAATGCTTACCAGCGGCTGAACAAATCGGAGGATAGCCGGATCACCTTGAAGAAAGCCCGAGTCGTGCTCGGACTGATAAAACCCGAGGCTCCCTTTACCGAGACGACCAGCTATACGAAAGAAGAGTGGGAGCAGCGGCTCGATTGGCGGATCGGGATGTGAGCGGAGAGAGTTTGTCCATTCGACATGAAAACATCAACCAACGTGACCCTCATGGCAGTACTGGAAACCGACACACTGGCCAAGCTAATTCGCGCCAAGCGCGATTGCCTGGTGAAATTGCGCGATATGGGGCGGTGTCAGATGGAGATGATCAACGAGGGCGACATGACGGCGCTCTTGGGCGTATTGGCCGCCAAGCAGCGCTCGTTGGGCCAATTGCAGCGGATCGAACGAGCCCTGGACCCATTTCGCGATCAGGACCCGAAGCAGCGCGACTGGCGAACCGCCGAGGATCGGCACCGATGCTCCGACGATCTCGAGCAATGCGAGACGCTGTTGGGCGAGATCGTCAGCCAAGAGAAATGTGCCGAGGGCGAGATGGTCCGCCGGCGCGACGAAACGGCTTCCCGGCTCCAGGGGGCCCACTTCGCGGCTCGAGCACGTGGGGCCTATACGCAACCGCCTGCCAATAACCTAAGCCAACTTGACCTTACCTCCGACTCCTAGGAGCCCGATTATGAGCGAACCATTGACCCGTCCCAACTCGGCGACCCGTCCCAACTCGGCGACCCCTCCCGACCCGCCGCTGGACGCCGACGCGGCGATCGAGCTTCCACCGCTGGATGCCAACTCGGACCTTCAAGAAGTTTTGGCAGCTTGGCACTCGGCCACCTTACGGTTGCAGCAGACGCACGAGGTGCTTCGGGCGGAAGTGCAGCGGCTGACCGACGAGTTGGAAGTCAAGAACCGCGAGCTGGCCCGAAAGAACCGGCTGGCCGACCTCGGGCAAATGGCCTCGCACATTGCCCACGAGGTACGCAACAATCTGGTCCCGGTGGCGCTCTATTTGAGCCTGTTACGGCGTCGGATCTCGGACGACCCGGGCAGCGTCGACGCGCTGGACAAAGTCGCGGCCGGGTTCACTGCCTTGGATGCGACGGTCAACGATCTGCTGAACTTCACGTCGGATCGCGATCCTCACCGTCGCCACTTCCTACTGCGAGAACAGGTCGAAGAGATTCTCGGATCGCTCGCTCCGCAGTTTACTGCGCAATCGATCACGACGACCGTCGACATCCCCGAGGACGTGCGGATCCTGGCCGATAAGGACATGTTCCGCCGCGCCGTGTTGAATCTCGTGCTCAACGCCGTGGATGCCATGCCCGAGGGCGGATCGCTGGTGGCCACCTCCTACCAGAGTGGCGAAGCGATCGAATTGGAAATCGCCGATAGCGGTGTGGGACTCTCGGACGACGTCAGGCATCGGGCACTGGAACCGTTTTTCACCACGAAGTGTGGAGGGACAGGGCTTGGGTTGGCCATCGTCGAGCGGATCGCGGCGGCCCACGGCGGAGACATCGCCATGTGGAATTGTCCCGAAGGCGGCGCCGCTTTCACCCTGCGTATCCCCCAACAGACCGCCGTGTGGGAGGCCGCCGCATGAATAAGAGTCCGAATTCCTCGATCTCGACGAAGCAACCCCCGACTCGTGTCCTGGTCGTCGACGATCACCGCCAGGCACGCGAGTCGATGGCCCACGTATTGCGCCATGCGGGACACGAAGTCGTTTGTTGCGCCAGCGCGCCCGAGGCGCTGAACGTACTGGTCCACGAGGACTTCGACTGCGCGGTAACCGACCTACAGATGCCGGGTATGAGCGGTCTGGAATTCATCATCCAGCTCGAGCAGCGCAAGCACCCGGCCCAGGCCGTCATGGTCACAGCCCACGCCACGGTGACGTCGGCCGTCGAGGCGATGCGTCATGGTGCCTTCGACTATATCGAGAAACCGTTCGACGCCGATCGACTCGAGCGGCTCGTCGATCACGCGGTGTGCCACGGCCGGCTGTTGCGCCGGGAATCTGCCGGGGGGAATCAACCCGGCGAAGCGGATTCTCCCGCGATGATCGGATCCAGCGAATGCATGCAGTCGTTGCGTCAGCAGATTCTGAGAATCGGACCAACGCCCGAGACCGTCTTGATCACCGGCGAGAGCGGGACCGGCAAGGAACTGGTAGCCCGAGCCGTCCACGCCGCCAGCAATCGCCACGATGCCCCGTTGGTCAGCCTCAATTGCCCGGTCCTCTCGGCCCATCTGATGGAAAGCGAACTATTCGGCCACGAACGCGGCGCCTTCACCGGGGCCGACGCACCGCGAGCCGGACGATTCGAGATGGCCGACGGCGGATCGATCCTCCTGGATGAAGTCACCGAAATCGATCTGAACCTACAAGCCAAGCTCCTTCGCGTCCTCCAGGAGCGATCGTTCGAGCGAGTCGGCTCGAACAAGACACTTCGGGTCGATGTCCGCGTATTGGCCACCACCAACCGCGATCTGCATGGGGAAGTGGCCGCCGACCGATTCCGCGCCGATCTTTACTATCGGCTGGCCGTGGTCCCGTTGCACGTACCCTCGCTTCGCCAACGCCGCGACGATATCCCCGAGCTAATCGACTATTTCTTCAAGCGTTCGGCGAAACGCCTCGACCAAGAGCCCTGCACGTTAGAGGATTCCGCCAAGGATCTGCTGGTCGAATACGACTGGCCGGGTAACGTCAGGGAACTGGAGAATCTGATCACTCGGGCAAGCGTGTTCGGGGTCGACGAGTCGATCTCGACCGACCAACTTCGGCGATGGCTCGGCGACGCACCGGCCGGCGATGCCGCTTTTCCGCCGGCGGACGTACCAGTCGCCGAAGTACCGGTCGCCGAAGTACCGGTCGCCGAAGTACCGGTCGCCGAAGTACCAGTCGGATTGAGCCTACAAGAGATGGAACGCAAACTGATCGAAGCCACCTTGCAACAGCATGGCGGACATCGGGCCAAGACGGCCGAAGCCCTGGGGATCGGTGTGCGAACCCTCTCGGACAAACTCCGCCGATATGGCTACCGCCCACGGGAGAAGGCCTTTGCCAAAGCCGGATAGACGATCTGAACCGGCAGGATCCGCCGATTGCCGGCCGGCGGATTTCGCCGAACCGACGAGCCAACCAATGCCAATATCCAAACCAACCGATTCCTGTCAGACCAACGGAGCCTACCTAAACCCGCACGCCTAGGCCAGTTAAGCCAAGTCGCCAACCGACGGCCAAGCCTCGCCACCTCGACCAACCGTCGATTGTGGCACGTCGATTGCACAACCGGGGTTACCACGGTAAACACTCAAACCGAGCCTACGAACCATGTTCAATAACCTGTTCGATTCGTCGACGATCCCGGTGCTGCAGCAGGTGGTCGGTTTTTCCCAGGCCCGGCATACGGTCCTGGCCGGCAATATCGCCAACCTGGACACCCCCGGCTATAAGGTCCGCGACATCTCGCAGGAGGACTTCCAGAAGCGGCTCGGCGAGGCGATCCAGCGGAGCCATAAGCCGTCACGCTACCGAGTATCGGGAGACTCCGGCGGCGCGAGGATGGCCGAGGTATCGAAGAATCCCAAAACTATCCTGTATCACGACAAGAGCAACGTCGGCATGGAATATCAGGTGACCGAGATGGTCAAGAACAACATGCAACACAACATGGCACTGACCTTGATGACCAGTCAGTTCCGGCTGCTTCAGGCGGCCATTAGCGAGCGAGTCTAAGGGAGACGTGAAGGATGTTCCCAGCACTAGATATCAGTACGAGCGGTCTGGCCGCGCAACGGATGCGCATGAATGCCCGATCGTCGAACATCGCCAATATGTCGGCTACGCGCAACGAGAAGGGCGAGCCAACCCCCTATCAGCCGAAATATGTCGTCTTCGAGACCGACGACTCGGTCGGCTCCAACGGCGCGCCGGGCGTTCGGGTGGCCTCGGTGCAGACGGCCGACGTCGAGCCGCGCTGGGTCAAGGACCCGAACCATCCCGACGCGGTGAAGTCGGGGCCCCATGCCGGCTGTGTGGCCTATCCCAACATCAACATGATGGCCGAATTCGTCGACGCCATGGAGGCAGCCCGGGCGTATGAAGCCAATCTGGGTGCCATGGACATTACCAAGAATATGGTCCAACAGACCTTAAGGATTCTGGCCTAATGAACTCGATCAGTGGAATCAACGCGTCGCAGGCGATGCAAGGCATTGCCCAGAGCATGGCCCCGAACAATGTGTCGGCGAAGGCCGATTCGGGGGATTTTAAGAACTTCCTGCTCAACTCGATCCAGGAAGTGAACACGATGCAGCAGGACGCCGATCAGGCCGTCGAGCAATTGATGACCGGCGGCGACGTCAATCCGGCCGAAGTGCTCACCGCCGTGCAGAAGGCCGACATCGCCTTCCGCTTGATGATCCAAGTCCGCAACAAGATGGTCGCGGCATACGAAGAAGTCAAGAATATTCGCGTTTAACCGTATTAGCATACCCCCGAGGTTCCACGGATGGATCTCCTCAACCAGTCCTTTACCCAAGTCTCCGACCTATTCCGATCGATGACGACGGGTGCGCGGATCACCACCGGGCTGTTGCTCGTGTTGGTGGTGATTAGCATGGGCTTTCTTTTCAGCTCCCAGGGGCCGGGTCCGACCATCGACTTGATGAACGGCGTGGCGGTTCCCGCCGACAACATCCCGGTCATGCTCGCGGCGTTCGACAAGGCCGACTTACCCTCGCCGGACATCCGCGGCACGCAGCTCATGGTCTCCCAAGACAAGCAAAATGCCTACATGGCCGCCCTGGTCGACGCCGACGCCCTGCCGCCGAACATCGATATGGTCTTCGAGCAGATGTTCGAAAAGCAAAGCCCCTTGGGGAGTTTCGCTCAGCGCGAACAGCGATTGAAATTCACGATTCAGCGATACTTGGGCATGCTCATCCGCTCGATCCCCGACATCCAATCGGCTCAAGTGTCCTACGACATCGACAATAAGGGGGCCTTCCGGCGGACAAAGGTCGCCACGGCGTCGGTCATCGTCACACCCAAGGGAAACCAGCACCTCGACGACACGCTGGTCCGGGCGATCCGCAATCTTGTGGCCCCGGCCGTCGGCGGACTCGATCCCGAGGGCGTCTCCGTCTTCGACACCAGTTCCAAACGCACTTGGGCCGGCAATCTGAAGGACGCCGGGTTGGTCGAGAACAACCCGTACGCCCGAGTCAAGCAAAACTACGAACAGCAATACAAGTCGAAAATCCTTAGCGCGCTGGAGTTTCTTCCCTCGCTGACCGTCGAGACCGACGTGGTCCTCAGTCCCGAGCAAGAGAGTCTGGTCCGCAAACTGGAGGCCGAGTCCAAAACGATCGCCGTTCGGACCAGCGAGAGTACGAACAACATCACTTCCACCTCGGGAGGCCCGGCCGGACGACCCGGCTACCAGCCGAATTCTCCGCAGGCTTCCGCGAACCAGAGTATGTCGGTCGGCGGCTCGGGGGCCATGACCTCCATGGTGGACAAGTCGGGCGAGAGCGAGAGCGAGTACCTCGTGCCGGGAACGGAAACGCGGACGACGCTCGCCGGGTTGATTCCCCAACGGGTTTCCGCCAGCATCGGCGTGCCGGAGAGTTACTTTATCGACATCTGGCGGCAGCGGAACCCGACGGCGGAGGGCGAAGAGCCCAAGAAGCCCGACGACGCAGCCTTGACGCAGATTCGCACCGCCCAACTCGCCGTCATCCAAAGCCACGTACTCGGCGTGTTGCCTCCGGTCGACGGTCTGGCCGACCCGAAAGAACTGGTCACCGTCACGCCGTTCGCCGACCTGCCGGAGATCGTAATCCCCGAGCCGGAGATGAGCGAGAATGCCCTGGTCTGGCTGGGGCAATACTGGAGTACGCTGGGCATGATCGGATTGGCCCTGATCAGCCTAAAGATGTTGCGGACGATGATCAAATCGGCTCCTATCTCCGCCGCACCGCCCTCGGATGCCGTGACCGTCAAGATCGGCAAAGGCGAACCCAAAGATGCGGAAGAGGAGATCGCCGACCGGCTGGGACGTTTCTCCGGCAGTGGGCGATCATTGCGTGATGAAGTTTCTGACCTGGTAAACGAGGACCCCGAAGCGGCCGCCAATATCCTCAAGACTTGGATCGGTGCCGCCACCTAGAACCATGAATCTACCCTCCGACGGAATACGAAAAGCGGCCATCCTGGCCAACAGTCTCGATCAGGCTGCCGCCGACGCGATGCTCGAGTCACTCGAGCCCGAGCAGGCGATGCAAGTGCGCCAATGCATGGTCGAGCTCGACCAGATCGACCCGAAGGAACAGCGTCGCGTGATCGACGAGTTCCGCCGCATCGGGCCCATGGTGCCGAAGAAATGCCCGCCGGGGATCGAGTTGGATGACCGGCTGGCCCGAACCCTCTCATTCCCCGGCAGGTCCCCCTCGTCGCCACCTGCCGAGCCGACCGGCCGGCCGCCTGCCGATTCGCCGCGAACGTTGCCGTTTCGTTTCCTGCAAGAGACCGAGGCCGACAAGTTGGCCGGTATTCTCGGGGCCGAACGGCCGCAAACGATCGCCTTGGTACTCTCCCATTTGCCGGCGCAGCAGGCCGGCGACGTCCTGGCCCGACTGCCGGGATCGCTTCAAGCAGAAGTCGTCCATTGCCTGATCGACCTGGAAGAGACCGATCCGGGGATTCTCGTCGACGTAGAACGGGCGTTGCAGTCGCGTCTCTGCCAACAAGTTCCGATGCAACGTCGGCGTGTGGCCGGGATCAAGGCGGTGGCGGGGATCCTCGATGCCTCGCGCGGCCGAGTCTCGGCCCGGATACTCGACAACCTGGCCGCACACGATCGAGCGTTGGCCGACCAATTCGGGCCTCCGCCGGTGGCTTTCGAGGATCTGATTCGGCTGAACGACACGACCCTGGGCACGATCTTCCAGGCGGCCGATCCGCAGTTGGCGCTGACGGCCCTGATCGGCGCCGCGCCGGATCTGGTCGATCGGATTCTCCGTCACTTTCCCTCGGCGGAATCCGAGACGGTCCGTCGCCGTTTGGACCATCCCGGGCCGATCCGTTTGAGCGACATGGAAGAAGCCCGCCGCCGGATTGCCGAGTTGGCCCGACGTCTGGCCATGGAAGGCCGCATCGAGCTACCCGAGTCACGACACATTTCGCTTGCCAGTTGACCGAACGTAAGCAGCCTATGACTACGATTATCCGAG
>SDBT01015363.1_pt1 | contig 12171 bp, 9 predicted proteins | sample 2277101 | NCBI WGS metagenome assembly SDBT01 (sample SAMN10404973, study PRJNA504765) | marine sediment metagenome | isolation source: marine sediment core GS10_PC15, 103 cmbsf | place: Arctic Ocean: Southern Knipovich Ridge | collected 2010
GATGAAGATAAGACATTACAATAGACAAAAAGATATTGATAAGTATTACAGGTATGAAGAATTATGGGAATAAAAATCTAAAGTCGTAAAGTAGAATTATATAAAAAGGTTTGATGAAAATGAAATATTCGGCTTAATGGACAAAAAGGAGGCTACAAACCTCTGTATTCTGCATATTTATTAGCTTTGAGGCAAATCAAAGGTTATGAATAAATTTTAAAGTTCCGTTTGGAAGAATCCAATATTTCAATCACTCACCCCCTTAATGCCCTAATCCTTTGCAAGAGAGGTGGATGTGAGTAGTGAAAAAAAACATAAGTGGGATGGGGTGTCAGATTGCTCAGGTTGTTCTTTGAGAGTTTTTTCAAAGAAGATACCAGAGGTTCAGCAGCGAAATGCTCCCGGGCATACCGGTCGGCCTGATATTCATTGTGCCTTGAAAGTGAATTCGTACCCAAACCAATCAGCATGGAGATGGGTGAATAGAGAATGCCAAATGCAATTAATCCCAGATGAAATGAGGCCATCTCTCCTCCCAGGGCTACCGCAAAACTATCTTCTCCCACAAATAGGGAAAACAGATAAAGGGTGATGGCCGATTGAAAGGTAGAGAGCACCATTCCAGAGGTGGTATGCTTCTTCTTGTAATGACCGACCTCATGAGCCAATACAGCCACGATTTCCTCCTCCTCAAGATCATTGATAAGTGTATCAAATAAAACGATCCGTTTCTTGGGACCCAGCCCTGTAAAGTAGGCGTTTGCCTTGCTGGAGCGCTTTGATCCATCCATCACGAAAATGTTATTGAGCTGAAAGCCAACTCCGGCTGCAAACTCCTCTATCTTTGTTCGCAGAGATCCCTCCTCCAACGGAGTCTGCTTGTTAAATAACGGAACAATCAGGTTGGAGTAAAACATGAGCATGAAAAGGGAAAACAGGGTCAATACCCCAAGGGCAATCAGCCAGAACCACTGACCGGTAAGCATATAGATCCATGTGATCAGGGCCAGCAGTCCACCACCGATGATTGCGCCAAGCAACCACCCTTTTAGCTTATCCAGGATAAAGGTTTTTAGGTTGGTACGGTTAAATCCATAGCGCTCCTCAATCACAAAGGTGCCATAGAGTGCAAATGGCGTGGAAATGATATCACTGACCAGGGCAAGAATTCCGAAAAAGAGAAGTACATGCACAACATAAGTGGTAGTAAAAGTTGCAACCCATTGATCCAGCCATCCGAATCCACCAAGGCAAAACAGCAAGAGCATCATCAGCAGGCTTATGGAACTGGTTAAAAAAGAAAATCGGGTGTTGTCCCGCTTATAATGCTGACTCTTTTTATACTCCTCGGCATCGAAGATCCCTGACAATTCTTCAGGTAATTCGGGCAGTGAATGCTTCAGATTCAAAGCATCCAGGAAGCGCTCAAGTATATATCCAAATACCAGGACAGCAACTATTACTACAAATATCGTATTATACATCATCTATCTAACTTGTTTGAGTACTTCATAGCGGTTCATAATTCTTGTATCCAACTCCTCCTTATAATACCTGACAACTTCCAGGGTATCATATTCCAATGCCAAATTAAGCAAATGACCTGCCGAATCCAGGTTATCTTCCAACTCATGATAAATAGCCATGTTGTTATAAGCTTTTGAAACAATGGCACTGTCTGCAGATGTGGTCAGACCTTCCCAAATCTCATAGGCCTGGTCCCATTCACCCCTTGAGGTATGCTTTGAAGCCTTTTTCAACGAATCCCCCTTTCCCTTGTACAGCATTCTAGAGGTCTTTATCCAGACAGGAACAAGGTACCTGCCATATTTCATTCCGCTCTTGTAATATGATTCCTGGATCATCTCCAGGGTACTGGGAATTGACTGCGTCAGGCCATCCTGTATATCGGTAAAAAAAATTGTATCTACGGTCGTGTAGGAATCAAAAGGTTTGGGCCTTTCCGGAAGGTATATGTTCCAATGCAACTTATTGGATATTTCATAATAGTGTGTTTGTACAATGGATGGCGCCTCGGAATAGTGCACATTATGTTGATCAATGTCCATGGTGTAAAGCTCTAAACAGATGATGGCATCTGCACCATATTGATTGCAAAGATCAGCAACTTCTCTTTTGGTAAGGATCAAATCTTGAAGCGAAGTAGTATCACTCCTCCTATCACTTATCCAGAATGGTGTATGAAACCTTTCAATGGGAGATTGTTGCAGGACACTCAATAATCCACGAAAAGTGTTCTTGGATATGGCTGTATCGATCATCACCAGATGTTCTTGCTTAATCCCTTGTCGATCCTCCTCCTCGAAAACATATAGTGAAACAGGGGCACGATTCATTATAATCAACTGGCCAACATGTGCTGGAAAACTGACTGTTGCAGGCTCAAGCACCTCAAAATCAACTGTGCTGTATATGCCTGCACATCCATAAAGACCAAGACCTACAAACAGGGTCACCAGGATTTTGCTATGTCCTTTAAACAAGTTCACTTTCGACTTTCCACCAGGTACTAGGAACTTATACACTCATTCCACCGCATACCTGCAATGTCTGACCAGTCATGTATGAGGAGAGATCCGAAGCCAGGAAAACAGATACATTAGCAACATCTTCAGGGGTTCCACCGCGCCTTAACGGAATGGTCTTGATCCACTCTTCCTTTACATTGTCGGGCAATTTATTGGTCATATCTGTGAGAATGAATCCAGGAGCGATAGCATTGCACCTCACACTTCTGGATCCCAATTCTTTGGCTACTGATTTGGTAAATCCTAGAATTCCTGCCTTCGAAGCTGAGTAGTTTGTCTGTCCGGCGTTACCGTTCACCCCTACTACTGAGCTCATATTAATTATTGATCCCGCTCGGGCCTTAAGCATGTATTTCTGAACTGCTTTGGTAAAGTTAAATACTGATTTCAAATTTACTTTTATCACCAGATCCCACATCTCTTCATCCATACGCATCAGAAGTGTATCACGGGTGATACCTGCGTTATTTACCAGCACGTCTACCTTTTTAAATTCCTCGATTACCTGGTCAACTACCTGGTGAGCTTGTTCGTAATTGCTGGCATCGCTCACATATCCTTTCGCTTTGACACCCAGCTCTGCCAACTCCTTCTCCAATGATTCCATATTCTCATCCCTGAGCAGATCTGTAAATGCAACATCTGCGCCCTCCTGTGCGAAACGTAAGGCGATCATCCGACCAATACCTTTGGCGGCTCCGGTCACTATTGCTACTTTTCCTTTTAATAGATTCATGTATATTTATTTAGAATGTATTTAGACAATGCAAATAACTGTAAAAAAACGACTCAATTAAAAAAGATAGGATTCCAACTCTTTGCACCATTTGATTTAGCAATCAGACCTGCAGCTTCGATAATCTCCTTTTCACTGCTTATCATGCTATGCAATTATGGGTTGCCTAATAACTCTGCCATCTTTTGTCCAATCTCAGCTGGGGAAACAGCTACTGTTAAACCACACTCTGACATGATTTTCATTTTAGCCTCCGCAGTATCTGCCTTTCCTCCAATAATGGCACCTGCATGTCCCATCCTGCGACCTTTAGGGGCAGTCTGACCTGCAATAAAACCTACTACAGGTTTTGTCCCATGTTCTTTTATCCAATAAGCGGCTTCTGCCTCCATGCTTCCACCAATCTCTCCAATCATAATAATACCTTTGGTTTGATCGTCCTCCATTAGTAGCTTAATGGCATCAAGGGTTGTGGTACCTATGATTGGATCACCTCCAATTCCTATGCAGGTAGATTGACCCAAACCCGTTTTGGTGATCTGATCAACAGCTTCATAGGTGAGCGTTCCAGAGCGTGAGACGATCCCAACAACTCCCTTTTCGTGAATAAAGCCTGGCATGATGCCTACCTTTGCCTCTCCCGGAGTAATAATTCCAGGACAATTCGGACCAATAAGGCGTGTATCAACATTTTTCAGATATTCTTTCACCTTAATCATATCAGCGGTTGGTATTCCTTCCGTGATACATATCACCAGTTTAATTCCCGCATCAGCCGCCTCCATGATGGCATCAGAGGCAAACGCAGGGGGAACAAATATAACCGAAGTATCCGCTTTGGTATTGTCGACTGCATCGCGAACAGTATTAAATACTGGTTTTCCAAGGTGCTCTTGTCCTCCCTTTCCAGGAGTCACCCCACCTACAAGATTTGTTCCATACTTAAGCATTGCCTGTGCATGAAAAGTTCCTTCACTTCCAGTAAACCCCTGGACAATTACCCTGGAGTCTTTATTTAATAGTACGCTCATGAATGTTAATGATTTTGGGAACCTGATTGAAGCTCAAATGTATATAAAATATCCTTACATTTAGATATGGAAGCAATCCTCTATATTGGAATTTCCCAAACCCTTTTTGCCGGCATATTGATCGCAGTCAAAAAACCCCGCATGCTGGCTAACCAGATTCTAGCTGCATGGTTGCTGATTATATGTGCAGAGATGATTATTGTTTTGATTAATGACACCCTTATCGAACTCTATCCCATTAAAATACTGCCCTTTACCTATGGTCCGTTGCTTCTGTTATATGCCAGGTGGATGACTACAGAACAACCTAAATTCTCACCTCGTTACCTGTGGCATTTCTCACCCTTTTTTATATTTCTAATTGCCTCCCTGGTTTTTATTGATGAAAAGGTGATAAGTGGTACAGAGGGCTTTTTGGTCATAGACAGGTTTGTATCCTTTCGGATCATTTATGCCATTACATTCTTTGTTTCTATTACTGCCTATTCTGTGGCGACATTTGTGACCATCAACAGGCATCAAAAACGACTCAAACAACTGGTGAGCTATTCATCAGGGAAGATTACCCTGCAATGGCTGCTGGGCCTCTCCATCACCTTTTACGCCGGATATGTGCTCATGTTCATTTTCGGAGGGATCGATATCCTGGTGCATTTTATGCCATTTGATCCTTTTGAAATCTCTTTCATTGGTTTGACTATTCTTACTTTTTTGTTCGGGGTATTCGGTTTTCATCAGCCCAGTATTTTTGAAGAAATGGTAAAGCCCAATGAGGACCGTGGTTCAAAATCTGAAGTTCAAAAGACTAAGAAATACCATCGTTCAGGACTCAAACAAAAGGATGTGGCCCGGTATATAAAACTGATTGAAGATCACATGGTTACATCCAAACCTTTCCTGGACCGGGAATTGACAATCTTTGACCTGTCGGATCAATTACTGATCCCAAGGCATTTTCTCTCCGAAGTAATTAATGAACATATGGGGAAAAATTTCTATAACCTTGTGAATGATTACCGCATTGAAGAGGTGAAAAAACGTTTGAAAGATCCCCTGTTCAAAAACCTGACCATTCTGGCCATAGCCTATGATTCGGGGTTCAATGCCAAGTCGAGTTTCAATACAATCTTCAAAGAAAAAACTGGAATGACACCCAGCGAATACCTTAAAACCGTTAGTGCCAGAAAATCCTGATTGATTTCCCAAAATGGTTCAGCCCCCTAAGTCTGAACCTAAAAAGAGTTCTGAAAAGGTCCGGACCCCGCAATTCGGACGATACAGAACTTCCTGGGTCGTAGTTTTGAAATAAACCAATACTATGACTCGGGTGACAAGGGATGGTATTTTGATCGTTGGGATTCTTTTGATATTGATTCCAGGGCATGGACAAAGCCTCTTTGAATCCTCCCTTTCAGGAAATCATGAGCAAAATGTGAGCAACTCACTTTCACTGGGAGGGTTCATTCGCTCTGTGGTCTATGTGGCTAAAACTCCTGAAGAAGAACGTAAATATTTACAGGGAGCCTATGGCCAGGTTTCCCTCCAGATGAATGCAAAAGCAGGAGAATGGGGGTCAGGGAAAGCCGATATCAGGTTCAAATATGGTAACGAGTTCCAGCAATCCATCTCAGAAATGGAGATCCGGGAAGTCTACATTGATTTGTCGGCCGGCCCTGCCAGCTTGAGGGTTGGCAAATTGATTTCACCCTGGGGCAAAGGAACTGTTTTTAATCCCTCTGATAAAATCACTCCACTGGATCCCACAGTCAGGTCCCCCGATAAAGATGACATGTACCTGGGAGTTTGGGCCATGCAAGGTCGGATCAACCTTGGATCGTCCATGAGTCTTACAGGCACATGGAAGCCACTATATCAATCCAGTGTGCTGCTGATTGACCCGGTTCCCATGCCCGATTATGTGAAGTTCATTGATCCAAGTTTACCTGGAGTAGAATTAGCAGAAGGGAGTTATGGCTTCAATTATGACCTCCATTCTCGATTGCTCGATGCATCTCTATACTGGTTTCAAGGTTTTAACCATTGGCCTGGAATTGGCTTCGACGCCTTCGAGATGGACTCCATAACCATGGAACCAGTTGCCTTAAACATTCAAGAAACACCTTACAGGATCAGGATGTTGGGGCTTGACTTATCTATACCTGCAGGTGCTTGGATCATAAGGGCAGAAGGCGCATGGCAAAAAACCATTATACCCCACACTAAACATGAATACCTGCCATTCCCCGAAATATCATACACGGTTGAGATTGAAAGGTCAGTGTCCCAAAATACCGTGCTGGTTGGATATTACGGCAAGTATATTATTGACTACTTCCCCGCACTGGTTGAGCCCTTGCTATCACCAAGCCAGGAGCAGTTCGCCAATCTAATGCTACTTGGTATACCACTAACCGGGGAAATAATTGATGGGATAATTATTGAACAGTTGGGGGCTTTCAACCGGTTGTACAATTATCAGCTGGAGGAACAATATCACACGGTCTTTCTCATTTGGAAGAGAAATTTCTGGGTTGACCGTATTGAATTAACAATACCTGTGATATACAACATCACCACAGAAGAGTGGATTTTTCAACCCGGTGTCTCCTACTCACCATCGGATGGAATAAAAATATTGATGGGACTCAACAGCCTTTATGGACCTGATAATTCCCTGTATGACATGGTGGGACCGGTTCTTAATGCTGGATACCTTTCACTGAAAATAACCTTTTAATGATTAAGCAAACAATGGACAGAAAAATCATAAAATACCGCTGGTGGATCATCTCGATATCCGTATTGGTTACTTTGGGAATCTCAACTTCACTTTTTAACCTCCGGATTGATCCTGACCTGAAAAACTATTTTCCGAAGACCATGACCTCCATGGTCAATACAGATAAGATTGAAGAAGTATTCGGAAATCAGGACCTGATAATGATCATATTTGAATCGGCAGATATTCTTAATGAAGAGACTTTAAAACGGGTAAAGAATGTGGAGAAAGAAATCTCCAGAATCGAAGGAATCAGACGCACTTCATCCATCTTTGGATCCAATAGAATTTATGGCGAAGAGGGGATTATGTATGTTGCGCCAACCATCCTTCGCATCCCTGAAAATGACCAGCAAAAAGAAGAATTGAGAAATGAAATTACCGGCAATAATCTGGTTTATAAAATAATGGTTTCAGATGATTTTACAGCTACAGCTGTAATCGTAACCCTTGAGAAGGACGCCGATGAAGATGCAATTTTTGACAGGATCCATGCTGTTCTTGAAGAGCATCCGGGATCTGAAAATATCCATTATGGTGGTCTGCCCTACCTTCGTCAGGCCATTAATAAGGACATTAAAAGAGATGGTGTTATTTTGATCCCCATTGCCTTGATCCTGATGCTTATTTTTCTCTATCTGGTATTCCGCGAGTGGCGTGGAGTCTGGTTGCCATTTCTTGTGGTGGTTATGTCTGCTTTATTGGGCTTGTCATTAATTCCCATTTTAGGTTGGAAGTTTTATGTGATATCTCTTCTTGTACCTATCTTGCTAATTGCTGTAGCTAACGATTATGGAATTCATATGATCGCCAGGTACCAGGAACTGAATGCATCCGGCAATGATACCTCCATGGCTGACATCGCTTCCAGGGTCACAAAGTCACTTTGGAAACCCATACTGCTGACTGGAATAACAACTATTGCGGGTATCTCTGCCTTGTGGGCACATACCATGATCCCAGCCAGACAGATGGCCCTGGTGGCAAGTGTTGGAATCCTATTTGCCATATTTTTTAGTCTTGTTCTGGTCCCTGCTCTTCTGTCACTGCTAAAGAATTCAAAACCTACTCCATTATTGACAAACCGTGATCTGAATGACCGGAAAAATCCTTTGGGAAGGTTTGCGTTTTTTGTGGTAAGAAAAAGCAAGGTGATTCCAAAAATAGCCCTTACCATCACCCTGATAATTTCCACAGGGATTCTCTTTCTCAAGGTAGATTCTAACGAGGAGAATTTCTTTCCTGAAAAACATCCTGTAAAAAAAGCGGCATATATCATTAATAACAAATTCGGTGGATCGGAAAATATCTCCGTTATGTTTTCAGGTGACATGCTGGATCCAGTGGTCCTGAAAAGAATGGAAATCTACAGGGAAGAATTAGAGAAGGAAGAAGCCATCGATTTGACCATTTCCTTTTCCGGAGTGGTCAGGGAGATTAGCAAAGCGCTCAACGATCCCGGTGACCCTCTGTATGATCAGATCCCTCCTTCCAGAAATGCGGTGGCCCAGTATATGGAACTATATGCCATGAATGGCAATCCTGAGGAGTTGGAGCAACTTGTGGATTTCAATTATGAGAATGCCCATATGATGATCCGCATCAATGAGACCAGCAATAAAACAGTTAATGGGATCATCAATAAACTTGAAAAGATAGCTTCGAAAGACCAGACCATTTCAGCCATCGGCGGCTATGGTTATGTGCGCTCTGAGCTGGCTACTAAAGTGCTAACAGGCACATACTACTCCCTGGGAATAGCATTGATCATTATCTTTATTCTGCTCTCGTTGATATTCAGGTCTGTGGCTGCCGGATTGTTGGGGATTATCCCGCTCTTAATTTCTGTGCTTATCCTGTTTGGACTGATGGGACTTACCGGGGTTCGTTTGGATGTGGCTACTGCCCTTCTCTCTTCAGTAATGATTGGTGTTGGAGTGGACTATTCCATCCATTTTTTATGGCGATACAGGGAGGAAAGGATGCAAAACCGGTTTGCCAGGGAAGCTGTAATAACCACCATTACCACAACCGGGCGCGGCATCATTTTTAATGCACTATCGGTCATTGTAGGTTTTGTAGTCCTGATCATCTCCTCTTTTACCCCAATCAGGTTTTTCGGAATATTGGTGGTCATTTCAATTCTCTGCTGCTTAATAGGGGCACTGGTTATTCTGCCAGCTTTAGTCCTTCGCTTTAAATTCAAATTCCTTGAACCGAACTTAGTGGAAAGTGGAAAGTCAAAAGTGGAAGAGGGAAAGGGGAAAGGGAAGAGTAAAAAACTTAAGGTGATGAGGAGAATAGCCATGGGACTGATTCTGATGGTCTTTATGAGCATCAGTGCAAGTGCACAAAATGCACAGGAAATCATTAGGAGAAGCCATGAAGTAGTTAAGGTTAGCTCTTTTGAAGCAGTCTCGACACTCACCATTACAGATTCAAAAGGAAACCAACGCATCAGGAAAAGCACAATGGCCTCCATGTCCATGTCTGATGGCACTGAGAAGCGGATCATCAAGTTCCTCTCCCCTGCCGAGGTTAAAGGAACAGGGATACTCATCTTCGATTATCCGGAAAAAAGTGACGACATGTGGATCTTTCTTCCGGCGCTGAGGAAGACCAGGCGAATTGTGAGCCGGGAGAAAGGCAAGAGCTTCATGGGAAGTGAGTTTTCCAATGCCAATATGACCGCTCCGGGACTGGATGATTTTGCCTATAAGTTTCTGGGTGAAGAAATCTTCAATGGAAAGCCATGTCATATGATTGAGGCAGTTCCAATTTCCTCGGAATTGGAGGATGAATATGGTTACCTGAAATCTGTTTCCTGGTTTGATAAAAAAAGTTATCTTGTGTATCAGACAAACTATTATGATTTAGACATGGAGTTGTTCAAGACCATTGCCAATAAGGAATTTAAGCTGCTTAATGAAGGACAAGGGAAGTACATGGTTACACATATGATCGCTATCAATCACCACAATAAACGCAGCTCGGAAATGGTCATGGAGCAGGTGGCTGTCACCCCTGTCAAAAAATCTTATTTTACGGTGGCATTCCTGGAAAAAGAATGAGTAAAACATTTTTGATATCATTTCTTCTTAGCTGGATATTTCTTCTGCCAATCAATGCACAATCCAAAGCTACCTCCATACTTGAAATCAAATTTACCGGAATTCAAAATAACAAGGGATTGATTGCCATCGGAATCAACCATTCACCTGAAGGCTGGCCCCGGCAACCGCATATGGATCCAAATTGGAATAAGACAAACATTGTAGAAGGTATTTTTATTGCGCAGGTAGAAAATCTAGCCTACGGAACCTATGCAGTTTCGGTATTGGATGATGAAAACAGCAACTTAGAAATGGATATGTGGTTGGGTATTCCTAAAGAAGGCTGGGGATTCTCTATGAATCCACCATTTAGGCTTTCAGCCCCTAATTTTGAAGAGTGTTCATTCGTTCTGGACAAACCCTTTAAACAGATCACCATTGATCTGCGGTATGCCGGGAAGGGCAAATAGCCAGATATTCCCTACTTTTGCACCAGGTCATCCATTAGGATTGAAAACATGAGGAGTGAATCCACCATTTGTGCTCTGGCTACACCGGGAACCGGTGCCATCGGCGTGATCCGGATAAGCGGTCCAGCTACATTCACGATCGTGGAAGGTATTTTCTCGCCGGCCACACCAGGAAAAGTACTGCAAAATCAATCACCAAATACCATCCATTTCGGCACCATTCAGGATCAGGCTAAGGTCCTGGACGAAGTATTGGTAAGTCTCTTCAAAGCACCCCACTCATATACTGGCGATGACTCCATCGAAATCTCTTGTCACGGATCATCTTATATCCAACAAAAGATACTTGAATTACTGATTTCCAAGGGTGCAGAACCCGCCCGCCCGGGTGAATTTACCCAGCGAGCCTTCCTCAACGGAAAAATTGACCTCTCCCAGGCAGAGGCAGTTGCAGATCTGATCGCTGCTGAATCTGAAGGTGCCCATAAAGTGGCTCTTCAACAGCTACGAGGAGGTTTCTCCGATAAACTAAAAGCCCTACGAAAACAGTTGCTTCACTTCATCTCCATGATTGAATTGGAACTGGACTTCAGTGAAGAGGATGTGGAGTTTGCTGACCGGAAAAAGTTGGTACAACTTGTTGAAGAAATTCGGACATTGATCCATGAGCTGATCAATTCGTTTCAACTGGGAAATGTGCTTAAAAACGGGGTGCCCGTAGCCATTATTGGCCGTCCCAATGTTGGTAAATCCACGCTACTCAATGCCATCCTCAATGAAGACCTGGCCATCGTGAGTGAAATTGAAGGAACCACCAGGGATTCCATAGAGGATACTATCACTTTCGGTGGAATCAGTTTCCGGTTCATTGATACTGCCGGCATCCGGGAAACCGCCGAACCCATTGAAAATCTTGGTATCAGGCGCACTTATCAGAAAATTGAACAGGCATCCATCGTACTTTTACTCACCGAGGCCAGTGATGAAATTGAAATGGTACACCATTCTGTGAAGGTGATCCGCGAGCAACTGTCAGGCGCATCCAAACAATTGGTGGTAGTGCTGAATAAATCCGATCAGAGTTCTGATGAGCAATTACAAAAACTGCAGCAAAGTATCCAGCTTCAGCAAAATGAGTGGATTATTTCCCTGTCAGCCGAAAAGAAAGAGAACATTGATGGCCTGACAAACCTGTTGCTTGAAATTGTCAATGTTGGCAGCATCAAGCACCAGGATGTGGTGATTTCCAATATCAGGCATTACAACGCCCTCATATCGGCCTCAGAAAGCCTAACAAGAGTATCAGAGGGCTTGACCTCTGGACTCACTTCAGACCTTTTGGCACAAGACATTAGGGAAGTGCTACATTTTCTGGGTGAGATCACCGGTGAAGTTACCACCGACGAGATCCTTGGAAACATCTTTAAGAATTTCTGTATCGGCAAATAACTCGTGCAAAGCAAATGATCAAAAAATAGCATCAAATCCTCACTGGACTGATTTTGTACCTCAGTCCTCTATTTGGGGAAATTATGGCACTTATTAACACTTAT
>SDBT01015364.1_pt1 | contig 12171 bp, 28 predicted proteins | sample 2277101 | NCBI WGS metagenome assembly SDBT01 (sample SAMN10404973, study PRJNA504765) | marine sediment metagenome | isolation source: marine sediment core GS10_PC15, 103 cmbsf | place: Arctic Ocean: Southern Knipovich Ridge | collected 2010
TGTTCAATTTCTAGCACGATCATGCGCTCATCAACCATTTTGTTATAGTCAACCGGACGCTTCCTTAATCTTATGTTGTCGTTGCCAAGATGGTCGATACACCGAAGCAGCTCCTCTCTGGACATATATTCTAATCTCTTGCCAAGAAACCTCTGGATTCTAATTCTTTGACCAGTTCGTTAATTGTTGGCTCATTTAGTGAATCTAATAGTGATTTTATTAGCATGTATCTAAATGTTTATTTTCAATGATCTCCGATAAATAGTCTGCTAGCAATGCGGCTTCACCCTCACTTAGCCAAGCCGAATTGCATAAGTTGATTTTACTACATGATCCCCAAATACTCTTTTGTATATTCTCCCTTGTTAATAAAACTGGCTCAGACCACATATCTTGCGCAGCCGACATTGATCCTAAAATCATGCCTCCACATCTTCGTCCTTGTCCCTTATCATATCCTTGCCCTAAATAAATATACATGTATTTATGGTTTTTATATTTAGCTTTAATGCTGTATTTATTTGCATCATAAGCACAGTTTGGATGGCAATAATATTTTGCTCTTTTATTGGTTATTGGTTTTTTGCAATAATAACAATGCCTTTTAGGGATATTGTCAGCCATTGCCTTTTTTAGTACCTGATTTATCTCCAGATTCATATTATTGGTTAATGGTTCTCGTGCGTAGTTGTTATATATATTATTATGCTGTTTATACTCACAATCCCTGTATCATTTCCCAAACCTCAACCGCATTAGGCATCACTCGGAAAACCAACTCCAATATAACAAATAACAGGATAAGCGCAAAGAATATCCACTTGCCTAGCTTATACCTTGTGAGGATGTTTCTGTTCTGCCTGTTTCTCAGGAATGCCGCCCTTATGCACCAGTGACAAATATACTTACCTGCTAGGATTACGCCATGTTCTACTTTGCCTCGGCAGTGTTGGCATTGTCTTTCGTAGTATTTTCGTTTGCTCATAATTCAACTTAAAAGAGTAATAAGTGCAGCCCACCAACGAGAACTAGCTACCTGCTTTGCCTTATGTGATTATCGAATTTCACCCTACACTTATTACTGAGGAATCGAACCTCGTTCATCATTGATATTATTATTTCCTCATCCATAACTATCAACAATATAGTGATTTAATGTAAATATACAGAACAAGAGCTGCCAACACAGCAATTATTCCTATAACTGTTTCGACAAGCCACTTGATCGCATTGCGTTTAAATTTCTCCCAATATTTTTTCCTTCTTTCTTTGCTGCTCAGAACGTAAACATGTATCAATAGTATGACAACTATAACAATCGGTTGCCCTAGAGTGCATACCCAATGGGTCAGTGTTTCGAATAAATCAAAGGCTTTACATGCGTCCATATCAATCGTACACTTCAAAATAACCTTCTGCCATCAAAAATGTCATTCCATCTTTTGACTCCGGATCACTGTCTAAAAATATTTTCCTATTTTCTATTTTTGCGTCAATAAGTAAATATAAGCGAGAAACTATTTCGCACTTCAAAGATGCACTAACAGGATAGTACAAAAAGCCTCTGAGTGTGCTAGTTAAGTCGCTGTAATCACTTTCTGTTGCGAAATATATGTTCTGGTTTACTATCAATCTTAGATCAGATGGATCTTTACTGTACTTTTCAAAGTTTTGCTTCAATTCATTACTTTCAGGATTATATACTGCCAATTGCAGCCCCAACTCATAATCCACTAATTTTAATTTAACATCCATAATCAATTAGTTTTATGTGTTGTCAGGTACATAGCTATACAGCTATCAATAACTTGCAATCGCTGATCCAGTTCATGGACGTACTGATCTTTTTTTAACTTATTCATTTCCGACAATACAACATGCCTTTCTTTGTACAAGAAATCTAAATATTCTTTCTTCATAATCAGATTATTTCAAGTTCTTTTTCGGTTAATGCAAGCCAAAGGTTTTGTAGGCGGCATTACGACTAGTTCGCCCCTCATTATATATGTAGTATGCGGTCTGCTCGTTTCAAAAGAAGTCTTAAGCAGCTTGTGCTTGCGTAATTCCTTGGCTATTTCAATATATAAGAACTCTTCCAAATGCCCTGTTTCAACATCATATTCGCTACACACAGCATATTCAGCTTTAAGAAGAATAGGTTGTGCTTCACGCTCAATTACTATTGGGTAAGGCAATTCTTTGTAGCCTATAATCCATTTAACGAATCTTACTATTTTTTCTTTTGTTGCCTGCTTCATTACTTCAGTTTAAATCCAATTTGCTTTTCATCTTGCTTGGCGGCTTTGACCTTCTTATTGTAGAACTGATACCGCTTGTTGTGGTAATCTCGCTTTGATTCTAGTTCCTGTACTGTTAGCTTTTTCACTTCAATTCAACTATTTTGTACATTTTCTTTTCGGGTCGAGATACACAATATTCATAACCTTCCGACTCTGGAACTATCCTTAATTGTTCTTTTAAATACCAATCGTAATCTAATTTTTTGCCATAAAATTTAACATAACTCGCCCACGCAAGGCTTATTAATTTCCCTTCTTGCGCTCCGGTTATTTTTATAAAATTACTGTAATCATTCACGTATGGCATAACATTGATTTCATTCTATCATATTCCAAAGTAAGGGTTAATGTCGTTCAGGTTTGTCACAGAATTAGGGTTGATTTCTTTTCATAATGCCTGATTAACGTAGCGTAAAACCCATCAAAATATGAGTCTTTGATCTTCTCCCAATTATAATGGAATCCTTCCTGATTAACATAAATATCAGAAGTATATTTATCACCTTCTGGGCTTTCCCATTCAAACACAAAAACAGGTGCATTCACCGGCTTGCCAAAAGAACCACAGCCTACAGGAATATTGCCCGTATGTGTCGATACTGCTTTTCTTACATCTTCTTTGCTTGGTAGTGCGTTATTCATTTGCCTTTAATGTAGTCAAAATATGCTCTGCAAGCCTCCTAGCCTCTTCTCTTGGAATTGTGCCTCCAGCAAATCCATGTTTGCCCCAACTCACGCCAATTGAAAACCCCATCTCTCCCTTACAGAGAAAATCCGCATCTTTTGATATTCTTATAGTGCCAGCCCCGTTAACTCTAAAATCCAGCTTTTCAACTTTTATGTTTTTTATCATCCCGTTTAACTCAGCGTAGATTATAACTTTCAATTATTTCCATTCCCTTTTTCATATCATCAGAAACTAATGTTAGCTGATCTTCATCGTACCAAGATATTTGGTTTATTGGGTTTCTATCTTTATCAAGTTGCACAAGGCAATAACTTTCAACATCATCGCCACCATTGGCCTCAGAATCAGTGTGATCCACTATGCCATTAAATCCACTTTCAAAATGCGCCATCATTGGGGGCATCTCTGAATCCACTTTTACTTCATAGCCTCTTAAATATTTTTGCTTCATTCTCCCATTGCGTTAATCAAATCCACAACATCACCCATTTCCTCGGTTAGTATTGAAACGGATAAGTCCAATTCTTTGCATAGATCAGTCAGTATGCTTAAAGCCGGATTCGCTCTGTTGTTTTCAATCTTGGATAAGTAGTTTCTGCTGATCCCGATTTCCTTAGCCATTGTAAGCTGATTGATCTTACGGGCCTTTCGGGTTGTTTTTAGTATGGTGTAGTTCATTAATTTATAACCTTTTCATCAAATTTATCCGCATGATTAAACATTACTTTTCTTTCAATAGAATCGAAAATATGATAATTGACAAAGCAATTCCATTTAATGCTATGAAATTTAGTATGGCATTCTTCGATTGTATCATATTCACCTTGTAAGTCATTCATCCCCATAGATGGGTAAAAATCATCCGAATAAAATAACCAATATCGTTTCCTCATAATCTAAATCTCTGGCGGTTCCGGCAACCTGTCTTTTATGTCAAATCCCTTTATTTCCGTGCCTGCATTTTCCAGCCATAATTAATCAGATGAATAGCCGTTCTTTTTAATAACATCCTTACACCATGGCACAATGCAATTATTATACAAATAACTTAACACCTCTATTTCCTCGCCCCAATATTCCTGATCTGTAAAATACAGTCTACCTTCCCATACACCTCTTGAGCAAAAAGTGCCTTCCAGCTTCATAACGCATTTATCCTTTTCAAATTCGTCTCTTTCTTCTGGTTCGTTTTCCTTATCAACATAGCAAAATCCGACTGTGCCACTTGATAGGTCTCCGTATTCATTTACAGGGTACACCTCAAAGCTTACAAGGTTTTCGTTTACATCGAAATGCACCATGAAATCGCACCACTTCGGCATATCCCATTTAACCCGTAATATATTTGATATTGAGGGATATTCTACACCCTTGATTCTTTCTTCGATCATAATTAAATGGTTAAATGAATCCTGCTATTTTGGCCACGCACAATCCAATGCAAATCACACATAGTCCAATACAAATTTGTCCAGCAAAATCCACTACGTCACAGTCTTTGATATTCATAACTAAATCTTTGGCGGTTCCGGCAACCTGTCTTTTATGTCAATCCAATCAGTCATTTAAGTATTCTGACTTCACCATTTCCCTTATAGTTCCCTGTACCATCTCTTCATAGAAGAAAGAGTAAGAAGCTGTTTTAGCAATCCAATAACAACCATAAAAGAAAAGTATGGCAACTATCAATATTCCTAATGCTCCGGCTATTTTTGTCAATTGTTTCATTTGGTTAATTTTAAGTTTGTAATCCAAAAGCCGAAAGGCTTGGCACTTCTTCTGAACCCAAAGTACACAATAATATTTGAGAAATCCTAGAAACTACCTGATTTTCTTCTCTTGTGGAGGGTGTAAGGGTTGTCTGAAACGGGGCCACGCTGATAATTGTTGAATTCAGCATTGAAAGCTTCACAGAGGAAATAGTCAAATCCATCTGAGCAATGCCCGTATTCCTCGTAAGTGACCTTGGTTTTTGGGTTAGTGATCTTCCTTTTCTTCTTCTTTCCGTTTATATCCTCTTGAAGATGCGAAAAATCCTTGATAGTCAACTTACAATCTTCATCTATAAATATTTCAATTCCTTCAAATCCCTGCTCGAATATAGTATTGATAAAGTTACCTCTAGGAATAACAGGTGGCGCAGCGGATCCTATTCTGAATGATGGCTTAAACCTACTGAGTGCTTGCCGAATAATATCGTAGTCGTTGTAGCCTTGTTCGCTTCTGGTGTCCTGGTGCTTACCCGATGGATCACCGTAAACAATTAATCCTTCGCTATGATTGTAGTACTTGCGCTCAAACTCTTTACAAGCCGCTTTGGTGGTGTTATCTGGATTCTCCAAGCAGATTTCATCTATCTGGTAGACATTCTTCTTGTCTTTTACATCTTCGTCATCATCTTCGATAACTTCTATTTGAAGCACCAACAACGTAACATAGGGGTTTACGTTAAAATCAAAAGTAATATGCAATGGCAACTCCTTGTTATAACTATGCTGACCTACTGTTTTTTCATAATTAAACTTCTTGTAAAAAGCACCTTCAACAATCTCTTGAACTTCCCAATCACCTTCTACAAAGCGTTGGTACTTGATCGGATTAATCGCTTTAAGCTGCTGTAATGAATCTTTGAACCCTTGCGGTATAGTTGGGTTATCTGTTAGTAAAGCCGGGATATAGAGCCACCCTTTTGGTAAAGTTCCGGCAACGTATTTATCATAAATCAATTCTTTAGCCCACCCCTTGTTTGGATTGACAGTCATTAATAAAAGAGGGTTGGGTTGCTTTTCATCCTGTATCACATAACTACCTATTCTTTCCAATGACTTCTCTAGTGCCATGATTTGCAATTCTTCGATCTGTTCCAATAGAATAAAATTAACCTCTAATCCATTCCACCTCATATACTCCTTGTCCTTTTCGTACCCTTCAGCAAAGAAGAACATTTTTGCTTTGTTTTTAAATGTCCATTCGAATTGCGGATCTCCTTTGAAATGCTTAATAAAGTTACTTGGTATTGCCTTATCGCAAGTAGGTAGTGTATTCTTTCTAAGGGTGTCTAAAGTGTCCCTGACAATCATTGACCTAGAGCTTGGGAACATTCTGTGAAGCAAAATTAACGCTGCTATGGAGTTGTAGGTTTTGCCTCCACGAATTGCACCGCCATATATAACTACATTGTATTTTTGGGAAAGAACGGCATCAATAAGTTCTGCCGCCTTTGGGAAATTATCAAGCCTTACTAACTCCTTAACTGAATGTGACTTTTGTTCCATCAGGTAATGTGTAAACCTGAATTTCGTTTTTCACAAGAGTTTCTAGTTTGTCAGGCATATTTAATCCTAGCATCTTGTTCAGTTGTTCAATGGCCTTTATTTTGTCATAAGTTCGAACCTCAATAGAAGACTTCACTACCCTTTCATCTATTTTGTATTCGACCTTTTTAATGCTTGATATTTGTTCAGCGTTTTGCATTTCGCTCAACTTTTTTAGATCACCTTTATCATCGAATACTTGATCTGGATGTTTGTAAGCGATCTTTGCAAGCTCCATTATGTTCTTTAGTGCAGTTACTCCTGATAGTTCAGATAGCTTTGTTTTTAGTTCAGAAATATAGGCTTGAATGGACGGTTTTGATAGGTTTTCTGTGCCGATCTGTTTTGCTGATTTCTTACTATATCCCGTCCTTGCTGCAGCCTGAGTAGCGTTGTAATCAAACATGTACTCCTCACAAAACCGCCTTTGCTTGTCATTAAGATTATCGCTCATATCCAGGTTGACTTATTTCATCTAAGTACTCTTTCAACGAAGGGATTACAATCTGGTTACAATCGTTACATCCTTTCCAGTTCAAAAACTTCTCTTTCTTCTTACCGTAATAAGCTGCTTGATAGTGGTATATGGTGTTGTAGTATTCATAGGCCAGCTTCCTCCAAATGGTCTTATGGAATAGGTTCTTTCTGCCATGGGTTCCGACTATCCCCTCGGCAAACAATACTTCTAATTGGAGTTTTGTAATCATATGCAAATTTAGTTAATTCATTTCAAAAAGGCAATTCTGATCGTTCGGTAAACTTATGGTGGCATTCAATTAGATCCATATTATGCCAAAGTGCTTTCGGTTCGTTCAGGCTGTTGTAGTAGGTTCTGGCCTCTGATAGTTTAGTGAATCGTTTCCTTTCATCCGTGACCACTTCGTAATCTCCGATTTCCCTTAATCCTTTATAGCCGTTGCCTCCGTAGTATTCTAGTTTCATATTAAGTTACTTGCTGTAAATCTTTCCAATCAATTTCATTTTTCTCTACTACTTCTATGGATGCGCCAAGCAGTGCCAACCTATATTGGTTATCCGTTTCTATTTTCATGCCTATTGTTTGAGACATGGATTTGAACAATAACTTATCAAATTCAATGTCTGCCAATCTTTTCACTTCTGCTTTTACAAGGGTGCTTCTTGGTATTACATATTCATTCATAGTGCGATTATTTTATCCCTCAAAGTAATGTATTCCGTTATCAAATAGGTCTTGGACTTTTTTCTTCATTAGGGTATGTCTTATTTAAGTTTTTCACTGATATTTTAATTAACGTTTAAGTTACAACTTCACAATCCATGAAGCTCTCCAGATCGTTACCAAACAAGTGATAAATACTATCAAAATCTTCATTCCCCTTATTCCATACCGAGGGTGCGTATTGTATCTCTGTATAAAGTCCATTATCGTGTTCAAATTCGCCCTCAATTAGTTCAATGACCTCATTAGGTTTCAAGCCATACTTAGAAGCATATTCTTCACCTATTTTTATTTTTGTTCCTACATTTAATTTCATAGCTTTAAATTAACGTTTAGTAAATAGGGTTTCCCATGTCATCTGTTCTTGCTTCCTCTGCTTCCATTGTTGCATCAAAGAACTTTTGATCCTCGATACACTCGACACATTTGGTATCTCCAATTAATATTTGATCAGACTTCTCTAAACAGGAAGTACACTCGCCCTCCTCTAAGTCTACTTGGTCGTAAGTTGTTTCTGTTTTCATAGTCTTGATTTGTTAAATTAACAGTTTATAGAACAGGTTTGGTATTAGGTTTAATCCTCATTTGAGGCAACGTGAATAATTTAAGACTGCTTAATATCCAATCTTCTTCACAATCTGTACTATACGCTTCTCTTAATGGCAAGCTTGTAAAATACAGTTGCCTTGTGTTTTTTAAGCTTTCGTATTTTTCATAATTGGTATCTTTCCAGAATTTTACTGGGGTTTTGGGTTTCCAGAATTCCCAGACTTTTCGTTTCAATACTTCAAATATTACACAGTCATCTGAGGTTCTGGAATCTTCCCAAGGAACCGCCCATTTGTACCATACATATATATCACTTTCTTTTTCGAAGCTATGTAAAACATCTTCAACATCTTCAAGTGACTTTACATTTTCAAAATGCCAAGGAGCATCAGACCCTCCAACACTGCAAATGAAATTTAATTCACCATTGATGCTTGTTTTGTAAAAATCTGTTGCGTATGACATATCTATTTGTGTTTAAATCTGAAAGTTTATTTTACCACGTTACCACAATCATTGTATTTAATTTCCCACCGCAATTTCCCGTCAGGACTGTATTTTTTGTTTACGCCTACCCTTATCCATAAAGTGCCATCGGGTGCTATCCTATGATTAGGATATTGCGCTATCCACATTGGAGCTATTGTGGCTCTTGTTTCAACGTATGAAATGTTTCCGTTTGGATATTTCTCTATTATTTCTTGCTTATTCAGTAGCATCAAAGTAATGTATTCCGTTATCAAATAGGTCTTGGACTTTTTCTTTCATTTATCTGAACGTCTATTTGAACAGTGTTAAGTCTGGTTTGTGATTTTTAATTCTTTGATCTATCGTGTTAAAGTGATCTGCCTCCCTTTCAATCAAAATATAATTTCTGCCTGTATTGATGCAAGCAATTGCTGTTGTGCCTGATCCAGCGCAATTGTCAAGCACTAATTCACCCTCACTAGTGTATGTATTTATTAGGTATTCAAATAAGGCTACTGGCTTTTGAGTAGGGTGCAAGCCTGTTTGCCTGTTAAATTTTTGGACAGTTGACGGATACCTGTATTTGCTTTTCATCATCTTTTCACTGTATCCCCGTCTGTGCTTATTACTCTCCGTTTCGCCCTTTTTTGCATGGGACATATCGTATTTTAATCTACTTATGCTGCTTTCACTTTTCAATTGCATTTGTGGGGTATATTTACTCCACCCCTTTTTGCCAAAAACCAATACGTTCTCGTGTTGCTTAAATGGCATCTTTTTCAGTTGGGCAAAATTTGAACCTGTATTTTTTTCCCAAATCCATTCGTATTTGAACATTTCGGGATTACTCATCACCAAGCTACTTGTAAAGGGTTGCGATGCAGTTAATACTATTGCCCCACTATCCTTAATAATCCTGCTATACTGTTCCCACAATAGCTTAAATGGTATAATGGTATCCCACTTACACGCAGTTGTACCATAAGGTAGATCACAAAGAATCATATCAATTGAACCATCTGCCACGAAGGGCATCAGCTCCAAACAATCCCCTAAATATGCCTTGTTTTGTTCTAACATCTTAAATTAACGGTTAATAAATTGATTTGCCAGGATGCATAAATTCTACGTGGGTAAAATGATTATTGATTTGCAGATTTATTTTCCCACAATACGGACATTCATGCCCGCTTTTTTCTTCGGTAGATTCCTTGATAGGATTTGCTTTCTTTTTTGTTTTCATAGATTAACGGTTACTTGTTCCTACTAATTTAGTGATATTTTCATTCTTAACCTAGTTTATTCATCTTCCCATTTCCAAAGGCTCCGGTTCCAACTTTCACCTACCAGACATATCCATAAAATAATGGTTGCTGCCATTCCTAAAGCTGATATGTGTTCGTGGATTGTCATTTGTTAATAATTCAGCCTGTTTTTTATATCGGCAAATTCGCACATAATCTCTTCTTCAACTTCATATTTTTTGATAAGAACCTTTTTTAACCTCGATACTTGATATTGTAGCCTTGTGCTTGTACGTTTCCATTCTTCATAACTAATGCCCTTTAGTAACTTCTTTAATTTGGCTTGGTGCTGATCTCTTTGTGTTAACGCCTTAAGTATCGCTTTTCGATGGCTACCGTTCTTGTCGTAGGCGTGCAACTTGTGCAAATAATCCCCATTGCCCCTTATCACTGCATTTTGAAGAACAATTTTTTTGAAATCATTCCTAAATCTTTCTTGGTGTCTTGTTTTCATACTTCAAAATTTTTGGTTTGCTTTAGTTCTTACAATCTGCTATGTACCTCTTTTAACATTTCCACGTGCTGTTTTTTATCTCCATATTCTATGTGGCAAGGTCTACATAATGCCATCAGGTTATCCGGAATATCTTTACCGCCTAAACTTCTTGCCCTTATGTGGTGAATGTCTACGGCTTTTTGGGCGCATATTTCACAAGAAGTATGATCTCCATGTATTAACCCGAACGCCTCAATATATACCTTTGTGTGCTTCTTCATGACATATAATAATCAATCAATCTCTTAGTTTCATCGAATCCGGTTGAGAAAGTCGCAAAATATCCTTCGCTGTTTAATCTGTCAATTACGCTTTGTTGCTGCTCCAAGTGTGCGTCCTTCTTCAATTCTCTGTTCTTCTTAAATGGAGTTTTGTTTTTAAGTTCAATAAATAATCCAAGATGCTCTCTTCTAGGTTTGAATATCATAATATCAGGCAACCCCTTACATGACCTCATTTTGCTTGCCTTGACCGCTTGCCCCATGTTTAGTTTTATTCCTGCTGCAAAGTCGCACACGAACAACACTTCTGGATATTGCCATTTAAGATAGGTGCAGACTTGGATTTGAATACTTTCTTCTTTCATTTCTTAATTTTAAAACATACCACGCCTATTATTGAACCCCTAGATTCAACTCCTAAACCATTTAATTGCACTGGTTTAGTTAGAACACATTGTATAAGCCCCCTTAGTCTTAAACCCTGATTTACTGCGTTTCTAAGTTCAATTACGCTACTCGGTTGTACGTGGTTGAGCCATTGCCGAGGTTTATCAGTTTTCTGCGCTCGTTTTACAAGGAATTTTGTTTGAGAATCGTGCGAATGTCCCCACCAGTGTCCTAGATGCAACTGGTTATGTGACAATAAAGATAATAAAAAATCCCGAATAACCAAGAGGCTACCGGGATTAGTTCGTTTCGAAACGGAGACATTCGCATTGCAAATATACGAAAAAAGACTATATAGGGTTATGATTATCATTTTTTAGCCTGTATCTTGGTTTTTTCCTTGTGACATTTAATACATAAGGTTTGAAAGTTTTCCAGTGTACAGCCACCGCCACCCTTGTGAACAGGGATTATGTGGTCAGCTTCCCAATCTAAATCAAACTCTCCGCACTTTTTACAATGACCTTGGTCTATTTCAAACAACACATTCCTAATAACACCAGTGTCACCCTTTATAATTTGAAACTCTGTAAGTAGCTTATCTGCATGGCTTTGATCTGCCCAGCGCCTTTTCCTTCCAGTTAAGGCAACACCGCAACCACAAGCGCAATACCCCTTAATGCTAGGATGTAAATCAGCCATTGAAAGACCTTTTTGGTGTCTTTTGTAAGGATCAATCTTTCCTGTTTCCGATAATGTCATATTTCCTTTCAGTTTTAACGCCTGTGCGCCTAGTTTTAATCCAATCCCTTTTTATGGGGCAATGTGTCATTTGGGTTAATAATTCAACACAGGGGCTTATTCAGATAATATTCTAACATAAGTTTCCTTATTTGACCATCCACCACCATCCACTCTATCCTCCCAAGACCTTTCCAATGCTTTTTTAACTTTCTCTTGAGTATATATCTCAACATCAGCTTTTAGTTTCTCCAAATCTTCATAATCAAGACCGCCCGGATTTCCTCCGTATTTATCAAATCTTTCCATTTATCATTTCGTTTAATTCATTTTTACTGTTATTCTATCTTTGGGGAATTCCTCGTCACCATTTGCATCCGGTTCTAGGTATATTCCTGCCATTTCCGCTAATATCATAACTTCTTTTTTGAATCCCATTCGCCTCGCCTCAATTAACAAGTGGTGAGCTTGCACTTTCTTACCGAAATAAACATTATACCTC
>SDBT01015365.1_pt1 | contig 12170 bp, 10 predicted proteins | sample 2277101 | NCBI WGS metagenome assembly SDBT01 (sample SAMN10404973, study PRJNA504765) | marine sediment metagenome | isolation source: marine sediment core GS10_PC15, 103 cmbsf | place: Arctic Ocean: Southern Knipovich Ridge | collected 2010
CGATCCGGTCCCGAGGTCCAGCCGCCGGCGAGCAGAATGTGCCGGAAACGGCCGCGGCCCCGCGCGAGCCAGGCGAGGTTGGCGACGGCCGCGCCCATGACGCGGCGATAGAGTCGCGGGCGGCGGGCGAGAAAAGACCAGGCGGCCAACGCCGCGCGCGACACCCTCGAGCTCTGGCGGCTCTGGTACTGCCGGCGGCGCAGCTCCCGCAGCATTCCCGGCAGCCCGATGCCCATGGGGCAGACTTCCTGGCAGCGGCCGTTGAGGGTGCAGGCGTTGGGCAGATCGCCGGCCTGGTCGAGCCCCACCATCAGCGGCGTCAGCACCGATCCCATGGGCCCCACGTAAACCCAGCCATAGGCGTGGCCGCCGATCGCCTGGTAAACGGGACAATGGTTCATGCACGCGCCGCAACGGATGCAGCGCAGCATCTCGTGGAACTCGTTGCCGAGCATCTGCGACCGCCCGTTATCGAGCAACACCACGTGCAACTCCGAGGACCCGTCCAGATCGTCTTTCCTACGCGGTCCGGTGGAAAAGGTGGTGTAAACGGACATCTCCTGACCGGTGGCGCTGCGCGCGAGTACCCGCAGCAGCGTGCTCACGTCCTCCCGGGTGGGGACGATCTTCTCGATACCCGCCGTTACGATGTGCACCGGCGGCAGGGTGTTGGTGAGATCGCTACTGCTGCGGCGAGTTGGAATTGATCATCGGGAACACGCGCGCTTTGTCCGGCTCTTAGGACGTTGATCGATATTACCTTGCCAACTTGGCCGTTGGCCGAGGTCGCAGTTCATAGTTCCATTCGCCGCGGAAGGTATCGGTAGTCAACGCGAGGGCACTCATCTGCGCTTTTGTGACCACAACTCCGGGGCGGTACTTTCTCTTGTTCAGCTTGGCCTTGACACGAAGCCCCGCGGCCGTTCGGGTGTGTCCGATGAGGTCAACGATCGTCTCAAACGTCGTCAGAGGCTTGTCGCACCAGTTCCCGGTGATGTGACAGAACAGGCGATGCTCAATCTTGTTCCACTTCCTTGTTCCGGGCGGAAAGTGACTGACGCGGATGCGCAGCTTCGTCTCGTCGGAGAACTTCTGCAACTCGAGCTTCCATGCGCGTGAGCGATAGCCGTTGCTCCCTCCTGCATTGGCGGTGATGAGCAATTGCTTGGCATTGGGATGAGCGCGCTTGCCCATCATGTTCCACCACTGCCGGATTGACGAAACCGCGACCGCGGGCGTGTCGTGGTCGCGCCCGACGCTGACCCACGCCTCGTTACGCGCCATGTCGTAGCCGCCGTAGGGGATGGCCTTGCCGATGGCGTCCGAGGGGAAGTCGTGCACGAGGGTCTTCTCCGGCGTCGCCCCTGGCTGCCACTCCCGGCCACCGTTGTTGAACTCCCCGACCAGCTCCTTCTTCTTCGTGTCAACGGAAATGACTGGCTGCTTTCGCCGCAGGAAGCTCTTGGCCGTGGCGTTGATGTGCTCAAACTGCGCATCGCGATCGGGGTGCGATGCACCCTCGCGGCTCTTGCGCAGCGACTGCAGGCGGTAGCCGAGCTCGTGGAGCAAACGCCCTACCGTCGTGGAGCTTATCGTCCAACCGCTCTTCGACAGCGCCCCCGCAAGCTTCGCTCTACTCTTGCACGTCCAGCGTAATGGCGACGTCGGATCGCCACGAGTCAGCGGGTCAACCAACTGCTCCAGCGCCTCCTTGATGCCCGGCTGAGTCTCCTCGATGCCCGGTCGCCCCGCGCCGGCTCGACGCACTCGCCCCGTCACCTCGACGCCGTGCTCAATCTCTCGGCGGCCGTTGCGAATCGTCTCCCGCGCCAGCCCCGTCGCCGCCGACACCAGCGCGTCACCGCCGTAGCCAATCGCGCGAGATTCTGTGGCCGCCCACACACGACGTGCGCGCTCGTCGAGCACCGACGCAATGGCTGCATACTTCTCTACAATGGCTGCTTCCAAGGTGATGTCTCGCTCCATCTGGATACTCAATCACAGATACCGAGAGATGGCAAGGTAATTTACGACACCATCCTAAGGCATGATTTTATCAGCGATAATCCAGATGACCTGGAAGATTTTGAAGAGCAACTGGAGAACGCCGGTGTTTCCACCCCGCAGATCCACGTGCTCAGCCGGAACGATGTTTTTGAAACAACAATCCGTGGAGGGTCGGATACAAAAAATCGGTTTGGCTGAGGGACGCGGCAAACTACGCCGCGCCCCTCAGCCAAACCGATGAGTGTCATCGCCAGAGACCGCATACTTATGCCAAAAAGAGGAACGTTAAAAATCGTCGCTGGTATCGCTGCCTCGTTTACTGGTGTCGCCGGCATAATTATTTTTCTATCGGTAAACAAAATAATAAGTTTCGAGATGACGATACTAATGCTTGTTACTTTGTTTGGGCTGTATATTGGGTTCGGAATTCTAATTGCCGTCTATCGCTTAATTAGTAAGCTGGAATGAGCGTTTTAACATCACCGGGAGACGGGGTTGAAGACCAACCTAGCGACTGCGGCGCCTAACCAATCGATGCAGCGGACTCTCATAAGCGTCATCCTTTTTGCACGCGCAAAACGTTGCCACTTATGTTAACCGCTGATCTCAATCATTAGGTGCCCTGGATTAACGGTATGAGGGAGATAGTACAACTTGTTGGTAAAGTCACCGGCGTAGTATCCGGGGTTGGAGCATGTGCGTCGTGGGCCGTCGCAATGTGGATACCCACCCCGGCGCTTCCGTTGTCTGGTATGGCTTTTGCCGTAGCGCTGTTAATGGCGATGCTTGCGATCATAGCCGTAATCGCCTCGCTCCATGGGCATGGCATTACGCTAATAGTGTTGTTCTTTGCGTCCTTTTTTCCGATTGGTTTGTTCCTGCTGGGGATGCCCGGTTGGGTGCGGGTGATTGGTGTCCTAAACGTCGGTTATCTGATTGCCGGCCTGGTGGCATGGCGGATGCCACGCGCGTCTGAAGTTCCTTCGCCCGATGGGCGATAAGCCACGTGCGTTCAAGGAGATAGGCGAATTCGGGTGCGCCGCTCCGCCTACGTGTGGTTGTTCTCGAGCAGGTCGAAGGCGCGCTGCTGTTTGGCGTCAGAGGTGGTCACGACGTCGAAGGCGGGTACGTCGCGGCCTGAATCCTGCGGAGACAGCATGGCATGCGGAAGGAAATTCCTATCCTTTCCTATCCTTTTTTCTGTAAGCTATCGTTATCGAGTAGTCATGAAAAAGTCATCTCTCAAATTCAGCATCATGATAACAGCCGTTGCGCCGGCCGCGATGCTTGCTGGAATGTGGCTCACCGCAACATATCGGGGAAACGATTCCCGGGCCATGTTGTTGCCCGATCGGGTGATGACTTTGTTTCCTGATGCGAAGCCGCTGACAGCCTTTGCGCTCACCGATCATCAGAATCGGGTATTTGATCTTTCACGCTTGAAGAGCAAATGGTCCTTTCTCTTTTTCGGCTTCACCCATTGCCCGGACATTTGTCCGACAACCCTGGCGGACTGGCCCGCGCACGTGACGAAATTGCCAAGCAAACAGCCGGTGCTGAAGATATCTAATTCATCTTTATCTCAGTGGATCCGAATCGCGATACCATCAGCATCCTCAAGCAATACGTGGGCTATTTTCATAAGACCTTTGTTGGTGTGACGGGAGACGACACACAAATTGGTAACCTGGCGGGCCAGCTAGGCGCCGCGTATGAAGTTTCGATCACACCGGGTATAGAAAACTATCCCGTCAATCACACCGCGGCGGTATTTCTGGTAGATCCGCAGGCGCGATATCATGCCGTATTCACATGGCCCCTTGATGCAAAGGCTATCAGCAAGCGTTTCAAATTGATGCGGGCGCTTGAAGAGGGTAAAGGGACATGAGATGCCGACATTCGGTTTCTGCCGGTTATTTCACCTGCGCCACGATGTAGTCGACGGCGGCCTTGACCTCGGCGTCGCTCAGCGCCTGGTGGCCACCTTTGGCCGGCATCACTCCCGTACTTCCCTGTAGCCCGTTGATGGAGCTGGCGTACAGGGTGTCGAGACCCTTGGCGATGCGTCTGGCCCACTGGCTGGCATCACCCACCTTCGGCGCGCCGGCAATCCCGGGACCGTGGCAGGCGACACAGGCGTTTTGGTAGACCTGTTGTCCGTTGACTTCGACCGTTGCGACGGCTGCGACTGGTACGAGCGCCCCCTGCGTTTCCGTCGAGGCGACGTTGATCCGGCCGACGGCTTTTATCCGCTCGACGACACTTGAACCGGTGCTCAACAGCGCGTTGCGCTCCTGCAGGACGCGGTCGGGGATGTCGCGGTGGTGCTCCACGAAAATATAAGTGAACAGCGTCAGCCCGGCACTGATTACAAGAATGATCGAAACGTTTTTCGCGAAACGCTTTTCAGCCATGGGTAGTCCCTGTGGTCAGGAGCGGATTTCTAATTATAGGTGAACTCGCCGCCGCTTGATCTAAGCACACTGGTATTATTCCGCCCCGAAGAATATGCTCCGCGTGAAGTAAGTGTAGTCCGCTTCAAGCGCCCCGATGCCCAAAAGGACCATCAGCAACAGCGGCGGGACCACAATGACATACACCAGGGCCAGCCGCTCCCAAAGCATGTGCATGAAGACGGCAACGATCAGCCCTGCCTTCAAGAACATGAACACGAGTATCAGCGACCATCTGAGGTAACCCTCGAAGTGTAAGTAGTCGACCATATAAGACCCGATGCTGAGAACAAACAGCAATCCCCAGATCTTGAGATAAACGCCAATCGGATGTTGTTGGCCCTCTACGTGTGCCATGATCTCCTCTACCAAAGATAGAAAACTGCGAAGATGAATACCCACACCAGATCGACGAAGTGCCAATACAGACCCATGATTTCGACGATCTCGTAGTTCCCCTTCCGGCCGGTCATAAAGCCCGGCCGCTCGTTATCCAAATCTCCCCGTATAACCTTTATCGCCGTGATGATCAGGAAAATCACGCCGATCGTCACATGCGTGCCGTGGAAGCCCGTGATCATGAAAAAGGTCGAGCCGAACTGGGCCGCGCCCATGGGGTTGCCCCAGGGACGGACGCCGTCCTCCACGATCAGCTTGGTCCATTCAAACGCCTGCATGCCGACGAAGGTGGCGCCCAATGCCGCGGTGATCATCAACAAGACAAAGGTTTTGACGCGATCCTTGAGATAGCCGAACCTGACGGCCATGGCCATGGTCCCGCTACTGCTGATCAAGATGAAGGTCATGATGGCGATCAGGATCAGGGGGATGTGATGTCCAAAGATCGTCAACGCGAAGACCTCGCTGGCATTGGGCCAAGGCACCGTGGTGGACATGCGCACGGTCATGTACGAGATCAAAAAACTGCCGAAGATGAAGGTGTCGCTGACGAGGAAGATCCACATCATGGCCTTGCCCCAGGGGACGTTCTTAAACGCCCGCTGGTCCGACGACAAATCGGCGACGAGACTTTGCAAGCCTTCAGGCCGCGGGAGGGTGTCTCCCGTACTGGTCAGTACAGGTGGCGTCATGTGCGTTGATCCTGATTATCTAATGCCGGAGAGCTTAAACAAAAGGTCCAAATTATTCCCTGAAAACAACAGGCCAAAAAGGATCAGCCAAACCAGGAGCATGAAGTGCCAGTAGACGGTACACAGCTCGACACTCTGCCGGACCTGCGCCACGTCAAAATCGCCCCACACCTTGATGACGGTCCGGGACCAGGCCACCAATCCGCCCAACAAATGCACCCCGTGCAACCCCGTGATCAGATAAAAAAACGCGATCGCGGGGTTGGTTACGTCAAAATAATTCATCATGCCCAGTTGCCGCCAGGCGACGACCTGCCCGACCAGAAAGACAATGGTGAAAGCGCCGCCAGCAAGCAGGCCGACTCTCAAACCGTCTATCTGCCCCCGGCGCACGCAATACTGGGCCCATTGCATCGCGATACTGCTCAAGACCAACACAAACGTATTGTTCCACAGCAGCCCCAGTTGCGGCGTGGGGCGCCAATCTTCATACGCCATCCGGTCGCCATAAGCGATAATCAAAAGCATGAACAGCACCGTGACCACGGCAAGAAATACTCGCAGAGCGAGTTTCTTCGCCGACAGGGAAGATAGCCCGCGATCGCGGAGATCTGCGACCTTCCCCTCGGGCGTCACCCAGGGCTTTTCCGTCAGGTGATGGAAAATGCTCATGCCTCAGCTTCCCGGGCGCCTATGCTTACCCGCCGTCACGCATGACTACCTCTCCCGGTGGGACGTTTTGCGGGATGAAGTCCTCCTTAACACCGGGCACGCTGTAATCGTAAGCCCAGCGATAGACCAGGGGCAGCTCCTTGCCAAAGTTTCCGTGCTTCGGCGGGGTATCGGCGGTTTGCCATTCGAGTGTGGTTGCGCCCCAGGGATTGCTACCTGCCTCTCTGCCCTTGAAATAGCTTACGATCAGATTGTAGAAAAACAGCAGTTGGGCGGTGCCCACGGTCAACGCTGCGATGGTAATACCAGCGTTCATGAAATTTACCGACTCCGGGATAAAGTCAATGCCCTCAATGGCATAGTAACGGCGCGGCACCCCCAGAAAACCCAGGTAATGCATGGGAAGGTAGATCGCATAGGAGCCGAGGAAAGTGATCCAAAAGTGCCATTTGCCCAAGGTGTCGTTCAGCATGCGGCCGGTTATCTTGGGGTACCAGTGGTAGATCGCCCCGAACACAACCATAATTGGTGCTATGGCCATCACCATATGGAAGTGGGCGACTACAAACATGGTATCCGAAAGCGGTAGATCAACCGTGACGTTGCCCAGGAATAGGCCGGTCATCCCCCCGTGGATAAATGTGAAGATGAACCCGATAGCAAACAGCATCGGAACGTTGAGCCGAATGTTGCCGTGCCACAGCGTCAGTACCCAGTTGTAGACCTTGATGGCGGTGGGAATGGCGATGATGAGCGTGGTGGTGGCGAAAAAGAAACCGAAGTAGGGGTTCATGCCGCTGACGTACATATGGTGCGCCCAGACCACGAAACTGAGGATGCCGATGGCCAGAATCGCCCAGACCATCTGCCGATAACCAAATATGGCCTTTCTTGCATGCACACTGAGCAGGTCGGAGACGATACCAAAGGCCGGCAGGGCGATGATGTAGACCTCGGGATGGCCGAAAAACCAGAACAGGTGTTGAAACAACACCGGGCTGCCGCCGGCATAGTCACTTTGTTGCCCCATGGAAACGATGGCAGGCATGAAGAAGCTGGTACCGAGTAGACTGTCCAAAATCATCATGATGGCGCTGACGAACAAGGCGGGAAACGCCAACAGCGCCAGCACCGTGGCCATGAAAATGCCCCAGATCGTCAAGGGCATACGCATCAGCGTCATCCCCCGTGTGCGCGCCTGCAGCACCGTCACCACGTAGTTCAACCCGCCCATGGTGAACCCGATGATGAAGAACGCCAGGGAGACGAGCATCAAGATAATGCCCCAATCCGCCCCGGGCGTGCCCTGGAGGATGGCCTGCGGCGGGTACAGGGTCCAGCCGGCACCCGTGGGCCCGCCGGGCACGAAGAAGCTCGCCAGCAGTAACAGCACGGCCCACAGATAGACCCAGAAACTCACCATGTTGACATAGGGGAAGACCATGTCGCGGGCGCCGACCATCAGCGGGATGAGGTAGTTGCCGAACCCGCCCAGGAACAACGCCGTGAGCAGGTAAATGACCATTATCATGCCATGCATGGTGACAAACTGAAGGTAGGCGCTTGGGTCGATAAAGGAGAAGGTGTGGGGGAATCCGAGTTGCAGCCGCATCAAGCCCGACATCACCAGCGCCACCAATCCCACTCCGATCGCGGTAACCGCGTATTGGATGGCAATGACTTTGGCGTCTTGGGAAAATACGTATGTACCCAACCAAGTCTTTGCGTGGTAAAGCTCGACCTCTTCAACTTCCGCAGGTCCAACGTGAGCTGTTGCATCATGCGCGACGGTAGACATCAGAATCTCCTCGTCGCCAGATCATGCTTATTTCGCCTGAGTATCATCATGACCCTCTCAACAGATTAAGCGTGCCGGTCATTGCAAGGTGTTGATGTAAGCAACGATGTCATTGATCGCCTGGTCATCGACCAGCATTGCGCCCACAAGTGCCATCTGGGCTCCGTACATGTCGTGCGGATGGCTGCCGCGAATACCCTGTTTGAAATTTTTCAATTGCGTGACCATATACCAATCACTCATGCCTTTAAGCCCGGGGGCATTCATGGCCTGCACGCCCTGCCCCCCAGGACCGTGACAGGCGCCGCAGGTCACGTAACGCTTTTTACCGTGCGCCACATTCCCCGTCACCGTGGCCGGGGCAGGATTATCCGGCAACGTCTTGATATAGGCAACGACATTATTTATGGCGGTGTCGTCAGCCAGCGTCGCCGCCATCGGCGCCATCATTTTACCAAAAACATCTTCGTCGTGTGTCCCCCGAGCGCCTTGCTTGTAATATTTCAATTGCCGCTTGAGGTACCAGTCTCCTTGCCCAGCCAATTTCGGCGCATGCAGTGCGGCGTTACCCTCCCCTTGCGAGCCATGACAGGCACTACACGCTGCATAGAGTGGCTTGCCTGCGGCAGCATCGCCAGCGACTTGAGCTACGGTTTGCGCATACGTTGGATGGCTGGCTAACCACGCCTGAAACGCGACCTCTTCCTCCACCACAACCTTGCCACGCATGGTGAAGTGCGCGATGCCGCACAATTCTTGGCAAAGCAAGTCGAATTTCCCGGTCCGGGTTGGAGTGAACCAGATGAAGGTGACCAGGCCCGGCACCAGATCCATCTTGACCCGGAACTGCGCCACCGCGAAGTTGTGCAGCACGTCTGTCGAGCGGAGCAGCGCTTTGACCGGCTTGCCGATGGGGAGATGTAGCTCGGGACTTGCAACCAGGACATCGTCTTGTCCGTTGGGATCGTCAGGATTCAACCCAAACGGGTTGTTATCGCTGATGTGGTTGAAAGCAACGGTTCCCAATACGCCGTCCTTTCCGGGAAAGCGATAGCTCCAGTGCCACTGCTTGCCGACGGCCTCAAACACCATCGCGTCTTCCGGCACTTCGACGAATTTGGCCCAGACAAATAAACCGGGCGCCAACATGGCAACCACGCCCGCCGTGGTCAATCCGGTGAGCCACCACTCCAGCTTCTTGTTCTCGGGTTCGTACGCCGCCCGTGCGCCCTTCCGGTGACGGTAGCGGATGATGGCATAGGCCATGAATAAATTAATGGCGACGAAGACAAGCCCGGTAATCCAGAATGTGAGGTTGATCGTGCCGTCGATCGAACCCCAGTTGGAGGCTATCGGCGTGAGCCACCATGGGCTCCACAAGTGAAATAGAACAGAGCCGACGACCAATAAAATCAATACGATTGCTATAGCCATTTCTTGATTATAAGCTACGGTTTCGAACCTAAACAAACTGTTTTGGGCGGTGTTGGCCTTCTTCACTTGCCAATTGCTTTATACCGCAAGATGCTAGGAAATCCAACGCCCCTATATTGCCTACTTAATTTCCATAATGTTTGTGGGTCTACGCGGAAACCTGCGGGTAGGATCTGACGGAGAGATAGTGTAACTCATTGTGAGTAAAAGGATAAGGATAGCGTTTTCAATAGAGATTTGGAGGGGTTTTGGGCGGACGAATGGTGACGCGAGGAGAATCGGTTCGCGGTCGGATGTGGGTTGCGCGTGTGAAGCGGGGCGCAAACCGTCTTCGGAAAGGTGAAATTGGGCCGCGGAGCCTGTTCGGGCACAGGGGTGGTGGTTGCAGCGTCGAGAGCGGCGGCACTCGAGGCCAGGGCAGGTTCGGGCAGCGGTGTGTCGTCGACTACCAGCTCACGCGTTGGTCGAATTCGTACTCCGGCATCGGCTCCGGTGCACTGGGGTCGTGGCGCTGTCAACGGTCATCCAAAATTCCCCAGTTGTGGTCATTGAAAATTCCCCACCTGGTGGTTAATTGACAGCAGCGGGCTCCTCGGTTCGGACCAGTCCCGCCTTGAGCTTGTCCTTGAGCCGATAGGAGTTTCCGCGGATGTTGATGGTAATCGAGTGGTGCAGAACGCGGTCGAGGATCGCCGTGGCGATGACCCGGTCACCGAACACCTCGCCCCAGGAGCCGAAGCTCTGGTTGGAAGTGAGGATCACGGGGCCCTTCTCGTAGCGTCGGCTGATGAGCTGGAAGAACAGATTGGCGCCGGCCTGGTCGATGGGCAGATAGCCGATCTCATCGACGATCAAAAGCCGCGGCACGGTGTACGTTTTGAGCTTGTCCTCGAGCCTGCCCTCGGAGAGCGCCTTGGTGAGGGTGGCGATCATGTTGGCCGCGGTGTTGAACAACACCCGGTAGCCGTGCTCGATGGCTTTCAGCCCCAATGCGACCGACAGATGGGTTTTACCGACCCCCGGAGGGCCCAGGATCACGACATTCTCGCCGTGCTCGATGAAGTGACAGTTGGCCAGGTTCTGCACCTGCTTTTTGTCCAGCGAGGGCTGATACGTAAAGTCGAAGGCGTCCAGACTCTTGACGAACGGGAAGCGGGCCAGGTTAGTGCGCATGGTGATGTTCTTGGTCGTCTTCGATGCGATCTCTTCGGTGAAGAGCTGGTCGAGGAAATCGGCATAGGACAGCTCCTTGTCGGCGGCTTCCTGCAGTAATGCCTCGATCCGCTCCTGGCTCTTGACCAGGCGCAGCTTGGCCATCTGTTCGTGCAGGCGTTCCAGTTGCACGCCATTCATGGTTGCACCTCCACGACGCCATCGGCCAGCAGGTCGTACAGAGCCAGGTCGCGGATCTCCACATCGAGCTGGCGCGGATCGGTGTTGGTGTCCGGACGGTTGGCATAGCGGGTGCGGGCATTGCGCGCCACCGCGCCCGGGCCGTGCGCGGGCGGTCATAGAGGTGCTCCGCGGTCAGGCCGCCAAAGTGGGCAAAGGCGCGTTCGTGGGCTTCGAGAAACTGGTTCAGCCGTTCATCCGGATACGCCCAGTAAAAGCCTCGGCGGGAGAAGCCCAACGTGAGCACGAAGATGCGCAGGATACTCGGGCCGCTCCCGAACGCCACCCGGACCTGGCCCCAGTCCACCTGGCTTTGATGTCCCGGCGCGGTCTCGAAGCGCGTCTGCGTCAGCGCGTCACTGCTGGCAAGCTCGCGCAGTGGCGCGACGAAGCGCTTGACCGTCTCGTAACTCCCTTGGTAACCGCGCTGGGCCTTGAGCTCCTGATACAGAATCCGCGCCGAATACCGCACCTCCGGCGCGCGCCGGCGCAGCCACTCGGCCTGGGGCGCCAGCAACGTCTCCGCCTGGGCGCGCCGTTGATACCCGCGCCACGCGTCGTCACGCAGACAACGCCGCACGGTCTTGCGGTCCAGCTCCATCAGCCGGGCAATCGCCGATATCGACTGCTCCTCCTCAAAATGCTGCCGGCGGATCTCCGCCCAGCGCTCTTCTCCAACCATCTCAGCCTCCAGGGCCTTCCATTGATGGCTGAGCATGGTCCCTGCCTTCACGTCATGATGCGACATCTCCATCCCTCCGATTCGTAGTGAGGGTGGGGAAAATTGAATGACCCTAACTGGGGATTATTGCGTGACCGCTGACAGGCGCGGGCGCTGGTCGAAGTCGAATGATTGCTCGGGCGGCCCGCGCGCTGGTGCGACCCGCGGAGGCTCGGTGGGCAGCCCGAGATGGTCGAGAATGGGTTTCACCGAGGCCGGCTCGGTGAGGAAGGCGAGGAGCACCATCTCGTGTCCGCACCGAGGACACACGAGGGGGAAGCAATCATACGACTGCAGGGATGCAGGAGATAGAGTAATGCAGGAGCAATTGCCGAGATGCGCGCCAGCAGCGCTACCCAAAGATAGCTGGCCGGGGAGCGCCTGGTCGGTTCGTCGGCAGTTGTCGATGGGCGAGGAGCGGGACGTGGGCTCGGTGGCTCGAGCGCGCCGGGCAGGGGTCGTCCCGCGTGAGCGGTGACGAGCGCGCGCAGGCGGGCGTTGGGGGCGAGAACCCCATGGTCCCGGTGACGATGACGGCGTGGTGGCGGGATGAGTGCGGCGAGGCGCCCAAGGAGCTCGACGGGGGTGAGCGCGAGCACGGT
>SDBT01015366.1_pt1 | contig 12170 bp, 11 predicted proteins | sample 2277101 | NCBI WGS metagenome assembly SDBT01 (sample SAMN10404973, study PRJNA504765) | marine sediment metagenome | isolation source: marine sediment core GS10_PC15, 103 cmbsf | place: Arctic Ocean: Southern Knipovich Ridge | collected 2010
AGTGAGGGGAGACTTTTTAATGAACAATCTAAAACTTACAGAATGTGCTGATTTATTAGAAAGGGGGATTATTGTGTAAGAAGATAAAAAAAGGGGTTATTTTATAATTGATCATTCATCTATGAAATTAACCCTTTTTTTTCTTATTATTATTTTTTTTGATGAACACCCATCAACTAATTTTAAAACTTTCTCTAATTCTCCTTACATCAATTTCTTAAGAAACAACTCCAAGAGCTTATTGGCCCCCCAATCTTTAATTTAGCCTAAGTTCTAAAGTGAATTACTATTTAAAACATTATGATCTTTTTACTAGCCGCTTATATTATTTTAGATAGTCCATTCTTTAAAGAAGTTAGCTACTGTTTCATATGCTTTTTTAGGACTACCATCGGATCGTATCAGTCCAAATCCTGTGTCAGTGTGATCGTTCCATTCATAAATAATTATCCCGTTAACGAAAATCTCCTTTGTCAATAGTTTAAAAACTTCAGAAAACGCTTGCGATTGTGCGTTTTCATCATATTTGAACTGGTTAAAATCTTTATTATATTTTATAGGCATTGGTCCTACAGGGATTGGATCAGTAACTGTCTGAAAGCCTAATTCTGATAAAATAATTGGTTTTTTAAATGTCTTAAGATACTGGATGTTTTGGCGAAAAAGATGGGATGCTCGAACCAAATGACTGCCTTTTGGAGTTTTAATTTTAATTCCTGGCAAGACTTCAACAAATTCTAAAAATAAGTCACTAAAATAGAGGTTACTACATATGACATCAAAGAATTTCCATGGTACTTCTCGAATTTCCCAAGAGCCCGAAGCATAGGAAATCATGCCGTCAAAGTAACCTCTTACCTTTTTACTCAGCTTTTCCAAGTATTTAGTGAGTTTTAGTTTCTTTTTTCCAATCTTGCTAAGCTTAGCAAGAGTCGAAGAGCCTAGTCCAGGAATCATTTCTAGACTTGATGGGGCAAATTTTTCAAAAAATTCTTTATTGAATCTTTCAACGTGACCAGACTTATCATCACTCAATTCTAGAGTAAGTTCATTTCCAATACAAAAAATGTCTACACCTGTTGATTGTGCCCTTTGTGCGTGATCTAAGCAAAAATCTTCGAATTCATCATATGTAAGAGAACTGTCTAATTGTGGTTTGTCGATACCTTTAGGATAAACGTATTTTGGGGATAATATTACATTGAGACCAAGTTCTTTTGCACTTAACGCAAATTCATATGCTTTTGTGTCAGGTTGCATTGAATCAAGTCGAATTGTGTTAATATTCATTGTCTGAATTATTTGTTGAAGATAACCTTCAAATTCTGTAAGTGTTATAGGAGTCCACCCCATCGATTCTTGTTGGAAATGAATACCTTTAAATAGACCATAGATGCCAGCAAAGGCATTGATCCGTTTTAATCCTTGATTAATAATGATATCCATAAATCCTGGGAGCATTTCAAAAGATCTAGAAACCAAACTTCTCAATTCGAGAACACTGGTGTTATTTTGTTTTAGAACCTTAAAAATCTCATCAATATTATGAACATCACTAATATTGGGTCCTATTAAAGTTAAATATCGACCAATATGATGGATACTGTGAGCATCATCTGCTCCTAAAATGAATAATTGTGGTTTTAGTTTCAATAGGGATGCACACATATTATTAAGAAATGGTGGAAGGTCAGCATGAAAAAATTCTATTCCATCAAATTCAAAATTAGTTATTTTAGATTTATTCATTCCACCGAATGTTCTAAAAATTCCTTCAATCGGGTGAAACGGATGAGCAATAACTGCCAGCCCTCCTTGATTATGTATCTTATCGATGATATCCTTAATGGGTAATTTATCTCCTCCTTCAAGAAGGATCTCTTTTTGTAATCCGTAAGCTAGGATATCACCAAATTCACTATCTATTTCCTCTCCACTGAGATATTGGCATTCTGGATATTTATCTTTAATATAAGACTCTGCATAATTCGCAACCCGCATATTATTATGGTCAGTTAATGCAATAAGATTTGCACCTTTCTTAACGAGCGTATCAATAACTTCGCGGTAATCAGCGCCATCTGAGAAATTAGTGTGATTATGAGAAGAAAAAACAACATAACCTTCACTTTTTAATTTTTGCAAATCATTTGTGGATACCCTCTTAACTCGGGGAAAATTATTTTCCATATTCATTTTTTATCTCACACAATTAAAGAAATTTTATAAGTTTTTATAGGAATTCAACCAACTGTTGATATAATAATTTTCATGGGAAAAAATAACCCTATAATATCTTTCTTTACTACTTTGAATCCGGCTTCAGCTATGGAATTCTCAACATAAATCGGTCGACAACTTGCATATTTTGGAAATTTCGTATGGAACCATTCATATAATTTAAGTCCCTTAGTATCTTCACGCTCCTCTTTTGGCATACTTATTACACATAATCTTCCTGTAGATTTTAACACTCTTCTAATCTCTTTAAGAACAACGGGAATATCTGGGGTATCGAATAATTCAAGAGTACTAGCAATATAAACGGCATCAAAATACTTTTTTTCATAGGGAAGGGATCTAGCATCGCCTTCAATGATCCTGGCATTACTAACCTTATTCTTAGAAAATAATTCACTTGCTAATGCAACCATTTCTGGAGTCAGATCAATACCATGTATTTCTCCTTCAATACCTACTTTCTTAGCAATTTCAACAAGTGTAGTGCCCCTACCGAATCCGATTTCTAACACTTTTTCCCCTTTCTTAAGACTTAACATCTCAAGACCCTTTTTTCGTAGGGATTTTTCAGATTTTTCTATTAATCCGAACACTTTACTGAACTTTGCATACATATTTTTTATTTCTGTTTTATCTGCTTTAACTCTTAATATTTTCTTATCACTCAACTTAATCACTAAATTTTTTTTAAAACTTGATAAACTGTTTATTTCCTCTTTTTGGGATTGTAGAATATTTATTAAATTGTGCTTTCAGGCGATCTTGAGACATCCCTAAGCGCCATTGCCAATAAATGAAAAACCATTGAAGAAATGTGCGAAAAAATCCATATAGTTCAAATCTTCTTGCAGAAGTCTTTACAGGAGTCCCTATATAAATAATTTGTCCCTTTTTTTCTTTACCGATATTATAAACTAGCTGTTTTCTACAATATTTCTTGAGCCTTAACATAAAATCAAAGTCTTCACAAATCCACATTGGAGCATATCCATTTAGCTTTCCAAAAATCTCTTTTCTAACAAAAATGGCATTATCACCTGGAAACGTTTTAAACACCTTTACTAACCAATTTCCCATAATCTTGAAAAACCAGACTGCAAAATTTAGAAAACTTGACCTCTCTACGGTTGGAGACCAATTCCAAATCTTTTTAAAACCTCCTCCATAAACTGCTGGATCTTTCATTCTAGTTATGATTCTTGAGATTCCATATCTTGGTAGTAAGGTATCGGCATGGAGAAATAGTAAGATATCACCTTTTGCATATTCTGTTCCCAAATTTAACTGTCTATATCGCCCCCTTGGTGCATTAATCACTTTATCTGCTAAACGTTCAGCTATATCCAATGTCCCATCTGTGGAGCCTCCATCACTTACGATGATCTCTATGGGAACTTTTTGACCAGAGGGGGCATGCGCTGCTAAAAGAGCATTCTCTATCGTTGTACCAATATTCTCTTCTTCATTTAAAGATATTATAATTACGCTTACAAGCATTCTATCGATTTTTTGCTATTTTTCTTCTTCTTGTCTGGTTTTGCTCTTCAATAATATATAATCCCAATTCTTCGAGAACTTTTGCTGTATAATATGGAAAGTGAAACCCTACACTATTCTTAGCGACAGATAGAGCATCTATGTAGGTTATTAAGGAGACTAAATCCTCTTCTATATCTATATCTCCATATGGAGGAAGTAAAAGCAATTTAAATTTAGTTTTTTTGCTAAATGACACAAATCGTGATAATTCAACGCCTCCTCTAAACAATTGATGCTCTGAAAACCACTTAGGATTAAAATCCTTTGAAACACCAACAAGATAAATTCCTCCTCCGCTAGAGGGACCCAAAACTAGAGGTTTCTCATAAAAACTCGTTGTTAAATACTCAAAGGTTGTTTTAATTACATTTGGATCCATAAAAGGCAGATCTGCTCCTAATACTATCAAAATATCAATGCCATTTTCAAAAGCTTCTTTTGTAACTAAACCAAATCTTTCATCAAAATTTGACCCAAATTGGTGAAAATATAAAACTTTCTTATCTAAAAAACCATCAGATCTTACTTTTTCTACTAATTCCTCCAATCCCTTTAAGCCCTCTTCTGGATAAAAACCAATGATAATCTTATTTGCATTACTCTCTGAAGCAAGCTTGATCGTATCTTTTAACATTGCTTCTGCTATTATTGCAGTATCATTTTCATTTAAACAAGTATCTTCAGTTAATCTTGTTTTTACCAATCCAGGTATAGGTGCTTTTGAAAAGATTATTACTGCAGTTTCCATATAATCAAATCAGATTTTTTAAGAATAAAATAAAAAAATTATTAAATTTACTTAGTATAAGGTTTTTTTGCAATCCAAAGGCCTCGGCTCACCCATCTTTCTTTAGCTGCTTTTTGCCAGGCGAGAACTCCCTTTTCTGCTTCAGTATATAATTCTGCTCCAAATCCTGCTATGATATCTTGTTTAGCACCTTGAAGAATTCCTACATAAATATCCATATGTTTTGCAAAATCATCTCCTAAATCTTCCTTTTCTAAAAAGTTCATTCCAACACCCCTGATAAGTTCTTCATAACCATTAAGAGTCTGTAGATCTGGAAATACCATAAATTCCATTAGATAATCTGCTTCTGCTTCTGCAGTATCTATAGATCCCCATATCCAATCAGTAAATCCTAAAGTTCCTCCTGATTTAAGAACTCGATTAACTTCATCAATCAGTCTAGTTTTATCTCGTATATAACACCAAGCATCTTGGCCCCATACAACATCAAAAGTGTTAGCATGAGCAGGAATATCCAAACCAGAGCCGAGTCGATATTCGATTTTATCTGCATATGACTTTCCCTCAGTTCTTTTTTTAGCTTCCTCTAACATCTCAGGAGTAATGTCCAATCCAACGACTTTAGTACCATATTTTTCTGCTAATTGTCTCGCTGGACCACCCAAAGCAGAACAAATATCAAGAAGATAAATGTTTTCTCCGCCTGTATCCACTCCTACTTTTTTAGCTAATGTATCAGTCTGGTCTGGACCCCCAACATGTATTTGTTCACCCATTAACAGTTCCCAAAGCTTCCCTCCAGGGCCAGCATAGACTTCACTAACGTCATTTACACTAAAATTGTATTTTTTTCGAGTCATTTTAAATTTTAACTACCACAATACTTTGACTTTTTAAAACAAATCTATAATTAAATATAAGTTTCAAGTAAATAAAATATAAAATTAATTCCCTATAATTTAAGACGACCTTAGTTTTCTTCTTTTATTTTATCGGGATTAAAATGATAGCATTTTGGATCGGCAGCCATAATATCACCTTCGTAATAATAAGCACTACTCCTGCAACCAAAGCAAGAAGAGTTATTAGCACAGTTTCCGCAATTACCAGGTAATTTAGAGGGATCTCTGAAATCTAAGAATAATAATCTATTCTTTTTCTCTTCAATTAGAGTTTCAAGTGTTTCATTATGAATATTCCCGAATTCCTCGGTCCTAATTACAGAACAAGGAGTCAACCATCCCTCCGTTGTAATACAAATGACCGTGCCACAATAAAATTTAGACACATCCATAGGACCACATGAAAGATCTTCGGGATAATTCACGCTATCGCGATGTGCGAAGGAATCCGCGATTTGAGTTATAGTTGGTTCCCAAGATTTATTAGCATTGCGATGAATCACTGGATTAAAAAGTGTTAGACAGGTTTTTATGTTAAACTCTTCTTGCATATAAGAAATCATTCCCTTAGCATCCCCTTGCGCTAAGGGTGATGTATATGTAATGCAATTTACCATTGATCCTGGATCTTTTCCTGCGGCAAGTGTGTTTTTGATACCTATTAGTATTTGATTTATATTACGATGGTCTCCATCACATCCTTCTCCTCCATGTAAAAGGCTATATAGCTCAGGATCAAGAGTATCTAAATGAGTGGATATGAAACCACCTTTAGTTACTTCCATAGCTTTTTTAGCAACCTCTGGATTTGCTAAGGGTATTCCACTAGTCCATATATTATTTATTAATCCTAAATTAGAAGCATATTGACAGAGTTCATACCAATCTCCCCTAACTAAGGGATCTCCTCCTAACCAATCTATCATCCGTACGCCTAAGTTTGCAGCTGAATTTAATAATTCTTTAATTTTCTCTGAACTCATTCCTTGAGGGGAGTCAGGCTTACTACCTGCATAACAATAATTGCATAATTGAGGACATCTTAATGTAGATTCAATTTGCAAAATGAATATTCTACCATCTTCATAGTATTGCTTCTGTAATTCAATTTCAGTGGCCATGCCTGCATGTGCTAAAGGAACATCTTCTTTTTTCATAATTACACCGTAACTATTTTAGAAATTATTGTAAATTCTATTAATCTTTAAATATTTGAATGAAATTGATTAAAAATTTTAAATTTTCATATTATAAAAAAAAATAAAAATAAATTAACCATATACTTGGGTTACCCAGTCTTGCCCTATAGTCACCGATTGAATCCATAAAGCAATTAATGCAGCTACCATAATTAGAATCACAACGTAAAAACTAGTTTTTGGCCAAGGATTGTTCTTAATATTATATCCCATCTTATATTGTTCCTTTATTAATACAATACAAAGAATAAATAATCCAATATCAAAGACCCACGTTGCAAATTCATAACTCTCAGGAGGAAGATTCATAAGATATCCCGCCCTTGGACTATAACTGTATAAATTTGCTTCCATAGGGAGCCTTACAATGAAAAACATAAGACCCATGTGTGCTATTAGAATCCAAGCGAGAATCATAGTGTGCAAATTCAGCCAATTTTTACCCCTTCTACTCAGTTTATCGTCCAGAAAGAGTTTGTCTCTATTTTTCTCAAGTAATACAACAATACCCCAAATAGCGAAAATAATCGTGCAAATTATAGTGCATATTACTGTATTGAATGAACCACTTCCTGTTACTGGAAGCATGAATGATTGAATCAGCGCAATAGCTCTTGAAACTGGACTCTTATGATACCAAGCAAGTCCTACGTTAACTATAATCATAGCGTAAGCGATATTATGAGTCCAACGGGGATCCATTAAAGCATATTCAATAAAAGCTAACCACCAGATAAGGTACGCTATACCCATGATAATGAGTCCCTTACCCGGTCCTACCATCCACTTATTTGGTTTAAACTCTGCTGTTTTTTGGTTTTCTTCACTCATTTTCTATCCTCTTGATCATGTAATTTAATTAATAAGAAATGTTTTTTTCAATATATATTTCTTTTTCTTATTAAATCTTAATAAATATGAGTCATTCAATGACCGATTACCAATCAAAAAGATATAGAGATATTTATGATGTATTTATCTCAAAATTATATGATTTTGGATTAAAGGTTGGTCTTTTGGGTAATGAAAGAATTTTAAGAGAGAGTGTTTTTGATGCAGTTTCACCTTATATTAAAAGAGGGGATCATGTTTTAGATCTTTGCTGTGGAACTGGTACGTTGACAGCATTACTTGCTAAATTATTTTACTCAGATTGTAAAATAGTAGGTGTTGATCTGTCCTCAGGTCAAATCGCTCAAGCTCAAAAGAAGAATATTTATTCTAATTTAGAGTTTAAAGTAATGGATGCAAATTATTTAGAATTTCAAAACGAGATTTTTGATATTGTTATAATTTCTGCTGCTTTACATGAGATGGATAAAGTACAGAGATTAAATGTTCTCTCTGAAATTTATCGAGTTTTAAAAAGAGAAGGCCATTTTTTAATATTCGATCATCATGAACCCTCAAAAACTTTTTTGCGTGTCTTATACAATTTCTATCTGGGTTTTTCTGAGAAATTATTCTCAAAATCGGCCGAAATGCAAAGGAATATTCTGATGGAGTTAAAGAGAACCAAATTTAAAACTATTAGTCAAACTCCAGTTAAAAAGTTCTTTAATTTTTTTCAAGTAATTCTGTGTAAAAAAGAGTCTTAATCTGCTATAATTTATCCAAACCTAATTGTTTCAATTTAGTTTCGCTTGGTTTACCTGTTTTAGGATCCCATTCTTTATATTTGTAAAAGAGATTTTTTAACTTTTCGAAATTGGGTGTCTTTCCGGCTGAACCACCTTCCTTATGAGGTCTTAATAGTATTTTAGGTAATTTATCATCCTCAGCAGTTAAACCCATTTTAAGATTGAAGAGTCGTTTCATATTAAGGATTCTCTCTCCATACAATTTGATCTCCTCAAGTCCAAATTTTAAACCTGTTGCATGTTCTATAAGGGCAGCATTTTGAGAAGGTAAGGGATTGCAGAAAGAACACATAATCATTGAACTATATAAAGCGCGGTAATCCATATCTATAGCGCAATATTCTGCCATTTCCTCGTCATCATTGTATCTATCTATATTTTTCATACCAATCTCATCTAAAGGAACACCTACTAAAGTATAATATGGGTCACAGTGATTATGTGATGGACCTCGATATGCACCACCGATTCCGTAAGCAATCGCCATACCAAAATTAGCACGAGGTTCATGATAAGTAACTTCTAATCCTACTACTGTAGCGATCTCATCTTGTGGTATCTTAAATTCTTTACCTAACGCGTCAGATCCTTCTGCTAAGAGATCTCCAATTCCCTCCCTGTAAACAATCTTCTCCAGTATCTGTTCCGCGATTTCAATATTACCCCATTCCGGTTTTAATCCATCAATATCTTCGGAGTTAATGTTACCCAAGGTATAATGATGCGTTAAACAAGCAATAGTTCCCCCTGAGCTAATTGTATCAATTCCATAATCAAAACATTTAGTATTTATATGAGCAATGGATTCTAAATTATCATTCAATAACAGACTTCCATAACTTACAATTGTTTCATATTCTGGTCCTTCGATTACTCCATCAGTTCTGTATTTACCTTCTTTTATATCAATTCTACGACCGCATCCGATTACACAAGAATGACAAAATCTATTTTCAACTAAAATGGTTTCTGCCATTGTTGCACCAGATATGTTAAAAGCCCTATCCCATTGGGTTTGAGTGAAATATTTTATGGGTAACTCACCTGTCATATTGTACATGTCTAATGCACCAGAAGTTCCTAAACTTCCCAATACTTGAGTTCCGAAAGATGATTTAACGTTATCTCGAACGATTTTATTTGCCTCTTTGAATTTACTTTTATCAGCAACTTCTAGTTTGATATTACTCCCCTTAACTATAATTGCTTTTAATTTTTTAGACCCTAAAATTGCACCCATACCTGTTCTTCCCGCTGCTCTTTCTTCAGATATAATGTTAGCATACTTTACAAGATTTTCTCCCGCAGGTCCAATACAAGCAACCAATGCTTTATCATCACCAAAGAGTTCTTTTAGTTTTTCTGCTGTATATTTAGTCCCTTTACCCCATAAGAACTCTGCATCTTTTAGTTTAACATTATCATCCTTAATTTCAAGGTATACAGGTTTTTCTGAAGCACCAATAAAGATGAGGCCATCATAACCCGCTTTTTTGATCTCTGGTCCAAACCAGCTGCCGCAATTAGACTCCCCCCATATTCCTGTATAGGGAGATTTTGAGCACACTACCCATCTTCCTGTATTGGGCGCAAAAGTACCCATTAGGGGGCCTGTCATTATCATTAGAATATTATCGGGAGAAAGTGGATCTGTATTTTTATCCATTAAGTCATACAAATAGCGACAAGCATACCCAGCTCCCCCTAAAAAATTCTTTGCGATATCTTCATTTAAAGGTTCCGTGGAAATTTCATGGGTAGTTAAGTTAACTTTTAATAATTTTCCTCTATAACTCTTTAACAAATTAATTCACTGTGGTTAGAATGTTTGAATTTAATAATTATATAAAAATTTAAAATGCTTAATGCTAGATGTTAATAATTTGGTATTTAAATTTTAGTCTTAAATACTATAATTAAAATAAATTAGAAGCGCTGAAATTGATAAAAATGATAGAATAAAAGGAATATTTCAATCTCTAAAAATAAATAAATCCGTGTTATTTGGAATCTTTATCTTAATTATTATTATTGTAGTTTTATGGTACTTGAATAGAATTTTCGGATTTCTAAGATAAATGATTATCTTTCCCATACACCTATATAATCATCTAATACACAGTAGATTTTATTAAATCCCAAATTAGAGTATAATTCTCTAAGGCTTTTATCGTCATGCTTCCAACATGACCTATCTTCATAAGAATTTATACCATCATTGTCTGCAAATAAAAAATCTAGGAATTTTATTACCCGTTCTGGAAAATATTTGGTAATTTTTAATATAGAGTTGGTTAAAAAATCACATCCACTCATCCCATCTGGCTTAATCGCTACAGGTTCGCATAATATCACTTTATCTGCGTAATTTTTAACAGTTTCAACTAATTCGATATGGTTTGGATAAATATGATGTAAAATATCACACAAGACAACTACATCTTGTTTTTCTTTAGGATATTTATCATAATTAAAAATATTTGTGGGTTTTAGAACAATGTTCTTTAGTTTAATTCGACCTTTCTGTTGGTCTGTTTTAATTTTTTTTAAAAATTTGTGATTTAGGTCATAACCAGTGTAATAAGTTGAAGGATGTAGATATCGCGCTAAAAAACCTGTTCCACATGGTAAATCTAATACTTTTTGGGAATTATTTCCAATAAGCGCTGCAATAAGTGAATATTTTTTCTGTTGATCATGTATTCTTTCACTTAGCCAGTTATAAACATTCCCGCTTCTATACAAGAAACTTCTAAATCCTGGAATGGTTTCTTTATTTCCCATTGTAATTAAACTTAGATGATTTCACATAAAAACATTATTATTATAAATCTTTTTTAAAATTACGAGAAGAGCTATTTTACAATTAATTTCATTGAATACTTTTTAATTTTTGAAAATCATTCGTGGATATTCGGATTTATAAGGCAATTTTTTTATTTTTCCCATACACCTATATAAGCATCTAATACACAATAAATTTTATTAAAACCTAAATTGGAGTATAATTCTCTAAGGCTTTTATCGTCATGCTTCCAACATGACCTATTTTCATAAGAATTTATACCCTCATTGTCTCCAAATAAAAAATCTAGGAATTTTATTACACGTTCTGGAAAAAATCTGGTTATATATAATACTGAGTTAGATAAAAAATCACATCCATGCATACCCTCAGGTTTAATTGATAATGGTTCGCATAGAATCACTTTATTTGCATATTTCTTAACATTTTCAACCAACTCGATATGGTTTGGATATATATGATGTAAGATATCACACAGTACAACCACATCCTGTTTTTCCTTAGGATAGTTATCATAGTCAAAGATATTAGTTAGTTGCAAAACAATATTCTTTAGTTTAATTCGACCTTTATGTTGGTCTGTTTTAATTTTTTTTAGAAATTTGTAATTTAGGTCATAGCCAGTGTAATAAGTTGAAGGATGTAGATATCGTGCTAAAAAACCTGTTCCACATGGTAAATCTAATACTTTTTGGGAATTATTTCCAATAAGCGCAGCAATAAGTGAATATTTTTTCTGTCGATCTTGTAATCTTTCATTTAGCCAGTTATAAACATTCCCACTTCTATATAAGAAACTTCTAAATCCGGGGATTGTCTCTTTATTTCCCATTGTAATTAAACTTAGATGATTTTCCATAAAAACCTTGTGATTAAAAATATTATTGAAATTAAGAGAAGAGTTATTTTAAAATTTAATTTCATTGAATTAGGATAAAAAAATATTTTAGGTATCATTAACTCTACTATTAAAGTCGAATAATAGAAAAATATATTAACATAATTGAAATTATGGCCCGTTGCCCTGAGTGTGCTGGAAAAACTAAATATAATCCTGCCAATAGAATGATGGTTTGTGGTTCATGTGGTTTA
>SDBT01015367.1_pt1 | contig 12170 bp, 8 predicted proteins | sample 2277101 | NCBI WGS metagenome assembly SDBT01 (sample SAMN10404973, study PRJNA504765) | marine sediment metagenome | isolation source: marine sediment core GS10_PC15, 103 cmbsf | place: Arctic Ocean: Southern Knipovich Ridge | collected 2010
TTTTTATCCATGAGCGCCGCCACCGGAACTGCAGAAGAGGGTTCGATGATGATTTTCATGCGTTCCCAGACATTTCGCATCGCAGCAATAATCGCTTCATCCGACACCGTTACGATATCATAGACATATTTTGAAATGACTTCAAAGGTGAGATCCCCCAAAGATGTCAAAAGCCCGTCTGCAATGGTGTTCGGTTCTTTCATGGGAATGATTTTTCCCGCCCGAAACGACCGGAATGCGTCATCAGCGCCTTGGGGTTCGGCTCCGATTACCTTTGTCTCATTTGAAAGTCGGTTAACGACTGCAGCCGAACCGCTCAGTAATCCTCCTCCGCCCACCGGTGTCAGGACTATATCAAGATCTTGGACCTGCTCCAATAGTTCAAGGGCGGCTGTTCCCTGACCGGCCATTACCCGGAGATCGTTGTAAGGATGTACCAGGGTTGCGCCTGTCTTTTCTGCTATTTTATCGGTAAGCGATTCTCGTGCTATGAGATTCGGCTCACAGAAATGGATTTCACCGCCATATCCCTTAACCGCGGCCTGTTTGACTGCTGGTGCATTGTTCGGCATCACGATATACGATTTGATGCCGCGTTTCTGTGCGGCCATTGCCAGCGCGCCCGCATGATTGCCCGAAGAATGGGTTATCACACCCCGCCCGGCTTCTTCTTCCGATAAAGAGAATACGGCGTTACAGGCTCCCCGCGCCTTGAATGCACCTGCTTTTTGAAGGTTTTCACATTTAAAAAAGAGCGTTGCATCGCACATGCTGTCAATCGCTTGAGAAGTCAAAACAGGTGTGCGATGGACGTGGGATCGGATTCGTTGGGCAGCTTCAGTGATCGCAGAAAACTCGAGAACCATATTAATACCCTCCGGACAAAAAAATGTAAAAGACGCACTTTCGTTTCAATTTAAACCTTAACCCAGACCAGTCGGAAATTCCAAATCTCAAATCTCAAATACCAAACAAATCACAATGACCGAAATTCAAAATCCCAAACATTTTTAAGATATCGAGAAAACGAACATATCAACTGTTTGGGTCGTTTGGGTCATTGGATATTGGAATTTATAATTTGTTTGTGATTTGGTGCTTGTTATTTGAGATTTTAACAAGTGGTGCTTATGTATTAATTTTTGCATGCAAAAAACAACAACTAAGACTCTATATCAGATTTATCTGTTCAGGATCAAAGGGATAAAATATTTTAACCGGTATTTTCAGCACGAGGGAGATGGGCCGGCACACATCATCGTGAAGCGACACGAAGAAGAGAATCAAATCAGGCGTTAGGGGTGGTGTAATTATGAATAAAGAATTCCAGGTGTGAGATGTGCTTCAAGCTGAGTTCTCCAAATCGAACACCCCGTCGTCTCATCAACACCATTTGATTCGGCTGTTGAATGGTTACTTCGAAATCAGATACGGTTTTAAACGGCACCCTTTTTATATAGAACCCTTCATTGGTCAGGAAAATGTCCAGTTCATAAAATCCGTCTGAGCCGTCTTCTTCATTGATATATCGAAGGCCGAGTCCACCCCTGCTGATATCGATGAGTTGTCCGATCTTACTGTCCCCATTTCGCAGGACAGTAAAAGCGCCTTCCTTTGCGTTAAACCGTCTAAATTTCCGATTGTCATTGGATTTGCTGCAGTTCATAATTCCATCCGATTATTTTTGAGAAAAATGTGGTTCTAATCAGCAGAGAGTTATTTGTAGTTCTTTGATTTCCCGGTTGCATGGGCTTTAACCGTACTGGTCGGATAGATGGGTTTATCCATAAGCTTTTTTGCAGGATATTTTCCCAATGCGCTTCCGGTATGACACCCCGGCCAGCATCTAACCCGATAATACCTCATGGGTTTATCCGGTATGGGACCATCTTGAGGGTACCAGACTCCCGCTGCAATGGGATACTCCGTCTCGCTTTTATCGGTGTTTGTTGCACTGGATTTAACATCTGTTTTACCAGAGTTTACTCCAATGAAAATGAAGGACAGCATTGCTAAAATAACGATTACATGTTTCATCGGATGCCTCCTTTTCGACTTTAAGAATCATACATGGAGTGAAATGGCATTTTCCCCCAAGCAATCCAAATCCATAGAAAATCGAACAAATAGATTACTTCTCTTACCCGGAAGGCAACGGTCCATCTAATTCAAATTGAAGCGGAAGAGAGTGCAGTCGAACTCGTTGAACGCTATCTATCCATAAATAAAAATTTCATCCCTGTCAAGAATGAAAGGGCTCTTCATGTCCGCTCGAAAAATGGGATCTCGAGTGATTTGTAAACGGGTACAGAAATGAGGCGGAATTTTTCTATTTTTTAAATTCCACCGGCTTTGGTTGACTTTTCACTGCCATTGAATTAATAAATCTCACTTTAATAATTACGAAAAGGTGAGAGCCAATCAAATCATAGCATCCACAAGTTCGATCCAAAATCACACCGATGCTATTCAGCCGTTGGAGTAACCCCCGGTTGATGGTCAGCTCCCGAATAATAAAAACGGACACATATTCAACAAACCGTCGTCCGTCACCTGTAAAGGAGAATCGATTATGAGCAAAGAACACTTCTATTTCACATCAGAATCGGTAACAGAGGGACATCCGGACAAAGTCGCCGATGCCATTTCGGACTCTATTCTGGATGCTATCATTGCCGAAGATAAAAACTGCCGGGTGGCCTGTGAGACTCTAGTTACCACCGGGCTTGCGTTTATTGCCGGTGAAATCACCACCCAGTGCTATGTCGACATGCCGCAAATCATCAGGGAAACCATCCGGGATATCGGTTACAATTCTTCCCAGATGGGATTCGATTGGAAGACATGCTCCGTTATCACCAGTATTGATCAACAGTCACCGGACATTTCTCAAGGCGTGACTGCCGGTCAGGGGCTTTTCAAAGATCAGGGCGCCGGGGATCAGGGATTGATGTTCGGATACGCAACGGATGAAACGCCGGAATTGATGCCCATGCCTATCTTATTCGCCCATAGACTCTGCCAGAGACTGGCAACGGTTCGTAAAAACGGTTCCCTGGATTTCCTTAGACCCGATGGAAAATCACAGGTGACCGTTGAATATGAAAACGGAACCCCGAAACGGGTGGATACGGTCGCTATCGCCGCACAGCATGCCCCGGATGTGACCTATGATGATTTAAAGGAAGCCATTATCAAAGAGGTCATCCACAAAGTCATCCCGAAAGAAATGAGAGACGGCGATACCCGCTATTTAATCAACGCAACCGGGCGATTCGTCACCGGCGGTCCCATGGGAGACTGCGGGCTTACCGGTCGAAAGATCATTGTGGATACATACGGCGGTCAGGGAAGTCACGGGGGCGGATGCTTTTCCGGAAAGGATCCATCCAAAGTCGACCGGAGTGCGTCTTATATGGCCCGGCACATTGCAAAAAATATCGTTGCCGCCGGCCTTGCCAAAAAGTGTGAAATTCAGATCGCCTATGTCATCGGCGTGGCAGAACCGGTCTCTATATTGATCGATCAGAAGGGCACTGGAAAGTTACCCAAGGAACGGGTGGAGGAGATTGTTAGAGAGACCTTCGACCTGCGGCCGGCTGCAACCATTGAATATTTGGATCTTCTAAGGCCTATTTTTAGGAAAACGGCAGCTTATGGACACTTTGGAAGAGAAGAACCCGAATTTACATGGGAGCAAACCAATATGGCGGATGTGCTCAGGGAAAAGGCGGGTATATAGAAGCATTTAAATCGGAAGGAGACGTTTAATTCATGAATTATGATGTAAAAGACCTGAAATTAGCCAAAGACGGTGCGCTGCGTATCGAATGGGCCAATCAAAGCATGCCGGTGTTAAACCGGATTAAAGAAAGGTTCGTAAAAGAGAAACCGTTGAAAGGTGTACGGGTGGCGGCTTGCCTTCACGTAACGACCGAGACCGCATCACTCATACAAACCTTGAAGGCGGGCGGCGCTAAAGCCGCACTGTGCGCCTCAAATCCTTTGAGCACGCAAGACGATGTCGCCGCTTCTTTGGTAAAAAAAGATAAGATCCCGGTATTCGCCATCAAGGGTGAAGACCATAAAACTTACTATAATCACATTTATGCGGTTTTGGATACGCACCCGCACTATACCATGGATGACGGTGCGGACTTGGTGTCCACCCTTCACTCGGAGCGATCGGAGCTCCTCAGCCATGTGAGGGGAGGGACAGAGGAAACCACAACCGGCATCATCCGCTTGAAAAGCATGGCGGCAGACGGGGTTCTCATGTATCCCATCATTTCCGTCAACGACGCCCGCACCAAACACTTTTTTGATAATCGATACGGGACCGGTCAGAGTACGATGGACGGCATTATCCGGGCAACCAATCGGTTGATTGCCGGCGCCAATTTCGTGGTTTGCGGTTACGGTTGGTGCGGAAGGGGATTGGCCATGAGAGCCCGGGGTCTGGGAGGGCATGTCATCGTAACCGAAGTGGATGCAGTGGCAGCCCTTGAGGCGATCATGGATGGGTTCACGGTCATGCCGATCAGTGAGGCTTCTAAAATCGGTGATATTTTTTGCACGCTTACCGGAAATATCAGTGTCATCCGGATAGAACATTTCAAACTGATGAAAGACGGCGCTATTGTCTGTAATTCCGGACACTTTAACGTAGAGCTGGATCTTGAGGGGCTTCAATCCATTTCAAAATCGAAACGCACCATCAGACCATTTGTAGAAGAATATCGGCTGAAAAATGGCAAAAGGATAAACGTTCTGGGCGAAGGGAGATTAATCAATCTGGCTGCTGCCGAGGGACATCCATCCAGTGTGATGGATATGAGTTTTGCGAATCAGGCATTGAGCATCGAATATATGGTAAAATTGAAAAAAGAGCTGGCGAAAGACGTTTATCCGGTTCCGGAACGGATAGACGCTGCCATTGCAAAAGATAAACTGGAAGCAATGGGAGTTTCCATGGACAAATTGACCCGTGACCAGAAGAAGTATCTGGCTTCCTGGGATATGGGCACTTAGGCAGTTAATAGTAATTTTTGTGCTTTTTATGGCAAAAAAATAATTGGCATGCTTTCTCTATCTTGAACAATTGAATATTTTCGATTGAATATTGAAAATTGAAGGAACTCCATCGATTTGTATAAAAAAGATAGAGCGACACGCGGCGCCTGCGTTGCGCGAGCGATTCAACAAATATTCAATCTTCAATAATCAATAGTCAATCAGGTTCCCCGACAAATCGGGATTTAGGCTTCGCTCCAACCGGCTCGTCCGAGTTAGGTTTACTGCCGGGTCGACAAGCGTTCTTCATCCAAGGATTGATTCCAGAGCACCCATGTACTTAGATCCGGTTTGACCATAAACTGAAACGGATTCGTTGACGTGCCGTCCGGACGGATAAAAATCTGTTGCATCGGCTTGAGGATATAACCCCAGTATTTTGATTTGCGGCTCGCTGCCCCTTTGCGAGCCGTATTTTTTTTCTTTCTTACGGTTACGGTTCCTTGATAGACTTTCACCAGAACCGAGTCGGTCGGAAAAACAGAGAGCCGGAAAATGGCTTGGTCCGGCTGAGGCTGAAGCTCTGCATGCGCTGTCAATATCGAAATTCGACGTTTCAATGGTACAACCTTAGAAATACTGATCCAGATATTTCCGGTTATTGCGCGTAGTATCGTATCGTTACTTTTATTTTTCTTGTCTATGGGCGGAACCGCCAACTCGCAGATTGTCAGTTCATCAAGTCGGATATGACGATTTTCTCCATAATCCAGAACCATCCGTGAATTTATTTCCGTACGGATTTGGCTGCCGGGCCCTATTAGATCTCCTTTTTTCAATGAGACAGGAGTCTTATCATCTGCGGTGGTTGCCGTTGCTTTGCCTTCAAGCCGCAAGACCACCGGCCCCTCATCTCCATTTGCTTGCGGGAAAAGCAGAAGAACTAGTGAAATCGATAGCAATATGATTTTTTTTACTCGGCTCTCATGGTCCATACACATTTCCGTTTTAATCCAGTACGATAATGACACTGCATTTTCTGAGAAAAGAGAGGTGCTCGGACGCCTGTCTTAGTTTCGCAGCATCAGAGTTGCTGACAACGATGACAGATCTTTCGAGGTTTTTGGTTTTGAGACCTTTTACAATTAATGGGTTATCTTTGATTCTGGGGTCGGCTTTTGCCGATTCAAGGGTGTGGGTGTATCCGCTCATGCCGGCTTGCAAGGCATATTCGCGGCTTACAAATGCCGGACCGTATATTTCTTGCCCGGATTCATCAACAATTTTCGGTACGATTGCCGGTTTCACTTCACTCAAACCTTTGGCATCCACAATCATGCCGGTATGAAGGATCGGTTTCGATCGGATTGGAGCGGATGCCGTTGCTTTGGATTTATCTGAAGTGTTTGATTTAGCCGAATTTACCTGCTTAATCGGCTTTATCTGTTTGATGCCAGCCGGAAGGATGAGTTGTGCAAAAGCACCCTTTAACGGCATCTGCAATTTGATCTCAACGCTTCCATCCGGCAGATGGCTTATCGGTACAATCGGTTTTAAAGCATCAAGGATTTCGTTCAGTTTACTTTTGATGGTTTCGCTTGCCACGAGGATGTCACCCGCCTTGATGTTGGAATCGATTCTAATCTCTTTGATCAATTGAACCAGGTTTTTCCTGGCATCCTGACCGGCGGCGGTAACGGCAGCTTGCAGAGCCAGCGATTTGTCTGTTTCATTCTCATCGAGAAGCGCTTTTCCCTTGGCAGATACGGTTCCCTTGGTCCAGTTGATTTGCCCGGTCGGCTTTTGTTCGATGACATCTTGAGATTCGAGACCGGATCCGATAAAGGGTGCGCCGAGTATGCCCAAAAAGACCAAAATAGAGACGAAACACCCTTTCATTTTTCCTCCTTTACCCGATCCAAGCTCCAAAGCAAATCCGAAATTAATCGTACCAATAATGCATCATATATAAATGAAAAAAAATTCCAAGTGAAAGTGAGACGGTAAGACGGAAAATCAGACAATCCATCAATTGATTTGCTTATGAAAAATTTCCCTGCAGACCTATTTGGTCCGCATGGAGTAGCTGCCGTTCCATCCTTCTCCCGGCGGCGATTCTTTAAAATCAAAACAACGTTCAAGCATGGTTTTGCTGGCTCCGTCATCGAAAACCAGGGATAGCGCGGCCTGAAACAATTCAACAGCCTTGTCCCATTGCCGGTTTCTGTAGGCGTGAAGACCCGCTGCATATTGTTTCGTCATATCCACCCGATTTGAATCAATATCTCCCGTATAACCCATGGGTTCATAAACCGTCACCGGTTCATCCTTGCCCACAACATTGATGGAATCGATTTCACGGGTAAATATATTGCCGTTCAACCCTTGATGGGTTGAATCGCTGACGAGGGTATATATCCCATAGATCTTATTTACACCCTCCAATCTTGCAGCAGTATTGACCGTATCGCCCATCATGGTGTAGTCCATCCGGTTTTTCGAACCCATATTACCCACAACAGCGGGACCGGTGCAAAGTCCGATACGCATTTTAAGTTCGGGTTTGTCCTGACCTCTCCAGTGATTTCTGAGCTCAATCATGCGGTTTTGCATGTCGATGCTGGCTTTGCAGGCAACCTCCGGATGATTTTTGAGCTCATTGGGTGCACCGAAAAATGCGATGATGGCATCGCCTTCAAATTTGTCCACCGTACCCTCATGCCGTAAGATGATATTGGTCATTTCAGTGAGAAATTCGTTTAAAAGTTCTACCAGTTCATGGGGAGTGAGTTTTTCCGAAATGCGTGTGAATCCCTGTACATCGGAAAAAAAGGCGGTGATATTCCGGTTTTCACCGCCCAATTCGAGTTTTTCCGGAGATTCGATCAACTGCTGGACCACCGCAGGGGCAAGGTATGTTGAAAACGCCCCCCGGATCCATCGTTTTTGCCGTACTTCCACAAGATATTTGTAGATGTTTTTCCCCACATAAATCAGCAGAATTACCCACAGAGGATAAACCACATTTAGAATCCAGCCCTCGTCGGAAAAAAAGAACTGACATATCAATATGTGGCCGATAAATACGGAGGCACAGAAAAGGGCGCCATAGAAAGCCCCGACCCGCGTAAGGACAAATCCGAGCAGCAGACCTCCTACAGCCATGAACAGCAAATCGAAAACAGCAGCCCATGCAGGTTGTCTCAGGAAATCCCCGGACAATACTGTATCAATAAAATTGGCATGAATCTCGAGGCCGGGAAACACATTGCCGAACGGTGTCACACGCATATCATAGATGGCGGTGGCGGTTACTCCCACCAGAACGATTTTATCCTTAAACGTTCCCTTTGGAACATTGTCATGGAGAATATCGGTGACCGAGATGTGGGGATATGTTTTTTCCTTCCCCCGGTAGTTGATAACGATTTGTCCCAACTCATCGGAGGGGATCTCAAGTTTTCCGATCCGTACCGACTCCACCCCATAGTCTGCGATTTTCAAAGATATGGGCTCGTCCATAAACGCGCTTATGGCCACAAGAGAAAGCGGTGCATACAACAGGTCTTTAAATTTGATCACAGCAGGCATCCGACGGACCACACCGTCAAGATCCGGAACCATTGAGAAGGTTCCGGCATATTCGGATGCTTGGGAGATCTCTGCAATATTGGGTTGAGGCGCCAACGCCTCTCTCAAGGGTGCTTTCTGGGCAAGGCCCGATGTATAATGGACCATCTTGTACGCGGAGCCGCGAATTAATTTTTCGTAAGCGGAAAGCGCTTCCTGCTTGATATGGCCTGCGCTTTCCTTATCCATCTGAAAAAAGAAGCCCAGCACCACCTTTGCCTTTGAGTCTCGAATGGCTTCCGCAAGGAGTCGGTCATGGTCGGATTGATGCTTCAGACGCTCGAAATATTCCTTAATGTCTGGAGATTGGGTGCTGAAGCTTTGAATTTTTTGTTCTACGGCATCCAGCATTTCAACCAGACGTTTATTGTCCGGTTCCAGAAACCCGATATCAAAGGCGATGACCTTAGCCCCGGCATCCGAAAGTTTCCTTACCAATGCTGCTATCTTAGCCCGGGGCCAGGGCCATTTTCCCTCTCTGGCCAGGCTTTTCTCGTGGATGACCGCCAATACAACATCGGGTCCGGGTTTGATGTCCCCTCTGGATGTAAATCGAAGATCTATGGTTTTCAGTTCCATGAGATCGAGAAACGGTATCCCCATTAGATAGGGGGCGCCACCGATAAGGATGGCGGAGATGGAAATGTAAACCGGACGAAATTTGAACAGGGATTTGAGACGTGAAGCCATAGCAAGTCCTTTGTTAAGGATTCGTTGCCGTTAATTGCGCTCGTGTCAGTTCCTATGTGTCCAAAATTGTTTTCTTTTTTGGGCTTATAATGAAAGACGAGTTAAAAGTCAACCAAATCAAATACCTATGGCATCATCACTGTTTTCCATTGTGCCCCCGCAATACGGGATCTCACTTCTGATATTAAAGATGCGGTGTTCGACTGGCTCCGACGTAATGGTGCGTGGATCAACCTTAGGAACGACAATATCATTAGTTTGCCTTTAAAACACCCCATTCGCCCCCATCCATGTTGGATCCGGGTCAATTCTATTGTGCGAAACTTGAATATTGATTTTAGCCAACGAGACAACTATAAGAGCTATGAACTGCTATATTTAACAAGGAGGTATGTCAAATGGATTGGGGAATGCAAAATCGACTTTCAAGATTGATTCAATCGGATGGGCACTGCATGTTTCTTCCCATCGATCACGGTTATTTTCAGGGGCCCACTTCGCGGTTGGAGAAACCCGGCGAGACCATCCGGCCGCTTGTTCCGTATGCCGACGGTCTTTTTGTAACACGAGGGGTGCTCCGAGCTTGCGTTCCGCCGGACAACAGTCCACCGGTCATTCTGAGGGTTTCGGGTGGAACCAGTGTGGTGGGTAAAGATTTGGCCCATGAATCCCTTACCACGTCCGTTCAGGAGGCGATCAGACTAAATGTCGCTGCGGTAGGCATGTCTATCTTCATCGGGAGTGACTATGAATACGATTCTCTGGTCAATCTCGGTAAACTTGTGGACGAATGCGAAACCAACGGAATTCCGGTGATGGCGGTTACCGCCGTCGGCCGGGAATTGGAAAAGAGAGATGCCAGATATCTGGGACTGTGTTGCAGAATTGCCGCCGAGTTCGGCGTCAAAGTGGTGAAGACCTATTGGTGTGAAGAGTTTGATAAGGTGGTCGAAGGATGTCCGGTTCCCATTGTTATGGCCGGAGGGCCAAAGTGTGAGACGGAGCAGGAAGTGTTTGAATTCGTGCATGACGGCATGCAAAAGGGCGCCATCGGTCTTAATCTGGGCCGCAATGTGTGGCAGCACCCACACCCGGTGCCTGTGATGAAGGGGTTGAGGGCGATTGTCCATGAAAATGCCGATGTTAAGACGGCAAGGGACATCTATGAAGAAGAAAAACAAAAAGCTTGAAAGCCGCCGGTAGATGGAAAACCTTTATAATCCAGAGGATGCCCAACAATTTATTCAACAATGCGCCGCATATTCCCACGCGCTGGCTCTGAGGGTCTATACTTCCCGGCTTATCGGAAAAAACCGGGATCTTGTATTGCATGGGGGCGGGAACACTTCCGTAAAATGCAGGATCAAAAACATTGTGGATGAGGAAATCGATGTTCTGTTTGTTAAGGGTAGCGGATGGGATTTGGCGACCATCGAACCGGAAGGATTTACCGGGCTGATGCTGGATCCGATCCGGAAACTGCGGCGTCTCGATTTTCTGTCCGATGAAGCGATGGAAAACCAGCTCGCCATAAACCGCATTGAAAGCCGATCACCGAATCCCTCGGTAGAGGCCTTGCTCCATGCTTTTCTACCTCATAAATATATCGATCATACCCATGCCGACAGTATTCTTATACTGACAAACCAAAAGCAGGGGAGAGCATATGTCGAAGAGGCGCTGGGGAGCCGGGTCACGGTTATTCCGTATGTGATGTCCGGCTTTCCATTGGCAAAAGCGGTCGCCGAGGCTTATGAAGACGCCCCGGATGCGGATGCTGTTGTGGTGATGCATCACGGCATCTTTACCTTTGCTGAAGAGGCAAAGACCGCCTATGACAACATGGTCCGATTGGTAACCCGAGCCGAAACGTTTATTGCTGAAAAAACCCGCACTGCATTCATTGGCGTTAAGGGTCCCGAAATCGAGATGATGGGCAGCTCCGAATCCGACCTCGTCCGAGTGGCGCCTGTCCTCCGCGGTGCTGTTTCCCGACCGGCGCCGGACGGCCGGTTGCATCGATTTTACATCGAGGCGCGGACATCGCCCGACTTGGTGAAAGCGTCATTGTCCCCGGAAGCAAAAGAGATCTGCCGGTCGGGGGTATTGACACCGGATCATGCTATCCGGACCAAGCACCAAATGGTTTTTATCGATCATGTGCCTGAATTTGACGATGATTTGAAAGATCTCATCATTCCGGCCGTTGAAGCGTTTAAAACCGATTTCAAGCGTTACTGCCAAAACCGGATGGATTTGGATCCTTATCCGATCCTGTTTTTGGTATCAGGAGTGGGAATGATCGCCCTGGGAGAGACCCGAAAGGCTGCGCGGGTCAGCGCGGATATCGGCGAGCATACCATTCGAGCGAAATTGTTGGCGAACGCGCTGGGGGATTACGAGCCGATTGCGGAATCTCATGTCTTTGACATGGAGTGCTGGAATCTGCAGCAGAAGAAGCTGGGAAAAGCCATGAAGCCCCTTCAAGGACAAGTGGCGTTCATAACAGGCGGTGCGGGAGCTATCGGCTTCGGCATTGCCAAACAGGTTCTTGCTGCAGGAGCGGTGGTTGTTATTTCCGATATCGATGGTTCCCGGCTAAATCGTGTGCAAAATATACTTGCCGAAGCCTTTGGTGAGGATCGAGTCGAGTCGATGATCATGGATGTCACGGATTTGGACACCGTTGAATCGACCTTTCAGGAAATCTGCCGCCGGTTGGGCGGGATCGACATTGTGATCCCCAATGCAGGTATTGCCCATGTGGCTAAGCTGGAGGATCTGAAACCGGAAAAATTTGATCAGGTAATATCCGTCAATCTGAAAGGCACATATAC
>SDBT01015368.1_pt1 | contig 12168 bp, 16 predicted proteins | sample 2277101 | NCBI WGS metagenome assembly SDBT01 (sample SAMN10404973, study PRJNA504765) | marine sediment metagenome | isolation source: marine sediment core GS10_PC15, 103 cmbsf | place: Arctic Ocean: Southern Knipovich Ridge | collected 2010
TTATCAAGAAAATACCACCATTGACAGTACGGGCACTATCACTATTAAGGGCACTGGCAACTTAGTCCTGGCCCCCAGTACCGGAGACGTGGTGGCAACTTCTGACTTAAAAATGGCCGATGATGTGCGCCTTGCTTTTGGCGCGGGCCTCGATATTGCTATGATAAATCGCAGTACCGCCCTTTCTGCCGACGCTGAAATAAGTAATATTATCGAGGGCACTTCAAATCACCAAGGTGTGACAGCTAACTCATTAGTCACTGGCAGTATTGCAGACGACGGCGACATGATATGGTTAGTCTCTGACGGCGGCAATTCACTTGAAATGCTAAAATTTACTGCCGCCACAGCCGAGGTATCCCTTGGTTGGGGCGCTCTCAAGATAGGCTTCGGCCCCGACCTTACAGCTATCACCCGGCCCGCCTCCGTGGGGGCCACCGCCGCTGAAATCATAACAGCCCTAATTAACCTGGGCTTATTCACCGCTTAATAGAGGAGCAACTATGGCCACCACAGATAGAAACGTAATTGAACTGTTCGCCAGTACTGGGAACCATGCACCAGTATCAGTTGCCGACCTTCAAGATATGAAAGATTGGGTGACGGAGAATCAAGACCTTCCTAATCCTGCAACTGCCAGCGACTTAGTAGATGCATGGTACAAGATGTTGGACGAACAAATCGCAGCAAAAAAGCGTTCGGATTTTATACCAACCCGTATCGGCAATCAACCTTAAAGGAGGAATCATGGCCGGTCGAATCTTAGACCCCACTGACCGAGATGTAAATGCATTGCTGTCAATCAACCAAATGGCAAAACTACAACTAGAAAACATTGTACTACTGCGGCTCCTAGAAGAAGCGGAAGCGAAAGTACCAAAGAAAAAGGTCACGAAGTAATGTTCCACTGCCCGAGTTGCGGCAGAGAATATCACTGGGAGCGTTTAGTCGGGAACAAAAAGACAAACGCTCCTGTTGGTCTTGAGCGCACAATGCGGTGTTCGAACTTTCTACCCGACGGCTCCCGTTGCGGAGTCGTTTTTGATATTGTGAAGCATCGTGAAGTAGTTCATCGTAGCAAGCGTGCGCCTCAAACCTTTGACGCCGTCCCTATTAACCGGCACTGGTACAGCTTCTACATGCCCAAGCAAAAGTATGTTAAGTCGGCACCACAATTGGTCGACCTTGGGGTGACGGTCACCGAATATTTTGACGTTCACAGGCGAGATGAATAATGGGTATTCATAACACCGCACCATTTGTGAGCGAAGCTGACGTACATGATGCCAACGAAAAGCACCACTACTATCGCCAAGACTCTGCGCCCACGTCTGTTGAAGCCGGCGGGACTGACCCCCTCGCTCTAGGCGACATTTGGTCAGACACCACTAACAACTTCATCAAGCGTTGTGATGGTATCAATCCTGACTCCTTTATTTCGGTAGAGAATGGCACGTTTATAGAGCGTAGCACGACCGCAGGAATAACTGCCTCAACCAACAAAACTCAGGGCCAGGGCGCTCTCGTAACAGAGATTAACGAAATTGACGTGGTCGGAAGTGATGGCGACACTGTCACGATGCCCGCCGCGGTAGCTGGACGAAAAGTTACCATCATCAACAATGGTGCTAACACACTTCAGATATTCCCGGCTTCCGGCGACAATTTGGGGGCGGGCGTTGATGTTTCAGAAGAACTAGAACCCAATGAGTCCATTGACTTTGTGGCCTATGACAGCACAAATTGGCACATTGAGGCGTCCACCGAAATACTGCACGCAGAGATGTTTGATGTGGACAACGGCACGGCCTTTCAAATCAACCACGCAGATGACCAGCACGCCTATCACAGTACGGGTATGCAGGCGGGTGACTTGGCCGGCTGGACTTTTGATGCGGGGAGCAGCAGCAATCTTAGCATTGCTATTGCTTCGATAGCTGATGGTAATGACGAAGGGGTAGATATTGCCGTCACTACGAGCGAAGTACATAATTTCACGGCCGGTGATATTATTGCCCATACAGACGCGACCAACTTAGCGAACTCTGCTTACGAGGGCTACTTTATAGTCAAGGCAATTATTTCCACCACTGTCTATGAAGTCGCAGCAGTTTTTACTGCCACTGGAACAGGATTTACTCAACAACCCGCGACATTAAAATGCAACGTGGGTTCTAGTGGGCAGTATCTTGTTTCGTGGGCTGCCTCCGCCGCGATTGTAGGGGCCAATGACCTATTTGACTTCGCGATTCATATACAGACAGCGCACATTAGTAGCACCAATACCCGCCGATTTTTTGCCAACAATGATGTTGGTTCTATAAGTGGTGTGTCCGTTATTACAATCGCAGATGGCGACCAAGTATCATGGATGATAACCAACACAACTGACACCGGTAATATGACAATACGGGATATTGCCGTAGTTTTGGTAAGACTATAATGGAAGACAAACTACCAACCACAATTGCCGAACTGGCAAAGTATGTTGACGGCCGCTTCGACGCCATGGAAAAGAAGTGGGACAGTAAGTTCACACATCTTGACCTCAAGTTTTGGTCAACGCTAGTGTCCTTTGTGGGTATTTCGCTGACCCTGTCCTTGGTGGCGGTGTTTAAGTGAGTCGCGAGCCACAGTTTCGAAAGCTCGACCTGGATGCCGCGCCGGCCGACAATGAGGTGGTGGCATTCGACACCTCTTCTTTGACATGGAAGAATCAAACTGCAGCCGAGGCCGCGCTAGCGGCACTAGGCGGCGCTGCCTTCACAGGCGCGATGACCATGACGATAACAGGCAACGGTGAAGTGCTTATCATTACACAGCCTGCACAAACTGGCGGCAGCGCATCTGCGTTGGACATTCTCACAACCTGGAATGCAGGCGGCAACTCATTTACGGCGTTCGAAATTGCCATCACGGACACAGCATCCGCTGCATCGTCGCGTGCAATGCAGGTATTGGTGGACGCATCGCCCATTTTTTCACTAAATAAATCGGGCGCCCTCACATTGGGCGGGCATCTCACGCTATTAATCACCGATTCTGACGGCGGGGTCGAGGGTCAAATCTGGTACGACGCCTCTGAGGACAAGCTAAAATTCAAAACAGCAGCCGGTGTGGAGACAATAACATCAACTTAACAACGGAACTCATACCCGAGGATATTGCAGAGCTTATTAAAGATGAGACTTGTAATCTAAAATTATCCAATATCATACTGGCGCGTCGGCTCAAGGCAGCACTGGAGCGCATTAGTGAGTTAGAAAATGACCAGAACTAAAACCCAAATGCGACTTGCGACAGCACGGGAGCTTCAAATCTTCCCGTACCAGACCGGCACGTCCACCACGGGCGGCGACACCAACACTGTCAAGGTCACTGAGTTTGGTTTTTTTCCAGACAACACACTGCGCGGGCTGCACCTGTACGTCGCCGGTGTGTCACCGTTTCATTACCGCGTCACACAGAACGACCAGTCAAACATCTCGGCTGATTACTTGCCGGTGACCAGTTCGGGGGCCTTGGATTCAGAGGCCTATGAACTCTTGCCCTTCTCACACACCGACATACACGCGGCCCTTGAGTCCGCCATTGATGAAGCGTGGGATGAGGGTTGGTTGGGTCGACCATTCACCCTGCATCACTACGGTTCCCGCTCACCCATCTACAACGGCTCTTTTGAATACTGGACTGCCGCCACCGCGGCGGATGGATGGACGGCCTCTGGCTCCCTGGTGGCAACAAAGGTGCAACTGGCCACTGGTTCAGCCCTTGGTGTAGTCGGTGAAAGTTACGCCTCCTTCGGCACGGCAACTGGAAACTTCCGCCTGAACACCAACTTCATGCGCTACCTGACAGACTTCGCCGGCACCTCAGTGACCCTCCGTATGTTGTGTAGGACGGACACGGCGAGCGCACTACGGATGCGGCTGTTGGGGGATGCCAGCGCGACTCTCGGAACTTCGGGCTACCACGACGGCGACGACACATGGCACGTTCTGACTCTGGACGTAGATATTTCCGAGACTAACACAGAGATTCGTCCCGAGATTTTGATAGACTCGGTGGCCGGCACCGCACTGGTGAAGGCTATATGGATAGAGGGCGGGCCTTTCTTTACACACGACATACCGTTTCCGATTGGACTGGCGCCGAACGGGCCGGACTCGGTAGAGTTTGTGCGCATGGCTGTTGACGAAACTAACGAGCAGATGGTACAGGTGGACTCACGCCCCAATTACATTCAGAACTGGGGGTTCGAGTACACACAGCCCGAGGCGCTGTCCGGCGGCGACGTGTTTGCTGTGATTTCGCCCGGCATTCCGCTGCCTAGCCTGTCACGCTTAGTAATGCACTGTACGGGGCCGCTGACCAAGCCCTCGACTGACTCTGGCGTGACGGAGATTCGTACCGACATTGACCTAAACCTGTTGGCCAAGATGGCGGCACGCATTTTACTGCAGCGTCGTAAGAATAAAGCGCCCTCAAGTTTACAGGCTCTAATATCTTCGCGCCTCATTGACCTAAACGGGGAGATTACACGACTCTCAAACGGCAAGGGCGCGTCGGACAAAGACTCTGCTCCCCTCGGTATACCAATACGCTTTGGAGGACGGAGTAGGCGCAGTGGAATATGGAGGCCTTAATTGGAAATTCAACTCAAGACAACTGACGCTGCGACCGGCGCCAGCGCTATCATTCTCAAGATTGCAGACGATGAGGACGAAAATCCGCTGTGGTCAGAGGTGCGCGCACCTACCTTGCCGGGTCGACAGACTCAGGGGCGGCTAGACTTTAGCCAGTTCGACCCCGAGGTGCACAGCGTTTGGACACAGGACTCGTGGCACAATGGTGCGCTGCAGCCATACTGGCGGCCGGAAGACCCTCACCGCTATTCCAAGTCGGACGGTATGGACGCTCGGTTTGAGGGTGTCATGGCTATGTTTCCACCACTGGACAACCTGCACGCCAACACTGCCGGCGACCGCAAGGACACAATGGATATTGTTGTTGTAAGTGGTGGTGTTGAGAGTGAGGTGGACACAAGTTGGACGGCACAAAATAGTTCGACTGAGTCGCAGCCGACTGACCCCTACCAGGGGAATCTTGCGGTACAATATGTGACAAGCGGCTCGTTGACCACTAATGATGAAATTGCTACCCATGCTGCCATTAACATTGATGGATTTCAGGGGCAGGCCATTATTGTAAACGTCCGCATGAAGCGCACGGCCGGCGCTAGTGTGGGTATCATTATGAAAATTGACGACGGGCAAGGTAACACGGATACTGCATCGTCAGTAACTAGTGGCAGCTATACAGAGGCATCAGCCACAATTACTGTTGACGCAAGTGCCACAACTTTAGCCGTGTCATTCATCTCAAGTGGCAACGAAACAGAAGCTAACACATATGTTATTGACGACCTAACTTTTGTTTTAGCCCTGGGAGACGGGCCGACAGTACAATTTGACGGCGTGCCATACTGGGCGTCAGGTAAGTACATTTTCAAACTCGTGTCCGGTCTGTGGACAGTGGTTAATACTGCCGGCGCCACTGTTACCGACCTCATAGTATTTGATGGTGTATTGTATGCCGCATGTGGCTACAGCACCGCGTATGAGTATTCATCCAACGGTACTACTTGGACAGTCTCTACAGCATCGGGGGCAGACAACAAGGCCAATTTCTGGGCGGTTGCCAAAAATGCAGCCGGGGCCTGGGCGCTATGGAAGTCAGAAACAGCTACTTCGATTGCAAATGCCACCATCGCGATTAATAGCACCAACAACTGGACAGCACCTCTGTCAGTAGGTGATACATCATCTAATATCACTGGCCTTTATGATGCCTTTGACACCGTACTGGTCGGCAAGACTGACGGATTGTATGAGTTCACTCGCTTCGACCCTAACTCCAGCGCGGGCGACAACCTGTTTAGCAGTGTCGAGTCAACTTCCCGCCGCTTCCCCCACGTTGATAACTACTCGCGCGGTGCCTTTTTTGACGGCTGGTTCTGGACGAAGACAGCCTATCATGGCTTGGTGCGATACCGACCCGGCAACTATCAACGAGTTGAATCTATCTTTGCACAACCGCGCATCGCAAATTTTGTGCCAAAGATTATTGACATACTACCGGGGCCGCGGCACCTGTGGTTTTTGATTGGAGATTCCACGAGTGATTATCTGATTTCACTGCAGCAAACTATTGAAGGGCGGCTAGTTGCGCACATACATGCAACCCTACCAACTCTGCGCGACTCCTCATCGGGCGCGCATCAACGTTTGGCCATTGACCCTGACAACTCAGCCATTTATGTCACGGGGATGGACACACGTTCGCTGAGTACCAACCCCCAGGAATTTGTATGGCGATTCCACTGGTCGCCGACGAACCCCGCGCCATTTGCTGAAGATTTCAACCGCGTCTCGACATCACCGGCAGTTACAAGTACCTGGGAAACGGCCATCTATCATAGCCAAACGCCCACCGAACCCAAGGCTCACCTTGCGTTAGTTGTGTGGGGCAAGAATATTAGCAGCACCAACACCATCCTTGTGAAGTTTGGAATAGATGGGGCGGCGGCATCAGACAAAACACTAGGCACCTTCAATGGCTCTGGCACTGTGCAGACACTATACTTTGAAGGCCTCACAACACCCGTCGCCGACGCCGTAGGCAAGATAATTCAGCTTGAGTTCACACACACACTGCCCGCCGCTGACACAGGCACGGGGCCACAAATCTTTGCCTTCGGTTTGATTTCAGCACTACGCACCGACCGCCTACGCACCTTCTCGGCGACTATTGAATTGACTGAGGAGATGTTTACTGATGAGGGCAACGAGGCGCCAGAGGACGCAGACTCGCTGTTCGATTCGCTAGTGTCTATGGAAGCACAGGACTACCCGATTCGCCTCGCGTTCTATCCGCCAGGAACAGAGGAGGATGAAGTTGAAATCGACAGGGTGAGCGTGTTCATCAGGGACATACAGCACCAGCGCATTGCCGGCGGCGGGGAACAGATTCGATTGCTATTACAAGAGGCCAAGACAGCAGCATGATAGACGTAAATACAAGAGCCGCCCGCACAGAGGCAAGGCGGCTCCGACTAGAGCGATTACTCAAGAGGCTTCGAGAAGGTTCGAAGGAGGACGCAGCCCAGACCTTACGTAGTCCCGGGCCAACACCTCACTAATTTCGATGTCGAGCAGGAGCACTTTTAGCTTCTGCTCTTTTGTTATGGGGATGGGTTTGGTCAAGATGCGCCACGCCTCCCATGTTTCCATCTGGTCTATGTGTGCCGCGACTTCCTCATTAATATCCACTAATTGCTCTCCATTGTTTATTTGCAGCTTCAACACCTAATAAATAAATTTTATCAAATACTGCGCCGCTACCGCGATTACCTGCACGAAGCCATTGGGCAAGAAATTCTTTTCGCACCTTTTCATAATCACTCATACTGACAACAACCTCCCGTCCGGCGTGATGGCCTGCCCCTCTGTGATGATGATAGGGTTGACCTGGAAGATGCGCTTCTTGTCCGCCTCATCATAGAACAGAATCTCCATAAACCCCTGCGTCCAGTCTTGCACACCCTGGTGTGAGCCGGGGGGCATGTTGTCGCCGCGGACGTTGCACAGACACGGCGCGTGGAACCAAGCGTGTGAGCCTTTGCGATTCGTTTCGGCGTGCACACGATACTGATGTAGGTGGCCCGACATGCCACTGCTACCCTCACGCTTGAGTTCATTCTTGCCGGCCGTGCCGCCGGTGAAGTCGCCGTGCTTGAAGGTCATGCCCTTATACTCAAAGATGCCAGGGTACTCAATGTACGGCTCATACTTCAAAGTCTGCAGTTCGAATAGCTTGTCAAAGCTCAGGTTACCGCCATTCATAAAGACCTCAAGCTCGGGTGCCAGCCCGCGAATGTAGGTGCGAAGGCGCTGCTCGTGGTTGCCGCCGATGAATACGTGCCGCGCCTTGGGCGTGAGTTGGGCCAGCGTGGCAAGCTCCAGCTTGGCCATATCGAACTCTTCAATCACGGAGCGCCGGTTGACCTGGGAGTTCAGGAATTTTGTGGACAGGTTCTTGAGGTCGACGAGGTCGCCGCCCACGATGAGCATGTCCACCTGCTCGGCGCGCTGAATGAGGTGCTTGAGATAGAGGTGCACAATCTCCACGGCGCGCGGGTCTTGGTGTGGCATCTGGTGGTCGCTGACGAATATTGCTCTACTTATCATCTAATCCTCCGCTGTAGCTAAGGCTATTTCCAGTGCCATTGCAGCGACCTGGATTGCCTCTGTATAAATCGCTTCTTTGTCAACATGCTTCTGTTTTATCTCATCCCAAAGCTCGTCAACTTCTTCAAGTAAAATCGCGTAGCCTTCATGCAGTGACTTGTGTGGGCCATGTTTTGCCTGTGCCGTTCGTAGCTCGTTGGCTACCAAATTGGCGCCCTCGTCAATATTCATTATTTCTCCCGCAAGGACTGTATAAAAGCTCCAACACCAACCCACCAGCCCCATAAATAAGTTGGGTCATTGAAAACCGCTGCCGCCACAAAGGGTATAATATAACCAAATGTGGCTACCCAAAGCCAACTAAAAATACGTAACCTGTGTCCTAACGTCATTTCTCCTCCAATTTATCAAAGCGCGTGAGCGGCACAAAAAGCTGCTCGCCGTCGCTTGGGTGTAGTGTTCTTATTATACCATATTCCATCGCGGAACGCAAGCTAATTGTCCACACTTCACCTGTTGCCTTTACCTTAACAACCCAGTCTTCAACCTCAGCATAAAGCATTTCCTTGAATGCCTCAAAGTCCACGCCCCATGACCCTTGTGACCAGTCCTCCGTGACACCGAACACCTTATGCGCCTTGTGATTAGCCTCCGCATACTTGACCATCACGTCGTCGTTGTAGTAGAAGTAAACGCGGTCGCCCAGGCGGTACTCTTTGAACTTACTCAAGGGTCACCACCGCCCGCAGCAGGTTTGACATCAAAGCGTGCACCAGTTGTGTCGCCACCTCGTTAAGCTCACGGGAGGCAAGGATGCCGGGGTCTAGCATCACGCGGCCGTGCTGTTCACCGAACGAAACTGTCACCGGATAACCGAAGCCGCCCGTAAAGATGGACTCCAGCTTACCTATCTCCAGGGTGTAGCGGATGGGGTCAAGACCGACTTGGTCGACCCACTCATTGAATGCTTGTCGGATTGCGTCTTGTTGTTCATCTGTCATTTTTCCTCCTGTGGTATGATTCCAGTTTTTGTACTCGTAGACAGGCCCGACAGCCACGTCCCGTACGACGAATATATGTATTCTCTTCGTCGTACGGGTGCCCCTGTGGACAATAAGTTCTAATAGCCTCATACTGTCCCTGCTGTCCCCGTTGACAATTGACCTGATGTGTAACCTGTTCTAGGTGGTCAGGATTTATGCAGTCATGGGTACGGCACAAGTGGTCTATCTCCAGCCCTTTAATTAATGGGCCATTCCACATTTCATAAGCTAAACGATGTGTACGCTGGTGCTTAAACATACCGTAACCTTGGTCATTTTTTGTGCCTAACCAAAGCCAACATTCAGTGGCCTCCGTAAAGCCAATTTTCTCTATAAAGTCAGAGGTCAACATCACGCATATGTCCTAAGTCTTCGCCTATCTGCGCTTCGAGTGGCAGGCTCATTGGGAACAGACCGGTACTAGCAGTCCGTAAAAATTCCAGAACTTGTGGAATATTTGCATGTGGAACTTCTAGGACTATTTCGTCATGGATAGCGGCAACGAGGTGTGCAAGCCCTGTTCGCACAAGGGACACATGGGCACGGAGCATGACGAGCTTGGTGACAGTTGCTGCGACATTTTGTACAAGTCCGTTAATTGCTTGGCGATATGCTCCCGCTCTAATTTTGGGGTCGGCACTGAGGGCGCCGGGGAGCCAGCGGATACGACCAAAGTAATCTCGTATATATCCATGTTTCCTGACAAATCGAACCACCTCCGCGTGCCAAACTCGGAGACGCGCGTACCGGGAGTCAACAGAGTCCGCAGCGCGTCGGGCCACTTGCTCAGTGAAACTTGGGTCGATTTCAATAAGTTTCCGCCACTCAGCCCCGTAAATGTAAGCGAGAAAATAAGTTTTTGCGAGCATCCACTCCGATGGGTCGCTGCGCTTAGAGATTTCACGGCCGAATATAGCAGCCGCAGTGGGGGCATAAATGGGGGTGCTGGATTCGGCATCTGCAATGAGATTCTTGTCGTCTGACACGTAGGCACAGATTCGCGGCTCTTGTTGGGCGAAGTCGGCGGCGATGAAGACGTGACCAGGAGACGCGACAAGCGCACTGCGAAGTTTAGCAGTGTGTCGCTCATATTCCTTTCCACTCTTGACACCCCGACCATGATGCGGTATTTGCTGAACATTAGGCTTGCTGCTCGACAAGCGACCCGGTGGACTTTCCTTAATATCTTCATCGGCCTCCTCACTTGACCCGCACTGGTTAAAGTCGGGGTGTATTTTACCGTCGGGCAGGCGCAAGTCGATTAGGGACTCAGCAAAGGATGCCAGCTTGTGAAACTGCCGCCCCTTCATCAAGTCTTCCATCAACTCTGGCTCCCACCCAGTTTTCTTGAGCTTGAACAGGGCGTTCTCGTCGGTCACGAGCCGGCCCGTAGTGGTGCGCTCCATCATGGGCGCTTCCATATCTTCTAGTGCTTGTGACAGTTGTGCTCCGCTGGCAAGGTTGATGTCTCCAAGTGCAGTCGAGGCGTTATGGTCGTGCCACGCGGCGATTCCCTCAAAATCTGCGCTCGCCTGCGCTGCTCGTCCAACATCCACTTGGATACCTCTAAGTTCCATGCTTCCGAGGACGGGTATGAGTGGGAGTTCGACTTCACGGTAGAGCTTTTCGAGTCCCCACTCTTTAAGTTCCACATCCAACATGCGATTGAGAGGGAGAACAGTAACGCTATCAGCCACTCCATATTCAACCAACTCCTCGGGCGGGATGTCGCCCATGTCACGTTGTATTTTTTTGATGGCGGGACAGGTACTCGCGTGCTTTGTCTCCCCATCCATCAAGTTCGTACTTTCCAAGGTAGAGATTGCAGGCGCGGCAGAGACAACCACGGACTCTTCCGGTTGTGTGGTCGTGGTCAATATGGAGGTTTTCGGTGGCTCCGCAGATTTGGCACCCTTTAGCGTGCAAGGCATCAACTTCTGCAATCGAGAGGCCATAGGCGCTACGGAAATAGAACGCTCGCTCATACTCTCGACCTCCACCTTTTTTACGCCACTTCTTACGCATGATGTTGTTGTGCGCGCGCCGTCTTTTGTCGTAAGCTCTACGCCATGCTTGATGTTTGTCTCGGCCGGGGCCATCTTCACTCCGATACCATCGCTGGTAACATCGACGACAGCGCCCCTTGGCTTCATGACTATCTGTTCCGCAGTCAATGCACCGCAATTGCATTCTCCATATCCTAGTGTGACTTCCTTAAAAGTTATCGGAGTGAGGTTGAGCATCTGAGCTTCCAAATCTTTCAGCCCCGAGCTTTCCTTCCCCAACAACCACGCCTTGAGCTTGGTGTCCTCAAAATTAATGAGGTCGATGCCTAACTCTTTGGATTTTTTCCATTCGAACTTGGCGTTGTGCGCGACAATTTTCGTTGAAGGACTCTCCAACAGTGCTTTAACACCGACACCCGGGGCGCCCGGTACATAGGTGCCCTCGTAGGTTGTTGTTTCAAGATAGGACTTTGGCCCGGTGTTCGAAGCCACCGAATATCCAACGACCCGCATGTCTTGCACATTTCGTTTACCCCCTCTTAGAGGTGATGTTGTTTCATAGTCGAACCCCACAAAGGAACCACTGACGCGCAAGAAGGCATCGAGGTCGTCACCAAGATAGGAGTCCCATGTGATATCGGGCGCGGCCTTCTCCTCTGCCTCAAGCCACGCCTTGAACGCTTTCCAATCCTCAATCATGATGGGGTTGAGGTTCGGGTTGTACATCGACGCGGCGGGGTGGTAGGTGTAACCAAGATTGAGGGCAATCGTCTCGGGCCAACCAAGTTGAGACGGCAACGGCATCATTCGATGTTCAACCTTACCGTGCATCGCCTTCAGTTTGGCGCCCTTGTTAAAGAACTTCGCAGC